>Ga0268349_1000043_pt1 | contig 25650 bp, 19 predicted proteins | sample G5R2_MAIN_18SEP2_FD_190164 | JGI IMG/M metagenome (GOLD analysis project Ga0268349, IMG submission 190164) | Phyllosphere microbial comminities from switchgrass, GLBRC, Michigan, United States - G5R2_MAIN_18SEP2017_LD1 | ecosystem: Host-associated > Plants > Phyllosphere > Phylloplane/Leaf...
CAAGGCACTGGTGTGCCTGGCGAACATGGCTCACCTGGCCCAGGCGGTCGTACCCAAGACCGCAGTGCGTCATGTAATCGTGACAGAAGTGGCCGACCTGCTGCCGCCGGTGAAGCGGCTGCTGGTCAACAGCGTGGTGCGGTACGTCAAGAAAATGGTCCCGCCCTACCATATTCCGGGCGCGGTACGGTTCAACCAGGCCCTTGCCTTGGGCCGTGGCGTCGCCATCAAGGAGGTATCGCCCAACAGTGGCGAAGTGGCCGTGCTGCAATACACCGGCGGTACAACAGGCGTGGCCAAAGGCGCCATGCTCACCCACCGCAACCTGGTGGCCAACATGCTGCAATGCAAGGCGCTGATGGGGTCGAACCTGGCAGAAGGCAGCGAAGTGCTGATCACGCCGCTGCCGCTGTACCACATCTATGCGTTCACCTTTCACTGCATGGCCATGATGCTGATGGGCAACCACAATGTGCTTATCAGTAACCCGCGTGACCTGTCGGCCATGGTCAAGGAGCTGGGCAAGTGGAAATTCAGTGGGTTCGTGGGGCTTAACACGCTGTTCGTTGCCCTGTGCAACAACGCTGACTTCCGCAAGCTGGACTTTTCCGCGCTCAAGCTCACGCTTTCTGGTGGTATGGCATTGCAAGCGGCGGTAGCCGAGCGTTGGCGTGAAACCACGGGCTGCTCCATTTGCGAAGGCTATGGCATGACCGAAACCAGCCCCGTGGCGACGGTCAATCCCAAGCAAGGCATCCAGATCGGCACCATTGGCATTCCTGTCTGTTCCACCCTGTGCCGTGTCATTGCCGACAGTGGGCGCGAACTGGGCTTTGGCGAAGCCGGGGAACTGTGCGTGAAAGGTCCACAGGTGATGAAAGGGTACTGGGAGCGCCCGGAGGCTACGGCAGAGATGCTGGATGCCGACGGTTGGCTCAAGACGGGCGATATCGCGGTCATTCAACCAGACGGTTACATCCGGATCGTGGACCGCAAGAAGGACATGATCCTGGTGTCCGGTTTCAATGTGTACCCCAACGAGCTTGAAGACGTGCTGGTTACCTTGCCCGGCGTTCTGCAGTGTGCGGCCATTGGTATCCCTGATGAAAAATCAGGCGAGACCATCAAGGTGTTCGTGGTGGTCAAGCCTGGCATGACCGTTACACGTGACCAGGTGATGGACCATATGCGCGCCAACATGACCGGCTACAAGGTGCCCAAAACCGTTGAGTTCCGCGACAGTTTACCCACCACGAACGTTGGCAAGATCCTGCGCCGCGAGTTGCGTGACGAAGAGCTGAAAAAGCGGGGGCTCAAGAAAACCGCTTGAGGCCTAGGGGCGACGGGCCAGATGTGCCGTCGCCCCTGCCGGCGCCCCCAAACCCTGGCAAATCTGCGACAATCCCGGTCACATTTTCTACCGTGCCCGCCCGGGCCACACTGATGACCGAACCCACGCCGTCCCTCGATACCCTGTTGCGCAACCTTGACCTGGCCCAGACCGCCGACCGCCATCGCCTGCGGCGGCAATTGCACGAGCTGCGTAAAGCGCCCGACGAGGCCAAGCTGGCCCGCTGGCTGGAACGCTATGAAGCGTCCTGCGCCGTTGTAGCCGCGCGGCGTGCCAGCGTACCGACCATTCGCTACGACGATCAGCTGCCGATTGCTGCCAAGCGCGACGAGATCAAGGCGCTCATCGCCAAGCATCAAGTGGTGATCATTGCGGGCGAAACCGGGTCCGGTAAAACCACTCAATTGCCCAAAATCTGCTTGGAACTGGGGCGTGGGCAGGCTGGGTTGATTGCCCATACCCAGCCACGCCGGATTGCCGCCCGTAGCGTGGCCACTCGAGTGGCCGAGGAGCTGGGTACGCCCTTGGGCAGCCTGGTGGGCTATCAGGTACGCTTCGAGGACCAGAGCAGCGCCAGCAGCCTGGTAAAGCTGATGACAGACGGTATCTTGCTGGCGGAAACACAGCACGACCGTTTCCTTGAGCGCTACGACACTATCATTGTGGACGAGGCCCATGAGCGCAGCCTGAACATCGACTTCCTGCTGGGCTACCTTAAAACCCTGCTGCCACGCCGCCCGGACCTGAAAGTCATCATCACCTCGGCCACCATCGACCTGGAGCGCTTTTCCAAGCACTTCGACGGCGCGCCTGTGATCGAAGTGTCAGGCCGCACCTTCCCTGTAGACGTGTGGTACCGCCCACTGGTGGGCGAGCAGGACGAAGATGGCAATACGGTAGAAGAAGACCTGAGCATGGACCAGGGCATTCTCGCCGCGCTCGAAGAATTTGCCGAGTTGGAACGCCAGGATCGGAAAAGCCCAGGTGACGTGCTGGTGTTCCTGCCGGGTGAGCGGGAGATTCGCGATGCGGCCGAGTACCTGCGCAAGGCCCAGCTACGCCATACCGAGATACTGCCGCTGTACGCGCGGCTGTCACCGGCCGAGCAGCAGCGCATTTTCCAGTCCCACCCAGGTCGGCGCGTGGTGCTTGCAACCAACGTGGCCGAAACGTCCCTGACCGTACCGGGCATTCGCTATGTGATTGACACCGGTACGGCGCGCATCAGTCGCTACAGCTACCGCGCCAAGGTACAGCGGTTACCTATCGAAGCGGTGTCCCAGGCCAGCGCCAACCAGCGCAAGGGCCGTTGCGGCCGCGTTGAGCCAGGGCTATGCGTGCGCCTGTACAGCGAGGAGGATTTCAACGCACGGCCGGCCTTCACCGACCCGGAAATTCTTCGCACTAACTTGGCAGCGGTGATTCTGCAGATGCTGCACCTGCGGCTGGGTGCCATTGATGCCTTCCCCTTTATCGAGCCACCGGACGGCAAGGCTGTCAGCGATGGCTTCAACCTGTTGCAGGAACTGCGCGCGGTCAACCGCGAAAACCAGCTCACGCCCTTGGGCCGCCAGTTGGCGCGCCTGCCCGTGGACCCGCGCCTGGCGCGCATGCTCCTGGAAGGCGCTCAGCAAGGCAGCCTGGCCGAGGTGCTGATCGTGGCCAGCGCGCTGTCCGTACAAGACCCGCGCGAGCGCCCGCCAGAGCGTCAGCAAGCCGCCGACCAGGCGCATGCTCAATGGAAGGACGTGGATTCTGACTTTGCCGGGTTGGTGAACCTGTGGAACGGCTTCGAGGAGCAGCGTCAGGCACTGGGCAGCAACCCGTTGCGCAACTGGTGCCGCAAACAGTTCCTCAACTATTTGCGCTTGCGCGAGTGGCGCGACGCGCACCGCCAATTGGCGCTGATCTGCCGCGACCTGCAATTACCCGTCAACCCGGAGCCGGCCGACTACGCCAAACTGCACAAGGCTATCTTGTCCGGCTTGCTGAGCCAGATAGGGCAGAAGACGGAAGAGGGGGATTACCTGGGGGCACGGCAACGGCGATTCTGGGTTCACCCGTCCAGTGGCATCGGGCGCAAGCGGCCGCAATGGTTGATGGCCGCCGAGCTGGTGGAAACCACCAAGCTGTACGCCCGCATGGTCGCCAAGATCGATGCCCAGTGGCTGGAGCCGTTGGCTGAGCACCTGATCAAACGCAACCATTTCGAGCCCCACTGGGAGAAGAAGCGCGGCCAGGTGGTGGCCTTCGAGCAGATTACCCTCTATGGCCTGATTATCATTGGCCGCCGCCCGGTTCATTTCGGGCCGATCGACCCTGTCGCTTCCCGAGAGCTGTTTATCCGCGAAGGCTTGGTGCGCGGGGAGATCCAGTCCCGTGCGCGGTGCCTGACGGCCAACCGCCAATTGCTGGAGCGCCTGGACGAGCTGGAAGCCAAGGCGCGCCGCCGCGACATCCTGGCCGATGAAGAAACGCTCTATAACTTCTACGAAGCTCGGCTACCTGCAGAGATCCACCAGACCGCCACCTTCGACAGCTGGTATCGCGTTCACAGCCAGAAAAACCCGAACCTGCTGATTATGCGGGAGGAGGATGTACTGGCCCGTGAGGCTAGCGAAGTCACGGCAGCCCTGTACCCCGATACGCTGCACCTGGGTGACCTGGCCTTGCCCCTCACCTACCACTTCGAGCCGGGCAATGCCCGTGATGGCGTGACCCTGCGGGCGCCAGCACCCTTGCTCAACACGCTACCGGCCGAACGCCTGGCCTGGCTGGTGCCGGGGTTGATCGAGGCCCGCTGCGTGGCCCTTGTGCGTAACCTGCCCAAGGCCGTACGCAAGAATTTCGTACCGGTACCTGACTTCATAAAGGCCGCGCTGGCGCGCATGGTCTTCGGCCAGGGTTCGTTACCTCAGGCACTGGGCGCTGAGCTTACCCGCATGACAGGCGCCCGTGTGGGCGAAGACGACTGGGCCGACGCCGAGCGCCAGTTGGAAGGCCACCTGCGCATGAACCTTGAAGTGGTGGACGCCCAAGGCAAGTTCCTGGGCGAAGGCCGCGACCTGGACACCCTCACCGCACGCTTTGCCGAGGCCGGGCAGGCGGCACTGGCCATGCCTGCGGCTACCCAGGCGTCCGGGCCGGTACAGCCCAAAGCCTTTGCCTCTGTGGCCGAAACCGCACGGCATAACGTCGCTGGCCTTCAGCTCACGGTCTATCCGGCCTTGGTGGAGGAGCAGGGCGAAGTGCGCGAAGGCCGGTTTTCCACAGCAGCCGAAGCCGACTATCAACACCGGCGCGCCCTGCAACGCCTGCTGTTGCAGCAATTGGCAGAGCCGGCGCGCTTCCTGCGCAGCAAGCTACCAGGGCAAACCCAGATGGGCCTGTTGTACCGAGACCTAGGGCGTATCGAGGCCCTGGTCGAAGACATATTGCTGGCCAGCCTGGACAGCTGCGTGCTGGAGGGGGAGGCCAACCTGCCGCGCGAAGGCGCTGGGCTGGCCAGCCTGGCCGAACGCAAGCGCGGCAGCTGGGCTGAGCATGCCGAGCGGTTGGCGCGCTTGGTACTGGAGATCCTGACCTTGTGGCACGGCTTGCAGAAGCGTTTCAAGGGCCGTATCGACCTGGCCCAGGCCGTTGCACTCAACGACATCAAGCAGCAACTGGCCGGGCTGGTCTATCCTGGGTTCGTTCGGGAAACACCGGCTCAGTGGCTTAAAGAGCTGCCACGCTACCTCAAGGGTATCGAGCTTCGCCTGGATAAAGTGGGCACTCAGGTGCAACGTGATCGTGTCTGGAGCGGCGAACTGGGCGAGTTATGGACGCAGTATCAGGCACGCGCTGCCAAGCACGCACAGGAGGGCAAGCGCGACCCTGAACTGGCAGTGTACCGCTGGTGGCTTGAGGAGTACCGGGTATCGCTCTTCGCCCAGCAGTTGGGCACAAAAGTGCCGATTTCAGATAAGCGCCTGGCCAAGCAATGGGCGTTGGTGGAAGCCTGATGCCAATGGGCACGCTCGTGCCAAGTGTGGCAAAATCCGCAGGCTTCGCCTCATAGGCGCCCCTATTCAGAGGAACGAACGTGTACAACGTCGTTATCAGCGGTACCGGGCTGTTCACACCGCCCCACAGCATTACCAACGAAGAGCTGGTGGCATCGTTCAATACCTGGGTGCATCAATACAATGCCGCACAGGCCGAGGCTATCGGCCGTGGCGAGCAGGAGCCCCTGGCGGAGTCCAATGCGGCGTTCATCAAGAAAGCGTCTGGCATCAAAAGCCGTTTCGTGATGGACAAGGCCGGTATCCTGGACCCGCAACGCATGGTGCCGCGCTTGCCCGAGCGCAGCAATGACGAGCCCTCGATTCTATGTGAAATGGCCACGGCGGCAGCGCGGCAGGCATTGGACCGAGCAGGGCGTACGGCCGCCGATGTAGATGCAGTCATCGTGGCCTGTTCCAACTTGCAACGGCCTTACCCAGCCGTGGCTATCGAGGTGCAGCAGGCCTTGGGCATCCAAGGGTTTGGTTTCGACATGAACGTGGCTTGTTCGTCCGCCACCTTCGGCATTCAGGCAGCCGCCAACGCTGTTCAACTGGGCCAGGCCCGGGCGGTGCTGGTGGTCAGCCCGGAGATCTGTACGGGCCACCTGAACTTCCGCGACCGCGACAGCCATTTTATCTTTGGTGACGCCGCTACTGCTGTGCTGGTGGAGCGGGCCGACCTGGCTACATCGCCGTACCAGTTCGATGTGGTCAGCACCAAGCTGATCACGCAGTTCTCCAACAACATTCGCAACAACTTCGGCTTCCTCAACCGGGCAGCGGAAGAGGGCGCCCTGGCACAGGACAAATTGTTCGTGCAGGAAGGCCGCAAAGTATTCCGCGAAGTATGCCCCATGGTGGCTGAGCTGGTGGGCAAACACCTGGAGGAAAACGACATCGAAGTCAGCCGGGTGTCACGGTTCTGGCTGCACCAGGCGAACCTGAGCATGAACCAGCTGATCGTGAAAAAACTGCTGGGGCGCGATGCTACGGCAGACGAAGCGCCGGTGATTCTTGATACCTACGCCAATACCAGCTCTGCCGGTTCGGTGATTGCCCTGCACAAACACCAGGATGACCTGCCCCAAGGCGCCCTGGGCGTGCTGAGTTCGTTTGGCGCCGGTTACTCCATTGGCAGCGTGATCCTGCGCAAGCGTTGAAACACGTGTCGGCGCTATGATGCCGACACGCAGGTGAGGCCCTTAACCCAGGCGTTGGCACACGTACGCCTGCGTCTGGTAAGGGAACTCGATGGTCGCCCGGCCCGCCAATGCTGGGTGATCATGAATCAGTTCGCGTAACTGTTGTGCAACTGCGGCGTTATCAGCAGCAGGCAGGCTGGCAATAAAGCTGACCGACAGAAAGCGGTTCATGATGACGGTTTCGGCTGTACCCACATGGGTGTAGCCGAAGCACGTAGGTTCGGGGGCGGAAAAAAGTGTTCCATCGAACGGCGCTAGCCACTTCCCAGTATGAAACCTCGGTGTATCACCCTCGTACGGCGTGATTATACGGGTAATCTCCGCTACCCAGTCCACCGACTCATCACGCACATTCCACACCAGCCCCAGCCGCCCCTCCGGCTTGAGCACCCTGTGAATCTCTTCAAGGGCTTTCCGTTCGGCAAACCAGTGGAAGGCTTGGGCACACAGTACGGCATCGACGTTGCTGTCCGGCAAGGGAAGGGCTTGTGCGGTACCGGGGGCTACCTCGATATCCGGGAAGCTTTGTATAAATACCTGGCGCATGGCCTCCACCGGTTCAATGGCGATCACGTGATCGCTGAGCGGTGTCAGCAGGCGGGTAAACTTTCCCGTACCTGCGCCCAGGTCGACCACACGCGCCTGTGGGGTAATGTTTATCGTGTGGTTGAGCCAGGTGCTCAGCCCCTTGGGGTAGTCTGGGCGGCCCTGGGTATACCGCTGCGCCTCTGCCGAATAACCCTTTAGTGCAGCGTTGTGGACAGACGACATGGAGCAAGCACCTATCGTTGTGGAGGGTGCAGTATAGTCCAGGTTTGTCTGTGGGACCGGCGCAGCCGAAGGCGGAGACCGACAACAGGCCTCCGCGCAATGGGCTGCAGCAAACAGGTTACAGCACCCTTAGAACTTCGCTTCCAAATCCACTTGAAGGGTATCGACGTCCGTGTCGGTACGGTTGGTGACATAGGTGTCGGACTCGGCCATGAAGTAGGTTGCGCCCAGGGCAAAGTTCTTGTCGATGTCGTAGGACACTTTCAGCTTGTGGCCCCGCGCGCCGGTGAAGCCGCCGCCGAAATCAGAATCGGTGAAGGCGCCCACCACCGCATTGCGCTGAACATCGCGGTAGTTGTAATCCAGGCTCCACTTGTCGAAGACCTTGGTCTTGGCGCCCACCAACCAGGCACTGTCGGCGTCGTCGCTGGCGTCTGCGTTCTTCACGTATTGGCCATACACGGCCAGGGGGACCACCATGCCGGTGATGTCCATCTGGGCGAAGCCTTCGTACAGCTTGAACTGCTCACCAGCGGTGTTGCCGTTCACCGATAGCTTGCCCGATCCGGCGGTATCATCACCGTCACCGTCGAAGCCGTACACGCTGCCACCGACGGTCAGTTTCAGGTTATCGGTAAGGCCGAAGCGGCCGCCCAACTGCCCTGCGTACATGCGTAGGTCGTGGCGGAACTGCACACCTTCGCCGTCTACGTTGTCTTTGAGGTTGTAGTAGCCCGCGCTGCCGAACAACTCGTTGTTGCCGCCGATCGAACGCTTGTAAGCGGCAGAAACGCCTTCGGGGTTGATGTCGCCATCCCAGATCACGTCACCCATGTTCACCCACTGCTGGGTCATTTTGCCACCCACCAGGTGCAGGTCTGGCAGGGCCGTGGGGTGCCAGTCCAGGTAGGCCAGGTCTACCCAGGAGCTCTTCTTGACGAAATAGTTGTCCAGGTTTTCGTTGGTAGAGCGCGCATCGCTGCTGCTCCCCGTGGCCAGGCGAATGCCTGCGTCCACTTGCGGGTTGATCTGGCTGTACACCCCAAAGCGGGCGCGTACGCGCTGGCGGTCGGTGTCCTTGCCACTGTTGCTGGCAGCACCATCGGTGTTCTGATCTTCGTAGCGCAGGCGAACGTCGCCTTTTATCTGGGTTTTCGACGCCCATGCCACTTTCTGTTCAAAGGCGGACAGCTCTTCTTTCTTGGCCTGGGCTGCTGCGACCTGCTGCTGTTGCTGCGCTTGCCTGTCGCGATCCAGCTCGCCCTTGAGTTCGGCGTATTGGCTGCCACTGATCGAACCGTTAGCGCGGAGCATTTCCAGCAGCTTTTCATCGACGGCCGCCGAGGCGGGCAGGCTGGCTGCCAGCAGCAGGGCTGCGCAGGCGCCGGCACCGGTTCGTGTTGAAACAAGACGCATAGGTTACTCCCTGGTTAAGAGCGGGACGTGGTCATCCCAAGACAGGTCCGATCAGGACGGCAGCGGGGTTGAGCCCCGTCTTCGAAAACAGGCGCAAGTATTGCGGGGGGGTGTGACAGGTGAGTGGCAGCCACATGGCAGGTTGATGACAAGCGAAGCGGTGCGAGCCGCTCTGGAAAAGGGGTTGCACGCTGACGGCAGGCGCCTTGCCACTATGCTGGATCAAGCCGTTGGTAGCCTGAGCTGTAAAACCCGTGCATTTTTCAGCACTATGGATAGCCACTGCACCTTGGGGATCGATTCATGACCATACAGATTGCAACCTGCCTGGCAGAGGTGCCGCCGCAGGCCTGGGATGGGTTGCTGACCGATGCCCAGCCCTTTCTGCGTCACGGCTTTCTCAGCAGCCTGGAAGACAGCGGCAGCGTGGGCCGCGGTACCGGCTGGCGCGCCGAGCACCTGTTGTGGTGGGACAAGGGGGTGCTACGTGCCGCCATGCCGGCCTACCGAAAAAGCCACTCCTATGGCGAGTATGTGTTCGACCATGGCTGGGCCGACGCCTGCCGCCGTGCCGGGTTGGCGTACTATCCCAAACTGTTGTGTGCCGTACCGTTCAGCCCAGTGACCGGCCAGCGTGTGCTAGGCGACCCGGCGTACGGGCTGGCCCTGCTACGGGCAATCCCCGAGCACTTGGCAACGGCGGGCTACTCCGGTGCCCACGTGAATTTCACCGAGCCTGGGGTCGATCACCTGCTTGCCCAGGAGCCAGGCTGGCTTGAACGGCTAGGCTGCCAATACCACTGGCACAACCGGGGCTACCGGGACTTTCAGGATTTTCTCGATACCCTCAACTCACGCAAGCGCAAGCAGATGCGCAAGGAGCGCGAGCAGGTAGCGGCGCAGGGCTTTGAGTTCCAGTGGCTGGAAGGCCATGAGCTTGGCGAAGCCCACTGGGATTTCGTCTACGCCTGCTATGCCAATACCTATGAAGTACGTGGCCAGGCGCCGTACCTGGAGCGCGCGTTTTTCAGCCTGCTGGCCGAGCGCATGCCGGACGCCATTCGCGTGGTGTTTGCCCACCAGCGCGGCCGGCCTGTGGCCATGGCGTTCTGCCTGGTGGATGGGCAGACGTTATACGGCCGCTACTGGGGCTGCCTGGCAGAGTTCGACCGGCTGCATTTCGAAACCTGTTTCTACCAAGGCATGAACCAGGCCATTGCCTTGGGGCTGTCGCGCTTCGATGCCGGCGCGCAGGGTGAGCACAAGCTGATTCGAGGCTTCGAACCGGCCATTACCCGGTCCTGGCATTACCTGATGCACACAGGCCTTCGAGACGCAGTGGCCGAGTATCTGGACGGTGAACGCGAGGGCATCCTGCAGTACGCCCTGGAGGCGCGTAGTGCGTTGCCCTACCGGCAAGCCGACAGCAATTAGTGCCCGAGTTGAGTTGCAAACTGCTGCACCGCACTCACCACCTTCTGCGCACCATCCTGAATTTCCACGATAACGCTGCCGGCCTGGCCGGCCAGTTCCATACCGGCCTGGGCCTGCTGCTGGCCCGTGGTGATAACGCCCACTGCGTCGGACGCCAGCTTCTGGTTCTTTTGCACTACGCCTGCGATTTCAGCCGTGGCTTGGGTGGTACGCGAAGCCAGCTGGCGAACTTCATCGGCCACCACCGCAAAGCCACGCCCCTGTTCCCCTGCGCGTGCCGCTTCAATGGCTGCGTTGAGCGCCAGCAGGTTGGTTTGCTCGGCAATGCCGCTGATGGTTTTGATGATGGTACTGATCACCTGGCTCTGCTGGTCCAGAGCCTGAATGCCTGCAGCCGCTTCTTCCATCTGCCGTGCCAAGCCGTTCATCACGGCAACGGTCTGCTGCACTACATCCGCACCCCGGTGGGCGGTGCTGTCGGTCTGCACGGAAGTGCTGTAGGCAATGGTGGCGGCATCGGCCACCGCCCTCTCGCGGTCGACCTGCTCCGTGATCACGGTGGCAAACTTAATGATCTTCACCAAACGGTCGTTCGGGTCCAGTACCGGGTTATACGAAGCCTCCAGCCACACCGGTCGGCCTTGGCTGTCTACCCGCTGGAAACGCGTGGCCACATATTCGCCGCGGCGTAGTTGGTCCCAGAACGCTTGGTAGGCCGGTGAACTGACCTCTTCGGGGGTGCAGAAGAGGCGGTGGTGCTTACCCTTGATCTGCTCAAGGCGATAACCCATGGCGCCCAGGAAGCGATCGTTGGCGGTGAGCACATTGCCTTGCAGATCGAATTCGATCACAGCGGTGGAGCGGAGCAGGGCCTTGATCACGCCTTCCTGTTCGCGGGAGGTTTCAATGGTGCGGGTCAGGTCATTGGCATAGAGGATAAACTCGGTGACCGCACCGCTGCTGTCTTGGGCCGGGACCAGCAGTACACGTAGCCAGGCTTCGCGACCGTCCCGGCGTAGCAGGCGCAAGGCGCCACTGAAGCTCTCCGCGCGCTCAAGGGCGGTGCGTACTCGCAGGTGAAAGGGGTCGCGTTTCACATGGGCCGGGACCAGGTCTTCCAGTGGCTTGCCGAGCAGTTCCGTCCGGCGGTAAAGCATCTCCGTCTCAAAGTTCGCATTCACATGCTCAATGCAGCCTTTGGGGTCGAGGCGGATAACCAGCATGTCCGCGTCGAGCAGTGAGCGTATCTGCTGGGTAGTCGCATGCTCTTCGCGCAGCGTCGCCAGTTCGGATTTGAGGTGTTTGTTGAACATGGCGCACTCCTGACAGGACCTGCAAAATGGATGTCAGGGCATCGGCCATAGGGAGCTGCGCTTTAATCACGGGGCTTTAGTACCGACGAAGGGGCTAGGCAAAGGTCAGTCGTGAACCTGCAAGGGCAGGCTGAATACGAACCGGGTACCAGCGTCGGTAGAGGCCACCTGGAGTTCGCCGCCATGGGCCACAGCGATGTGATGGGCGATGTAGAGCCCCAGGCCCAGGCCATTTCCGGGCCGCTCATTGCGGCGCCGTTGAAAAGGCTGGAACAGCTGCGCCAGCACCGCGTCTTCGATGGCCGGGCCATAGTTATGCACACTGATAAGCAGGTGGCCCGGCGTTCGTTCGGCAGTCAAGGTCACAGGCTGGTCCTGAGCGCCGTGCAGGATGGCATTGCTCAGCAGGTTGGACACCAGTTGCGTCACACGCTCCCGGTCGCAGTGCACGCCTTCCAGGTTGCCAAGCACGGCCTGCACTTCCCGGTTCGGATAGATACCTTCGATTTCCTTGACCACCTGCTGCAAGGCCTGCGACAGGTCGGGGCAAAGGGCTACCTTCAAAGTAAGGCCACCTCCCAGCCGCCCTCGGGCAAAGTCCAGCACGTCTGCCACCAGGCGGGACGCCCGCTCACCACTGGCGCGGATGTGTTCGACAACGGTTCTTGAACGGTCTTCCAACGTACGCCTGAGCAACAGCTCGGCGCCGGCGCTGATGGCGAACAAGGGGTTGCGCAGGTCATGGCCGAGTACCGCAATGAACTGGTCACGCAACTCTGCGGCTTCTTGTTCGCGCAACAGCGCTGCTTCAGTGCGTTGCTGCGCTAGCTCGGTTTCAATCATTACCGACAGCAACCGGGCGAATGACTCGACCATGGCCGGGGCGGTGCTGTGTCTCAAGGGGGTAGGCAGCGGGTCGAACGCGCAAATGGTGCCGAACAGGCGGCCATCGGGGAAGAACATAGGTACGGAAATATAGCTTTCAAAACGATACAGCTGCGGCGTGGGGTGGTCGCAAAAGCCTGGGTCTTCACTGGCATGATCGATAACGATGGGTTTGTGGCTATCGCGCAACTCATCGCACAGGGTGGTATGCAAGGCCAACTCACCCCCCGGCGCCAAGCCAAAGCCCAGACGGTCATCCACGGCACAGGCCATCCAATGGGTATCGGTCACACGTGCAACAGCCGCAAAACGAAGGCCGGTGGTTTCGCAGACCACTCGAAGCATGGCAGGCACAGCCTGTATCCGGCTGATAAGGGTGACGTCATCGTTCAGGTGGCTTGCCATCATGGGGTGTCCAATGGAATTCGATAGCGAAGTTTAGGCCATGTATGAACGTTCCCGAAACCCGCATACTCCGGATGCGCCCTGGGGCGTCGGCCTGTATGCTCAAAGCCTGGCCCCACGTCCCCGTTCCTTATATGAAACGATTGGTTGCTACAGGAGTGCTATTGCTGATGGCCCTACCGCCCCTTGCGTCCGCTTTGGAAGATGAGCGCCTGCCGCACTCACGCATGGCTGACGGCCGCTATCAGAACCTCACAGTGTCGCCCCCGGATGGCGTGCTGAAAAAGCTGCGTATCGGTGTCAAGTTTCTGCTCATGCGCAAACCTCCGCAAACGCGCCCCCAGGCACCGTTGCCCGTGCAGCCTCTGAGCCGCCAGGTGCTATTGGATGCACCGGACAACAGCCTGTGGCGGCTGGGGCACTCCACGCTATTGATCAAGACCCACGGCGTTTTCTTTCTCACCGATCCGGTGTTCTCTGAGCGTGCTTCACCTGTGCAATGGGCCGGCCCCAAGCGCTTTCACGCGCCGCCGCTGAGCCTGGATGACCTGCCACCCTTGGCGGCGGTGGTGCTATCTCATAACCATTATGACCACCTAGACCATGCCAGCATCATGGCCCTTGCGGCTAAGGCCGAGCACTTTCTCGCCCCGCTGGGCGTAGGCGAAACCCTGATGGAGTGGGGCGTACCCGCGCACAAGGTGCGCCAGCTGGACTGGTGGCAGGAAACCGAGGTCGCCGGTGTTCGCCTGGCCGCAACGCCTGCGCAGCATTTTTCCGGCCGTAGCCTTACAGACAGCAACCGAACCCTGTGGGCCTCTTGGGTGTTGATCGACCCGCAATGGCGGCTGTTCTTCAGTGGCGATTCGGGCTATTTCGAGGGCTTCAAAGCTATTGGTGAGCGCTACGGCCCGTTTGACCTGGCGCTGGTGGAAACGGGTGCCTACAACGCGGCCTGGCCTAACGTGCACATGCAACCTGAGGAAAGCCTAAAGGCCTGCCAGGATGTACAAGGGCGCTGGATGGTCCCTATCCACAACGGCACCTTCGACCTGGCTTTCCACGCCTGGCAAGAGCCCTTCGAGCGCATCACCCGCCTGGCTGACGCCGCCGGTGTGCCCGTGGCCACCCCCCACTTGGGCGAGCGGCTGGACCTGCTGCAACCGCACCGGGGTGTTGCCTGGTGGCGTGAGGTAGAGGCCGTGCCCCTGGCCGAGAGCGAGCAGGGGCAGGTGTACCGGCCCTGATTACTTTGTGGGGGTAGTAGAGGCGTCGCTGCGGATCTGCGCATGGCTGATCAGGGCGAAGATGAAGCTGCCGCCAATAATGTTGCCGGCCAGGGTAGGACCGGCAAAGCCCAGCCAGAAGTCGCTCCAGGGCAATTCACCCGCCCATACCAGGTAGGACACCTCCGCAGCGCCTACCACGATGTGCGTGAAGTCACCCAGGGCCATCAGGTAGGTGATCATGATGATCACCCAGATGCGAGCGTTGTCCAGGGCCGCGATCATCCACACCATGGTGGCAATCATCCAGCCCGAGATAATGCCTTTGGAGAACATCTGCCCTGGTGCGTTTTCCATGACCTTGTGGCCGATTTCAAGGAAGGCCTTGTCCGTGGCGGTATCGAAAATAGGCAAGTGAAGCATGATCCACGACACGAACAAGGTGCCTACCAGGTTGCCGCCCAGTACCACGGTCCACAGGCGCAGCAAGCGGGTGAAGTTGGCCAGGGTAGGGTGGGTCATGACCGGTAGTACGGCTGTGATGGTGTTTTCGGTGAACAATTGCTGGCGGGCCAGGATCACGGCCAGAAAGCCGGCCGAATAGCCAAAGCTGGCGATCACATGGCTGGCCTCGCCGGCTGGCAGGCGTGCGTTGAGCAGCCCCATGGCCATCAACGAGAGGCCCATGGTCAGGCCGGCAGCCAACGCAGACCAGAACAGTGCAGCCACACTGCGCTCCAATTCATGGTCACCCTGGCTACGAATGATCTCATGCAGCACGGCGGGGCGCGGTGGGGTGCTTTCTTCCACCTCGTCTTTTTCGTCGTTCGAAAGCCCAGGTGTCTCTTTGCCGGAGGCTTCAACGCCTGGCTGTTCAGCGGGTCGTTCGGCGCTGTGTGGGGAGGTGTCGCGGCGTTCTTGGTCAGTCATCGTAGGTTCGCTCCTGGCAGTGTGCTACTGACTGCCGCCCGTTGTGTTAGTTGCCTACCCCGAACAACTCCCGAAGGGCCACGGTATATTCGCGGCTGCCAACCGTCATGCTGTTGTTGTGGGTGCCGCCGGGTACCAGCAATAGCCGCTTGGGCTCGGCTGCCGCCGCGAACAAGGCCTGGCTGAAACGGTCCGGTACGTACTTGTCATCGGTGCCGTGCACGATCAGTACGGGCATGCGAATGCCACCGATTTTATCCACGGAGTCGAACTTCTCCGACAGCACCCAACGAAGGGGCAATGAGGTGTCGATCACCGCCATGGCCGCATCGGCCATGTTGGTGAAGGTGGATTCGACGATCAGGCCTGAGGCGGGGGCAGCATCACCTTCACCAATACGTTCGGCCAGGTCCACGGCGATGGCGCCCCCCAAGGAGTGCCCGTAGATAAAGCGCTTGGCCGGGTCGGGTTGTAGCGTGACCAACCGTTCCCAAGCGGTCTGTGCATCCTGGTAGACGCTGCGTTCGGACGGTAGCGCGCCTGGGCTATCGCCAAACCCACGGTAATCGATGGCCAACACCGAGAAGCCCATGGCCCGCAGTTGGCTGATGCGTCGGAGCTGGGCGGTGAGGTTCCAGCGAGTGCCATGCAGGTAAAGCACCGACGGCGCCCCTTTGGCCGAAGCTGGCCACCACCAGGCATGCAAGTATTGCCGCGGGTTGGCCCGGTCGGCGGTGACAGGAATAGTCATGTCCACCATGCCGTCCGGCACACCGCTGAACCAGCTGGCCGGGCCGGGCTCGATGTTGAAAATCAGCTCCCGCTCCTTGTAGGCCAGGCGCGAGCACCCGTAGGGTAGGCCCACGGCCAGAAACAACGCCAGGCCTGCCAGGGTGAGCCAGCGGCGGTGAGGGGAGCGTGCAGGAGCCATGGGCAATGCCTTGAGGTACGTGAGGAAACGACTCAGTGATAGACCGCTGCGCTGGGGAGGGGTTGCGGTGCTCAGCTAGGTGGGTGGGTTTAGAAACGCTTGGTAGCGCAGCGCATAGTTCACCTCTAGTGCCAACGCGTCCTTGCGCAGGCTGTAAAACTCGGAGGAACCCCTGACAGGCCGACGACCACTAAATTTTTTCTAGATAGTGCCTCCATGTAGTGATATGAAGCCAATCAATCAATGTTCCTCCATCATCCAGTCGTCGTCTTCTCTATCCACCAAGTCAGCATCGGCGCCCGCAGACTCGATCAAGCTACCGGAACAAGCCGGTTGGATCACGCCACACAGCTTGAACTGGCTTCAGGAAGAGCATCACAGCGACACGGGGTCGGCGATTTTCAATGCCATACAGGCTGGCCATATCTTCCTCAAAGACAAAAGCGCTACCTCTATGGTGTTGAATTCGCCAGCGGTGATTGGTAAGGACGGTAAAACGTGGCGCCCAGTTTTAAGCTTTTCTTCACCTGCAAAAAGCAATAACCCAACAAGCGAGTTATCGCTCAACGCCGTTCACTTACAATGCGACGACGGTCGCGACGAGCAGTGGGCTCCACCTGGACAGCCTTCCGCATCGGCGCCTGCCGAGCCTTCGAAACCAGTCGTGCCCGGCACGGATGTGAAAATCGCACAGTCCTCGCCTAAGGCTGGACGCACAGCTGTGCAGGGGACCCCTTGTAAACCTGCACCGCTCAGCCAGGTAGCGATGCGCCTGCAGAGCCTTGCCGCTTCAGACGTTAGCGTACAGCCAGGTAAAAAGAGAAAACGCCTGAATGCCCCGTCCTTGTCCTTAGGCGACATCGGCGAGGCAAATAAACGGGTCAAGTACATGGAGTCGTTGCCCCCTGCACTAAAAAACAAGCAGCTGGCGTTCGCGTCTCAACGCTTTGGTGCCGGCAGTAATGGCGTTGTCTGCGGCTTATTGGTAAACGGTGAGGTGTCAGAGAAGTACGTGGTCAAGACCGCGTTGATGCAGGCCGATCGGCCCTCCGAAGCCACGATAGAGATGTTGCGTAAGGAAATCGGTTTGAACAAGGCCTTGAGCCGGATCAATAACCGTACGCCCATTCCCGGCATCCTTGTGGGCGCGGGTTCGGCACAGCTGGAAAATCAGTTATCGCTGATATTACCGCGTGTACATGGCGGTGCGCTGACAACCTACATCGACGCTGCATATGACGATTTCTTGTCTGGTAAAACGTCGTCTGCCGACTTTACCCAAAGCTTGCGTGAGCAAATCAAGCCAGTGATCGAAGGCATGGCAGTGCTGCACAGCAATGGTTTCGTGGTGAACGATTTCAATGCTGGCAACCTTCTGCACGACAAGACTGCTGGGCACGGCAAGCTGATCGATTTCGGTTGTGCAGGGCACACCGGTGACTTCATCAAACCAGGCACGGTGGGCACTATTGCTCCGGAACGCATTGAGTCATCGGAGCACAAGCCAGAAGAGCCTGGTTCGCGCAACAAGCCATTGATGCCCGCATCGGATGCCTACTCTATGGGCTGTGTGCTGCACTTTTTAGTACACGGCCGGTACCCTACTTGGAGCGACAAGGCGGCCATGCTTGGCGATGAGCAGCAGTTGCTCGTGTTGAGCGCCAGTACCGAGGGCTTTCTGCGCCGTGGCAGCCTGTTTCCCAACCGTGAGACCGCGTTGAACAGCGACCTGCGTGGTAATGACCCGGCTGTCGAAAAGCAGCTGCGTGAACACTTAAATGCGTCAGGTTTTTATGACCTGATAGAAGGGTTGACCCACCCTGATCCAAAGAAACGTCTCACGCTGACTCAGGCAGTGGCAAGTCCATTTCTAACCGCTCATACATAGAAAACGGCTCAGAAGTGCCGCTGCCAGGCGCGTTGGTTACACCCTCTATTGGGTGTGTTCATCAGCGCGCGCCTTTCAACCTGTATGAACCTTTGTATCGATAATGTCACGGCAACGGCCATGGACGTCCTGAGGCTAGTGCATTGAGTAAAGGGGGAGGATTCCCAAAGCAGGGTGCCACAGCATGCCTAGCCATGTTGACAGCCGCTGGAATATCCGTAGAATGCCGCGCCACAGCAGGCACATAGCTCAGTTGGTTAGAGCACCACCTTGACATGGTGGGGGTCGTTGGTTCGAGTCCAATTGTGCCTACCAGCTTAAAGCCCCGGTGTTCCGGGCATGAGAAGGGCGATCCGAAAGGGTCGCCCTTTTTTGTTGCTCATACGGCGGTAAAGCCCGTGATCCAAGGGGCAATCTGAGCCATTATCCGGTGCGTGTCATTCCCTACCTGTCAGGAGACTTGCGTGCCCTTTCACATTCGCGACGCTACCCGTGCCGATGCAACGGCCATCCATGGCTTTATTCTGGAGCTGGCTATCTATGAGAAGGCTGAACACGAAATGCAGGCCACGGTGGCCGACATCGAGCGCAGCTTGTTCGACGAACCGTCCCCCGCCAGGGCAGTGATGTGCGAGCGGGACGGGCAGCCCATTGGCTTTGCCGTGTACTTCCTCAGCTACTCCACCTGGCAAGGCCGCAAGGGCTTGTACCTGGAAGACCTGTTCGTGTCCCCTAGCCATCGTGGGATAGGGGCCGGCAAGGGCTTGCTGCGCCATCTGGCGCGGATTGCCCATGAGACGGGCTGCGGCCGTGTGGATTGGAGCGTGCTGGACTGGAACCAGCCCGCCATCGACTTCTACACCTCTATTGGTGCCCAGGCCCATGAAGAGTGGGTGCGGTATCGCCTGGAAGGCGACGCGCTGGAGGCATTTGCGCTAGGGGCATGACCTGTGCGAACCCAGCACGGGTTCACTTCCTGGCGCCGGCCACCACGCGCTTGACCATGGCTTGGTGGCCGGCCGGGTCGCTTTCCCGTGACACCACCTGCACCACGGCCAGCTGTTTGCCAACGCCTGTAATGAAATAAGTGGTCAGTGTTCGGCCGCCGCCGATGCTGGCAGTGGCGTCTACCTGCTGGGCAGGCAGGCCATTCAAGGTCACGCGTTTTTCTGCCGTCTTGTGAAAGTCTGTCAGGCCTTGGGCCTGGCGGCCGATAAAGCCTTCGCTGGCACTGGCCAGGAAGCTGTCGTCGTTGGTGGGGGTCGCACCCGTACCCGCTTCAACGGGTACTTCGGTCGTTACCACAATGCGCCGGTCCTTGTCGTTTGTGTAAAGCGTGCCGCTGGCGCCGGCTGTACCCGTGCTGGCCTCGCCTGGCGGTAATGGTGTGCCGGTATAGCCGGTGGGCAGGCTGAACTGCAGCTTGCCACCCAGCAGGCTTACCTTGAGGGTTTTGCTTGAGGTCGGCGCTGCAGCGGCGGGCTTGTGGGCCGCCTGGCCGCACCAGGCAACGGGCGATACGGTACACAGCCCGATCAGGCACAGGGACCAGGCAAGCGAGCGGGGCAGGGGCATTCAGGTCTCCAAAAGTGCAAAGGTAGGCAAGAAGGGGAATTTATAGGCAGTGATCGCCAGGCGCTACATTTTGCTGTCTTCACACCGTTCGTCCTTCCAGGGTAAGCGACCTGAACTGGGCTGTACCGCGTTGGCTCAACATTGAAAGGCCTGATCACGCCGGAGGGAGCAGTCAGCATGACCACACACATTGTGCATTTCACCTCGTCGATCAATTCCACCTCAACCGGTGAACTCATCGAAAAGTGTTCGTTGGCTGTCCAGAAAGGCGCTTCAAGCATCGTGATCAAGATTGCGACCATGGGCGGCGAGTGCAGCTATGGCTTTTCGCTGTACAACTTTCTAGTGGCGCTGCCCATTCCTGTCCATACCCATAACTTGGGCACGGTCGAGTCCATGGGCAATATCATTTTCCTGGCGGGGGAGCGGCGTACGGCATGTAAGCACAGCAAGTTCCTGTTCCACCCTTTTCACTGGAACCTGCACGGCTCAGTGGACCATGCACGCATGTCCGAATACGCCATGAGCCTGGACTATGACCTGGAGTTGTATTCGCGCATTGTGGACGAGCGTACGTACGGTGCGGCTGTGCCTTTGGACGTGTCCAGTTGCCTGATCGCGTCCCCCCGCATTCTGAACGCCGAGGAAGCGTTGGCTACAGGGGTGGTGCATGGGGTGGATGAGTTGCCGATGCCCAAGGATGCGGTATGCCATGTGGTGCATGGCTGATGGTTTAGCTCTGCATGCTTGAGCCCGTGCCGGCTTTTAAGGGTGCTGCGCCTTACACCGGGCGCTGTTCCTGCTCCAGCAACCTGCGCTTGCGCTCGATACCCCAGCGGTAACCGGACAGGGAGCCGTCGCTGCGCACCACTCGATGGCAAGGAATAGCAACCGCCAGTTTGTTTGCCCCACAGGCATTGGCCACAGCACGTACTGCTTTAGGCATGCCAATGCGCGCAGCGATTTCGGTATAGGTCACGGTTGCCCCTACGGGTATGTCCCGCAGTGCCTGCCATACCCGCTCCTGGAATACGGTACCGCGAATATCCAGTGGCAAGGCCAGGCCAATACCGGGCGACTCTACGAACCCGACCACCTGGGCCACCCGTTGCTCGAAGTCAGGATCATTACCAATCAGGTTGGCGTTAGGAAACTGGTCCTGAAAACGTTCGACAAGTTGGTTGGGATCGTCTCCCAAGGTGATGGCGCATATGCCGCGTGCGCTTTCAGCCACTAGGATTGCACCGAGTGCGCTGGCACCTACGGCAAATTTGATGTCCAGCTCCGCACCGCCTGCTCGGTATTCGGTGGGCTTCATCCCCAGCATTTTTTTGGACGCTTCATAGAAGCGGCTGTTGGAGTTGTAGCCAGCGTCGTAGAGTGCCTGCGTGATGGTGTCGCATTGAGACAACCGGTCCCTTACCCGCGACCGTAGTGACGCGCTGCCATAGGCTTTGGGCGTGAGCCCAGTGATCTTCTTGAAAATGCGGTGAAAATGGAAAGTGCTCATGCCGGCCTGCTCTGCAAGCCCGTTTAGATTCGGGACGGCTTCAGACAGGTCAATCAGGCGGCAGGCGTCGGCCACCACTTGGGCATGTTTGGCTTCCACTTTGTCTTGGGTCCGATCCGCACGTTTGGAGGGCCGATAACCTGCAGCTTCTGCCTGGGAGGCCGTATCAAAAAAGACCACGTTTTCCGGGCGAGGCAGTTTGGTGGGGCTACAGGGCGTGCAATACACCCCCGTTGTAATCACGCCATACACGAACTCGACACCTGCCCGTGCCTTGCGATCAAGCAGCATCTGCCACCTGGGATCGTCTTCGGTGCTGTGCCGTACAGTGGCTGAGGCGTACTTGATACTGTCCATGGGGGCGCCTTTTTTGGGTTAGGTACAAAGCTACCGGCATCAATGCGCTGAGCCACTCCGGGTCTTGCTTTCATATTCTTGAAAGTCCAATGGCTCGAAACCCACAGGCACCCGCCACAGGTACCAGGCACCCAACGTTCTATAGGGTGCCAGGGCATGCCCCCACCGTTTCAGCTGCGTTGCGCCTGGCCGCTCGGCCAGCCCATACAGCCGGCGAAAGCCCTCGCGTATGCCAAAGTCACTCGCGGGAAACACATCCAGTTTACCCAAGCCATAGATCAGCATCATCTCAACCGTCCATTGGCCCACACCGGGCAACGCCACCAGTGTTTGTATCAGCGCGTCTTCGCTCATGGCCAGTGCCTGGTGCACATCGGGCACTCGTTCTTCCAGGCGCGCCAGCGCGATAGCTTTGATGGCCTTGCATTTGGCCGTGGAAAATCCACAGCTCGCCAGTGCCGGTTGCTCAAGGGCTACCAGTTGGGCAGGGGTTGGAAACACCTGGCCTGGAAACAGCTCACGAAGCCGACGCAACATCGCGTCTCCTGCACGCGCATGGAGTTGCTGGTAGGCCACGGCTTTTACCAGCGACTGGAAAGGGTCGTGCGGTTCGATCAACGGGTGGAGGCAGGGGCCCACCTGGTTTACCAACGTTTGCCAGTTAGGATCTATAGCGCTCAAAGCCTTCATGGCTTGGGCAATAGGCTCATTGTGCGTCATGAAAGATGATTCCAAGGCTGAAGCGGTTGCCGTCGCGCACGTCGCTGACCCCGTGGCGGGTATAGACCGAGTAATAGCCCTTGGTGCCTTTTACTGGGCGCCGGTTGACTGAAAATATCAACGCGTCCCCTGCCGCCAGCGGCAGTACAGTTGCGCGCGATTGCATGCGAGGGCGTTGCTCGGTGATCACAAATTCGCCCCCGGCAAAGTCTGAGCCCGGCTGCGAGAGCAGCACAACCATCTGCATTGGGAAGGCTACATCGCCGTAAAGGTCCCGGTGTAAGCAGTTATAGTCGCCCGCAGTATAGCGAAGCAGCAAAGGCGTAGGCTTGTGCTGGCCAGCGGTGGCGCATTCAGCGATAAATGTGTCTAGCAGAAGAGGGTAGTGTTCAGGTATCCCCAGCCTGGCGTTCCAGGCATTGGCCAAGGGGGCGAGGCGTGGGTACACCTGCGCGCGTAGCGTGGCAATCAGGTCCGGCAGTGGGTAGGTAAAATACTTGTACGTTCCCGAGCCAAACCCGTACCTGGCCATGTGTATGCACGCTCGAAAGGTGGCGTCATGCTCATAGCCGCCAGCAAGCTGGTCACAGGCCTGGGGTGTCAGCAGCCCTTGGATCAGGGCATAGCCTTTGGCATCCAGGCCCGCCAGGTGTTCGTCCCAGGGGAGGGCGGCAAGGCGTTCCTCCAACGCAGCATCAGGCATGTCAGGCACCCTTGTATGAAGTGCATGAAGCCTAGCGGTAGTTGGCGGTCGAACCTTCCCGTTTATTGCTATTTAAATGCGTGCCACCCCCCGGCGGTGGCAGCGATGGTTTATTTGCCGCTTGCCAGCGCTGCGCGTGCGGTGTCGTAAAGGTCTTTGGGCAGGGCGTGTGCGCCCGGTTCGCCCAGCTGTTCCAAAGGCACACGGTAGGTTTCCGGTGCCAGGTAGGCTGCCAGCGCAGCCATGCAGGTGACGGCGAAGGTCAGGGTGCCAATCACCATCGGTACGTTGTTGGTACCCGGAGGCGCCACCAGGGTGAACAGCGCCGGCAGCATGGCCGTAAGGAAGGTGCCCAGGTTCTGGGCAATGGCCATGGCCGATACCCGGTAGCGTGTCTTGAACAGTTCCGGGTAGAAGCTGGGGAAGATGGCGTTGTAGCCCTGGTACACCACGCCCCACATCAACAGCGACATGACAAAGGCCAGGGGCAGGTTATGCAGGCTGATGGCGTACAGGTAACCGTAGGACAGTAAGCCAGAACCCAGGGCACCCCCGATGATGAGCGGCCGGCGGCCTATCTTGTCTGACAGGTTGCCCACAAAGGGAATGGTAACAACGGCTACGATATTGCCGATGACCGGAATCCACAGGTACACGCTTTTATCGAAGCCTATGCCGTAGGCTGGCTGTACCGCGTAAACAGCCCCAAATACCGTGGCAACCACGGGAATCACGTTCATGAAGGCCAGGAACACCACCAATACCATGCGCTTCCAGCTGTACTTGAACGCCTCAGTGATTGGGGACTGAGCCGTGGCCTGGCTGGCATCGGCCTCGGCGAATGCCGGGGTTTCGTGTACACCCCGGCGAATGAAATAACCGGCGATCAACACCAGCGCACTGAGCAGAAACGGAATGCGCCAACCCCAACTGTTGAAGTCTTCAGGTGCCATGAAATAGGCCAGCGGCAGGAAGATGGCCGCTGCCAGCACTTGGCCGAATTGCACACCCTGCAAGGTGAAGCTGGCGTAGTAGCCACGGCGGCCAAACGGCGCATGCTCCAGAATCATCGAACTGGCCCCTGAGATTTCGCCGGCCACGGCAAAGCCTTGGATCAGGCGCATCACCACCAGCAGGATAGGCGCCAGAATGCCCACCTGATGGTAGGTAGGCAGCAAGCCGACGCCCATGGTGGCGATGCCCATCAGGAACATGCACAGCAGTAGCAGGTTCTTTCGCCCACGGGTATCACCCCAGTGGCCAAGGAAGAAGGCGCCCACGGGCCTTGCCAGGTAGCCCACGCCATACGTAGCCAGGGAGGCTACGATGGCGATCTTCGGGTCGGTGGAGGGGAAGAACAGTTGCGGGAAAATCAGTGCGGCGGCTTGTGCGTAGATGAAAAAGTCGTAGTACTCCAAGGCTGAACCGATCCAGCCGCTGGCGGTGGCCTTGCGAGATTGAGAGGACATTTGTGGCTTGCCAGTTAACGGGTTGCCCATGGGGCACCTCCTTTATTGTTGTTATTGAACGCGCTGCCTGCCGGTGTGCCTGGTTGTTGCTTCAGTGGGTGATGTCCACCATTCGGCCCGTCCGGGCGGCCTGTACGATGGCTTCGGTGACCAGCAGGTTGGCCAAGCCATCCTGCACGGTGACCAGCGGGTCGGCTTCGCCCCGTATCACGGCACCGAAATGGGCCATCTGCCGTGCGAGCGGGTCTGCTCGGGTCATCTCTACTACGCTGGTTTCAAAGGGTTTCCACCAGGAGCGGTCATTCTCCGTGGGGTACGTATTCAGGCGCAGCGTCGGTACGCTCAGGCTCCCGTGTGTGCCGGCAACCACATAGCAGTCCTCGTCGGGGTAACTGGCGTAGGCCGGGTTTTCCTGGGAGGTCTGCTCCCAGCTGCGTGGGCTGGCGGCAGTGTCCGACAGCAGAAAAGTGCCTAGCACACCACTGGCGAAGCGCAGGTTGATGGCGACGGTGTCTTCCACGGGAAAGCGGCGTACTGCGTGAGAGGCAAAGGCCTGAACCGCGGTGATGTCGCCACACAGCATGCGCAGGTTGTGTACCTCGTGGATCATGTTCAGCAGGATTGGCCCTGCACCGGGTTCCTTGCGCCAAGGGGCATCGCTGAAATAGTGGTCCGGTTTAACGAACAGGGCGCTGCCCATTACGGTCACCAAACGGCCCAAGGTCCCCTTGGCAATCACTTCGCACGCCTTGGCCATGATCGGGCTGTGGGCGCGGTGGTGGCCTACCAGGATGCGTGCCTGGCTGCGCTGCGCCGCTTCGGCCAGTGCCCGGGCTTCGTCCACCGTTGGGGCCACCGGCTTCTCCAGCAGCATGGGAATGCCGGCATGGATGCACAGCTGTGCATGGGGGACGTGAAACTGATTGGGCGTTGCCAGCACGATGCCGTCTGGCCGGCCCAGGGCCAGCAGCTGCTCCAGCGACTCATACAGCGGTACACCCGCCTGCTGCGCCAGGGCCTGGGCAGCCGGTGAAGGGTCGACCACGGCGGCCAGCTCGCACGTACTGCTGTGCTCCAGCACCTGCATATGGGCCTGGCCGATATAGCCGGCGCCAGCAACGGCAATGCGTGTCTTGGTCATAAGGGGCTCCGTTATTGTGATTATTCAAAGGGAGCCTGCCTGAGCGTACGCTTCAGCCGCGTGCCGCGCTGACTACGGCTCGCAGGCCCAACAGGTAGCTGTCCACCCCAAAACCTGCGATCTGCCCACGCACGATCTCGGCGAATACCGAATGGTGACGAAAGCCTTCGCGGGCATGGATATTGGACATGTGCAGCTCCACCACAGGCACGGTCAAGATGGCAAGCGCGTCGCGAATGCCATAGCTGTAATGGGTCCAGGCACCGGCGTTGATCAGCACGCCGTCTACGCCGTCTTGGTAGCCCTGGTGGATACGGTCGACGATCAGCCCTTCGCAGTTGCTCTGGAAGCTGTCGATCTTCACATCCAGCTCCTCC
>Ga0268349_1000044_pt1 | contig 25533 bp, 25 predicted proteins | sample G5R2_MAIN_18SEP2_FD_190164 | JGI IMG/M metagenome (GOLD analysis project Ga0268349, IMG submission 190164) | Phyllosphere microbial comminities from switchgrass, GLBRC, Michigan, United States - G5R2_MAIN_18SEP2017_LD1 | ecosystem: Host-associated > Plants > Phyllosphere > Phylloplane/Leaf...
CGCCTGGAGGTCCTTGAGCAAGTCGAGAATGCGCAGCTGTACAGTCACATCCAGAGCGGTTGTAGGCTCGTCTGCAATCAGCAGTTCAGGCTCGTTGGCCAGGGCCATGGCAATCATTACGCGCTGACGCTGGCCGCCCGACAGTTCATGGGGCAGGGCTTTGAGCCGTCGAGCCGGTTCCGCAATACCCACCAAGGCCAGCAACTCAAGAATGCGTTCACGCGCAGCTGCGCCTTGCAGCCCTTTGTGCAAGGCCAGCACCTCGCCGATCTGCTTTTCAATAGGCTGCAACGGGTTCAACGACGTCATGGGCTCCTGGAAAATCATCGCAATACGATTGCCACGGATCTTCTGAAGGGTACGCTCGTTGGCCTGTAGCAGGTCCTGCCCGCCATAGCGGATTTCTCCATCAGGGTGGCGGGCCAAGGGGTAGGGCAGCAGCCGCAGGATCGAATGGGCGGTGACCGATTTCCCTGAGCCGCTTTCACCCACTAAGGCCAAGGTTTCCCCACGACGAATGTCGAAGCTGACATTGGACACCGCACGCTGCACCTGATGGTCGCCCTGAAACTCAACCGCAAGGTTTCGAACTTCGATCAAGGTCTCGTGGCTCATGTCATTTCCTTGGGTCGAACGCATCGCGGGCGGCCTCCCCGATAAACACCAGCAGGCTGAGCATCAGCGCCAGCACAGTAAATGCACTCAGGCCCAGCCAGGGCGCCTGAAGGTTGCCTTTGGCCTGGCTCACTAGCTCACCTAGCGAGGGCGAGCCGGCGGGTAAGCCAAAACCCAGGAAATCCAGCGCTGTCAGCGTGCCGATGGCCCCCGTAAGAATGAACGGCAGGAACGTCATAGTAGACACCATGGCGTTGGGCAGTATGTGGTGAAACATGATGGGCCCGTCACGCATGCCCAAGGCGCGCGCAGCGCGGACATACTCCAGGTTGCGCCCGCGCAGGAACTCGGCCCGTACCACGTCCACCAGGCTCATCCAGGAAAACAGCAGCATGATCCCCAGCAGCCACCAGAAGTTGGGCTGCACGAAGCTGGCCAGAATGATCAACAAGTACAGTACGGGCAGGCCGGACCATACCTCCAGGAAACGCTGGCCTGCCAGGTCTACCCACCCTCCGTAGAACCCCTGCAGCGCCCCCGCCAAAACACCCACCACCGAGCTGAGCAGCGTGAGAGTAAGGGCAAATAGCACGGAAATGCGAAAACCGTAGATCACCCGCGCCAGCACGTCGCGGCCTTGATCGTCGGTGCCTAGCCAGTTTTGCCGGGAGGGCGGCGCGGGGGCAGGCACTTTCAGCTCGTAGTTGATGCTCTGGTAGCTAAAGGGGATAGGTGCCCATAGTACCCTCGCACCCTGGCGTTCCAGCAGGTCACGCACATAGGGGCTTTTGTAGTTGGCTTCCAAAGGAAACTCGCCGCCAAAGGCGGTTTCTGGATAGCGCTCAAACGCTGGAAAATACCAGGCGTCGTTGAGGTGAATCAGCAGCGGCTTGTCGTTTGCGATCAGTTCGGCACCCAGGCTCAGTACAAACAAGATGCCAAACAGCCATAGCGACCACCAGCCTCGTTTGTGGGCCTTGAACCGCTGCAGCCTTCGCCGGTTGAGAGGGGAAAGGGCCATCAGTGCTTCCTGCCTTCAAAGTCGATACGGGGGTCTACGAGGGTATAGGTCAGGTCGCCGATCAGTTTCACCAGCAGGCCCACCAGTGTGAAGATGAACAGTGTGCCGAACACCACAGGGTAATCCCGGTTGATCGCGGCCTCGAAGCTCATCAAGCCAAGCCCGTCCAAGGAAAAGATGACCTCGATCAACAGCGAGCCTGTGAAGAAAATGCCAATGAAGGCGGATGGAAAACCGGCCACTACCAGCAGCATGGCGTTGCGAAACACATGCCCATACAGCACCTTGCGACGGGTAAGGCCCTTTGCCCGAGCTGTGACCACATATTGTTTGCCGATCTCGTCCAGGAAGCTGTTTTTGGTCAGCAGGGTCATGGTCGCAAAGTTGCCGATGACCAGCGCAGTGACCGGCAGTACCAAATGCCAGAAGTAGTCCAGTACTTTGCCACCCACGCTGAGCTGGTCGAAGTCATTGGAGGTCAACCCACGCAACGGGAACCAGTTCAGGTAGCTGCCGCCAGCGAACAGCACGATAAGCAGGATGGCAAACAGGAACGCCGGTACGGCATAACCGATGACAATGGCTGAACTGGTCCATACATCAAAGGCAGACCCATGGCGGGTAGCTTTGGCTATCCCCAAGGGGATGGACACCAGGTACATGATCAGGGTGCTCCACAGCCCCAGCGAAATAGAGACCGGCATCTTCTCCAGAATCAGGTCAGTCACTTTGGCGTCTCGGAAGAAACTGTCGCCGAAGTCCAGCCGGGCATAGTTCTTGATCATGATCCAGAGCCGCTCGGGCGCAGGCTTGTCGAACCCATACAGGTGCTCGATTTCCGAGATCAGCGCAGGGTCCAGGCCTTGTGCCCCCCGGTAGTTGGAGCCGGCCATGGCCACTTCGGCGCCACCCCCGCCGATGCGGCTGGTAGCCCCCTCGAAGCCTTCGAGCTTGGCGATCATTTGCTCGACCGGCCCGCCCGGCGCCGCCTGAATGATCACGAAATTGATGATCAGGATGCCAAACAGCGTGGGGACGATCAGCAGCAGGCGCCGTATCAGGTAGGCGAGCATCAGTGCGCCTCCGGGGCCGGCTTGGCCCACCAAGTGTTCAAGCCAATGTCATAGCGCGGTGGCCGGGCAGGGTGGCCGAAGCGGTTCCAGTACGCGACCCGCCAGGTATCCAGGTGCCAGTTGGGGATCAGGATCGCATTCCAGGACAGCACCCGGTCCAGCGCCTTGGCGTGGGTGACCAGGCTGGCCCGTGAATCGGCGTTGATCAGGCCGTCCACCAAGGTATCCACGGCCGGGTCTTTCAAACCCATGAAGTTGCGGCTGCCGGGGTTGTCGGCTGCGGCGCTGGACCAATAGCCGCGTTGTTCGTTGCCTGGAGACGCTGATTGAGGAAAGCTGGCAACGATCATGTCGAAATCCCTGGAACGAAGGCGGTTCACATATTGGGACATGTCTACCCGGCGCAATACAAGGTCGATACCCAAGTCCTTGAGGTTGCGCTTGTAGGGCAGCAGGATGCGTTCGAAATCGGGTTGGGCAACCAGGAATTCAATCACCGCAGGCTGGCCCTGAGCGTCCAGCATTCGGTCGTTCTGAATTCGCCAGCCGGCTTCCTGCAACAGCCGGTAGGCTTCGCGCTGCTGCTCGCGGATCATGCCACTGCCATCGGTTACCGGGTTCTCCCACGGCTGGGTAAACACTTCAGCGGGGACTTGCCCACGCAAGGGTTCCAGCAACTTGAGCTCTGCCGCGTCTGGTAGCCCCTTGGCAGCCATTTCGGAGTTTTCAAAGAAGCTGGTGTTGCGTTTGTAGGCGCCATTGAACAACTGCTTGTTGGTCCATTCAAAATCCAGCATCAACGCCAAGGCCCGGCGCACCCTTATGTCCGTAAACAGAGGGCGCCGCTGGTTGAACACGAACCCTTGCATGCCCGTAGGGCTGCCATTGGGCAGCTCTTCGCGCACCAGGCGGCCTTCCTTCACAGCGGGCACGTCATAGGCCGTGGCCCAGTTTTTGGCGATCATTTCCTGCCAATAATCGAACTGGCCAGCCTTCAGGCCTTCCAGGGCGACGGTGGAGTCGCGGTAATAGTCGTAAACCAAGACGTCGAAATTGTACTGCCCGCGGTTCACCGGCAGGTCCTTGGCCCAGTAGTCTTTCACGCGCTCATACCGTATGGAACGGCCCGCCTGCACAGAGGCAATACGGTAGGGGCCGCCCCCAAGCGGAATATCCAGGTTGCCCCGTTCGAAGTCCCGGCCTTCCCAATAGTGTTTAGGCAATATGGGCAGTTGGCCAAGGATGAGTGGAAGCTCACGGTTGCCATTGCTTTTGAACTTGAACAGCACCTGCAACGGGTTTTCTACGACCACTTGGGCAACGTCGGCATAGTAGGTACGGTAGAACGGCGCGCCTTGGGTCGTGAGTGCGGTAAAGCTGAAGGCCACGTCTTCGGCACGCAGCGGGTGACCGTCATGGAAGCGCGCTTCCGGGCGCAGGTAGAAGCGTACCCACGTGTGGTCCGGGGCCTTCTCGATGCGGGAGGCTACCAGGCCGTATTCGGTCATGGGTTCATCCAGGCCTTGCACTGCCAGGGTGTCGTACAACTGGCCCAGGCCATCGGCCGGGATGCCCTTGGTGATGTAAGGGTTAAGGCTATCGAACCCGCCGATGGCAGCTTGCCGGAAGGTGCCGCCTTTGGGGGCATCCGGGTTCACATAATCGAAGTGCGTAAACGTAGCCGGGTAACGAGGCGGCTCGTCGTATAGCGTAATGGCATGTTCGTTGCCCGCGCGTGCTATTCCGGTTGCCACCAGCAACAGGGTACAGGCTAGCCGGGGTAGGGCAGAGTGAAGCGTCATCGGTCGATCTCCACGGGCTTGAGCCACCAAGTGTTCAAGGCCAGCGCATAAGGCGGTGTAGGCAGAAAGGCGAAACGGTTTCGGTACGCCAGGCGATGATAAGCCAGGAACCAGTTGGGAATCATATAGTGCTGCCACAGCAGCACCCTATCCAGCGCCCGTGCCGCAGCCACTTGGTCTTCTCGACTATGGGCGGCCAGCAATTGCTCCAGCAAACGGTCCACTACAGGGTTTGCGATGCCGGCGTAGTTCTTGCTCCCCTTGATGCCCACTTGGCTGGAGTGGAAGTATTGCCATTGCTCCAGGCCTGGGCTGAGGGTCTGCGGCAAGGTCATGAGAACCATGTCAAAGTCGAACTGGTCCAGGCGTTGCTTGTATTGTGCCCGGTCCACCGTGCGCAACTGCGCGTTGATGCCAATGCGTGCCAGGTTTTCCACGTAGGGTTCCAGAATGCGCTCCAGTGAGGGATTCACCAGCAGCAATTCCACTTGCAACGGCTGGCCCAGGCGATTACGCCATTGCCCGTCACGGTATACCCAACCTGCATCGGTCAATAACCCCATGGCGGTGCGCAGGGCGTCCCGTGGCAGGCCGTTGCCATCGGTGTGCGGCACCGTGAAGGGCTCGGTGAACAGGCTGGGAGGCAACTGCTCGCGCCAAGGGGAAAGCAGCAGCGCCTCTTGGTCAGCGGGTATGCCTTTGGCGGTGAAATCGCTATTGGGGAAGTAGCTCGCTGCCCGCTGGTAGGCGTCGCTGAACAGCGTGCGGTTGGTCCATTCGAAATCGAACAGCAGCCCCAGGGCTTGGCGCACTCGAACATCACTGAAACGCGCCCGGCGTGTGTTGATGAACAGCCCTTGGGTTTGCGTGGGTATACGGTGTGCGATGTCCTGCCGGATCACTCGTCCTTCGGCCACCGCTGGGAAACTGTACCCACTGGCCCAATTCTTGGCCTGGTGCTCGATGTAAATATCGAATTCGCCCGCCTTGAACGCTTCGAACGCCACATTGCTGTCGCGGTAGAACTCAACCTCTACACGGTCGAAATTGTATTTGCCCTGGTTCACGGGCAGGTCTTTGCCCCACCACTGCCTGTTACGCTCAAACACCAGCCGCCGACCGGGAACCACCTGGGTGATGCGGTAGGGCCCGCTGGTAATAGGGGGGTCGAAGGTAGTCGCCTGGAAGTCCCGGCCCTGCCAGTAATGGCGAGCGAGCACGGGCATTTCCCCCAGGCGCAGGATGAGCAGTGGGTTGCCGGCCCGCTTGAACACAAAGCGCACGCGGTGCGGGCCGAGCAGGTCCACGCGCTGTACTTCCTGAAGGCTGGTGCGGTATTGGGGGTGTCCTTGCTTGAGCAGCGTCTGGTAGGAAAACACAACGTCGGCCGCTGTAACCGGCCGGCCATCGTTAAAACGCGCCTCAGGGCGCAGATTGAAAACAACCCAACTGCGGTCATCGGCGTATTCCACCGTGCGTGCAATCAGGCCATAGCTGGCGGTAGGCTCGTCGCCCGACGGATCATACTGCCCTGTGCCTACCATCAGCGGCTCGCTTAGCTCGCTAACGCCATATTGGAGGAAATTGGCGGTGGCGGTGGGGCTTGTGCCTTTGAGCGTGTAGGGGTTCAGGGTGTCGAACGTGCCTGCTGCCATGATCCGCAGCGTGCCACCCTTGGGCGCATTGGGGTTGGCCCAGCCAAAGTGGGTAAAGCCGGCAGGGTATTTGAGGGTGCCAAATTGCGCGTAGCCATGGCTTTCGATGCGCGTGGCCAGGGCAGGGCCAGAGAGGGCCAAGCCCAGCAGCAGGAAAAGAAGAGCGCGCATCAGGTCACAGCTTCGAAGTGGCCAGGCGCTACCTTACCACGGACGGGGAAGTCCGCGCAGGCGGCGGCTCACCAAGGCTGCGTTGTTACCGGTCCACGTAGACAGTCAGCGTTTGCCCAGGGCGCAGGGCTTTGCCCACCCGAGGGTTCCAGCGCTTGAGGTGCTGTGCAGGCACATTGAACCGCTTGGCCACCAAGGAGTAGGAATCCCCTTTGCGCACGGTGTACTGGGTAGTGCGGCGGGCCTGCGCGGCTTGAACCGCCTTGCTGGGCTTTGCGCCGCCCTGCATCACCAGCATCTGCCCGGCCTTGAGGCGTTTGCCACTGAGCTTGTTCCAGCGCTGGAGCTCGCTCACGCTGACCTTGTTGGCCTTGGCGATGGAGGAGAGGTTGTCCCCGGAGCGCACGCGATAATTACGCCGCGGTGCCGGTGCTATACTGGCGACTTGCTCGAAGACCTTGTCGCGAGGCCTCAGGGACAGCAATTGTTCGGGTTTCATGGCAGACAGGCTGTCGGCCAGCAGTTGGGCCTTGGCCGTGGGCACTAGAAGGTGTTGCGGGCGGTCCAGGGTCATACGTTTCTTGAAAGCAGGGTTGAGCTGGTAGAGCTCGTCTTCGTCGATGTCCGCCAACGCGGCAACCCGTGCCAGGTCTAGCCGGGTATTGACCTCGACCACCTTGAAATAGGGCTGGTTGGCGATGGGTTCCAGGTCCACGCCATACGCCTGGGGCGACGAAACCACTTCGGACAACGCCAGCAGCTTGGGGACGTAGTCGCGGGTTTCCTGCGGCAAGGGCAGGTTCCAGTAATCGGTGGGCAGGCCCAGCTTTTCATTGCGCTCGATGGCACGGCTGACGGTGCCTTCGCCTGCGTTGTAGGCCGCCAGGGCCAGCAGCCAGTCACCGTTGAACATGTCGTGCAGCTTGGTGAGGTAATCCAGGGCGGCCGTGGTGGAAGCGGTAACGTCCTGGCGACCGTCATAGAGGTTGGTCTGGCGCAGGTTGAAGTAGCGGCCTGTGGACGGAATGAACTGCCATAGCCCCACTGCATTGGCGCGGGACAGTGCCAAAGGGTTGTAGGCGCTTTCGATCACCGGAAGCAGCGCAAGCTCCAAGGGCATGTTGCGCTCTTCGAGGCGCTCTACGATGTAGTGCAGATAGAGGCTGCCGCGGTCGGCGGAGCCCAGCAGAAACTGGGGGTTGCTCACGAACCAAAGCCGTTGCTGTTCTACGCGCGGGTTGACGTCCACGCCGTCCTGCAACTGGAAGCCGTCCCGCATGCGGGTCCATAGGTCCAAGGGTGCCTGGTGCGTGTCGCGTGCCGCCTGGAACACCGGCTTTGGCCTGGCCCGCTTCGTTAGCGCAGACGCAGGCTTTGCAGCAGGCGCCTCGTCCACCGTGGCCGCGCTTTGGCACCCTGCCAATGCAGCGGATGCAGTCAGCGCTATGGCTTGGGCAAGCCGTGTAAGGGCGCGGGAAGACGAGGAGGCAGGCGTGAGAAGCGACATTGGCGGCAGGGATGTCCGGGCAAAAATGTGCGGGGATTCTAGAAAGGGGGTGGTGGATGGTCAACCTTTCAAAACAATCCCCAAGTGCGAAGGGGGGGTCAGAACACGTCCTTCCAGGCGCGAATGGCGGCGAAGACAGCGGCCTCGCCTTCCAGCGGAGTGCCCGTACGGCGCTCCATTATTTCTTTAACGGATGTTTCTCCGGCCCGAAGAAAGGGGTTGGTCGCTTTCTCTATGGCCAGGGTACTGGGTAGGGTGATTTCATGGCGTGCCCGCTGTTCGGTCACTTGGGCCAAGCGCTGGGCAAGCACTGTATTGCCAGGCTCGACGGCGTGCGCAAAGCGCAGGTTGCTCAAGGTGTACTCATGGGCGCAATACACCAGCGTTTCGTCTGGCAGGGCCGACAGCCTGCCGAGGGACATGTGCATCTGGGCGGCAGTCCCTTCAAACAGCCTGCCACAGCCGCCGGCAAATAACGTATCGCCGCAGAACATCAGGGGCTGGGTTGGGCTTTCGTGGATAAAGGCAATATGCCCAGCGGTGTGCCCTGGCACCAGCACGGCTCGCAGGTCCAGGCCCAGTACCTGCAACTGGGCGTTGTCTTCCAGGCGCCGGTCTAGTGAAGGAATGTGCTCGCCGGCGGGGCCGGATACGATCGCGCCCGTGCGCTGTTTGAGCGCGACCACACCCCCGGTATGGTCGTGGTGGTGATGGGTTACCAGAATATCCGTCAATGTCCATTGAGGGTGTGCGTCGAGCCAATGCATTACAGGGGCGGCGTCACCAGGGTCCACCACCGCGCAGCGGCGTGTCGAATCATCCTGTAACAGCCAGATGTAGTTATCGGTGAATGCGCTCAGGGCATTGATCTGTATCATGGCGGGGTTCGCTAGGCTTTGAAGTAGATTGCACATAGTAGGGCCGGAGGGGCACAGGGGAAACCCGGAGGGAGCAGCCATGTCAGTCAAACCATTCGCACAGGCGGATCAGCAATGGGTCGAACTCATCGGCCAGGCCAGGGAGTGGTTCGAAGGGCCGTTGGGCCAGATGCTGCTGCGCGAGGAGCAGGCCGTGCTATGCACGGAGCTGGAAAAGTTCTTCGGCGGTTATCTTGTGCACTATGGCCCCCACGCCGAAGCGCCCCCTGTCGCGGCACGCATCCAGCACCATGTAAGGCTGGGTGCGCCATTGCCAGGTGTGCAGATCGCCTGCGAAGAGCAGGCCTGGCCGCTGGGGGAGCACGCCGCAGACCTGGTGGTGCTTCAGCATGGGCTGGACTTTTCCCTATCCCCTCATGGTTTGCTGCGCGAGGCCGCACGAGCAGTGCGACCCGGTGGGCACCTGGTGATCGTTGGCATCAACCCCTGGAGCCCGTGGGGGGCGCGCCGTGCATTCTCCCAAGGTGCATTGCGCAAGGCCCGCTGCATCTCGGCGTCCCGGGTCGCAGACTGGTTGAACCTGCTGGGTTTCGCACTGGAGAAAAGGCGTTTCGGGTGCTATTGTCCGCCGCTTGCCTCGCCTGCCTGGCAGGCCCGCATGGCGGGCTGGGAGCGCGTCGCGAGTCGTTGGCAGAGCGTGGGTGGCGGCTTTTACGTGCTGATAGCGCGCAAGCTGGTGGTGGGTTTGCGTCCTTTGCGCCCGCCACGTCGAGAGCCCATGGGCAAGTTGCTGCCCCTGCCATTGGCCAAGCTCAACAGGCGTGAAGGCGGTCAATAAGCGGTTCACGTTTCGATACAGGCTGAACAATGAGCGATGTCGTAGAAATTTTCACGGATGGGGCCTGCAAGGGCAACCCGGGCGTCGGCGGCTGGGGTGCGCTGCTGGTGTGTGCGGGCGTGGAAAAAGAGCTATGGGGGGGAGAGCCTTCCACCACCAACAACCGCATGGAACTGATGGCCGCCATCCGCGGGCTTGAAGCGCTAAAACGACCCTGCCAGGTCAATCTCGTTACGGATTCCGAATACGTGATGAAAGGCATTCAGCAGTGGATGCCCAACTGGAAGAAGCGCGGTTGGAAAACAGCGGCCCGCGAGCCTGTGAAAAACGCCGACCTGTGGCAGTTGCTGGATGCTCAGGTGGCCAGGCACCAGGTCAGCTGGCAATGGGTACGCGGGCATACCGGCCACCATGGCAACGAGCGGGCCGACGACCTGGCCAACCGCGGTGTCAGCGAGGTGCGCCAGCTTCGTCAGGGCCAACAGGGGGTGAGGTCATGACAACGCCGATGACGGCTCAGCGTATCGTGGTATTCGACACTGAAACCACAGGCATGCCGGTGACCGACGGCCACCGTGTGCTGGAAATCGGCTGTGTTGAGGTGGTAGGCCGGCGGCTTACCGGGCGCAATTTCCATATCTACCTGCAGCCAGACCGGGAAAGCGACGAGGGGGCCATTGGTGTTCATGGCATCACCTCTGAGTTCCTGAGGGGCAAGCCCCGGTTCGCCGAAGTGGCGGACGAATTCTTCGAGTACATTCAGGGCGCCACGCTCGTGGCTCACAACGCCGCGTTCGACGTAGGCTTCATCAATAACGAATTCGCCTTGCTAGGCCAGGCAGACCGGGCAGACCTCACCCAGTACTGCACTGTTATCGATTCCCTGGCATTGGCGCGCGCGCGGCACCCTGGCCAGCGTAATAGCTTGGACGCCCTGTGCAAAAGGTATGGGATCGACCTGAGCGAGCGTACGTTGCACGGCGCTTTGCTGGATGCCGAGCTGCTCGCCGACGTTTACCTGACCATGACGGGTGGCCAAACCACCTTGTCACTGGCCGGAAGCGGCGAGGGAGAAGAGGGTGGCAGTGGGCACGGCAGCGAAGTGCGGCGGCCGTTGGTTAGCCGGCCTGCAGGGCGGGTGATCGCAGCCACTGAAGCAGAGCTGGCGGCTCATGTGGAGCACCTTGCACGCATTGCCAAGGCCGCGGGTGGCCCGGCATTGTGGGCACAGGAAGGTAACCTGACATAAGCTTGCCGTATCCAATAGCACGCTGCTAGCAGTCAGCCTCGATGAAAAAGCCCCGGCCGAAGCCGGGGCTTTACACGAGCAGTTGCGCCATAAAGGCGCTCAAGCCGCCCTCAGGGAATGCGAACGATCTCTACACCGCTCTGCACCAACATGAACCGGTCGTCACCCAAGTGGTTCACGCGGTCACCAATGGCCAGCTTGTAAGTCAGCAGTGGTTCCTGAACAGTGCCATCAGGCAGCACCGTTGCGTTCTGGAAGGCATGTACTGGGTACACTCGTCCTTCAGCGTCCCGTGCGTGAAACTGGGCCACTAATTCTGCTGCCATGGTTACATCCTCCGAACGGTGCGGCGCAAGTATCTGAGATCATAGACCGTCGTTTTGCCGTCTAGTTTACATCTGGTAAAAATTTACAGGCCTCAAGCGCTGCCCAACGGCGGGGCGCTGGTCGCGTGCCTGCCCCGAACGAGTGCATTTCCAGGCCGTATTCGCTATCCTGCGCTCCTTTCCGGCAACCCCACAAGGGTTGTTCGGATATGCCTGCCGAACCCGGTGGCTTCTTTTCCCGGAACCCAGGGAATACTCCTCCTCTCTTCGTTCGCCTGCAGCATGGTCCCGTAAAAATGAAAGTGCTTAAAGGCCAGGATATCCTGGCGCTTGGTTTCATGACATTCGCGCTGTTCGTCGGCGCTGGCAATATCATCTTCCCACCGATCGTTGGCCTGCAATCAGGGCCTGACGTGTGGCTGGCCGCTATTGGTTTCTTGATCACTGCGGTCGGCCTTCCCGTGCTCACCGTGGTAGCCCTGGCCAAGGTCGGCGGAAGCATCGATGCCTTGAGCAGCCCTTTGGGGCGCAGTGCAGGCATGTTGCTCGCCATTGTGTGCTACCTGGCCGTTGGGCCGCTGTTCGCTACCCCACGAACAGCTACGGTGTCCTTCACAGTAGGCCTGGCGCCCCTGACCGGCGACGGTCCTTTGCCGCTACTGGTCTACAGCGTGGTCTATTTCGCCGTTGTTGCACTGGTATCCCTGTACCCCGGTCGGCTGCTGGACACCGTCGGGCGTTTCCTGGCGCCTTTGAAAATTCTGGCCCTGGCAGCGCTGGGCGTTGCCGCCTTCCTGTCGCCGGCAGGGCCAGTGGGTGATGCCACCGCCGAGTACCAGGCGGCACCGTTTTCTCTGGGCTTCATCAATGGCTACCTCACCATGGATACCTTGGGCGCACTGGTGTTCGGCATCGTGATCGTAAACGCCATTCGCTCGCGCGGAATCGAATCCCCACGCCTGGTTACCCGTTATGCGGTAATCGCCGGCCTGATTGCAGGGGTTGGCCTAGTGCTGGTGTATGTCAGCCTGTTCCGCCTTGGGGCTGGTAGCCACGTTATCGCCTCCGGTGCAGGCAATGGCGCGCAGGTGCTACATGCCTATGTTCAGCACACCTTTGGCGATACCGGCAGCGTGTTCCTGGCGGTGCTGATTTCATTGGCCTGCCTGGTGACGGCTGTGGGCCTTACCTGCGCGTGTGCAGAGTATTTCAGTAGCTTGCTGCCGTGGTCCTACCGCACTCTGGTACTGATACTCGCCGCGTTTTCGCTGCTGGTGTCCAACCTGGGGCTCACCAAGCTGATTGCGGTTTCGATTCCTATTCTGACCGCCATCTACCCGCCTTGCATCGTACTGGTTGCCCTGAGCTTCGCTCAAAGCCTATGGCGCTCGCCCATGGCAGTGGTGGCACCTGTCACCCTAGTGGCGCTGCTGTTCGGCTGCATTGATGCGTTCAAAGCCACACCCTGGGCACAGCATCTGCCGGCGGCACTGGCCGACCTGCCCTTGAGCCAGCAGAACCTGGCCTGGTTGATACCCTCTGTGGTTGCTCTGGGCATTGCAGTGTTCTGCGATCGCCTGGTGGCGGGCCAAGAGGCGCGCTCGCGGGGCTGATCCTCAAGGGCTTTGTGTTGTAAAAGGCCTTACTGGCCGCAGTCGCTAATGCTAGGCTGCTGCGGCCAGTTGGCCTATACATCAGTGAGCCCCATGAACGACGCAATAGGTGGTTACTTCGAGCTGGAAACCCCTTTTCGAGGTCAGCTCTACCCCTCGGCCCTAGGCTACAACAGCGCACGCTATGCGTTCGAAGCCCTGTTGGGGGAAGGCGGTGTGCGGCGCGTGTACATCCCTTGGTACACCTGCGGCACCATGGTCGAAGCCGCACAGCGTAGCGGCGTGGGTATTGAGCGCTATTGCTTGGATGAGCACCTGGAACCTGTTGGCCTTCCGGAGTTGGGCGAAGCCGAGCGCCTGCTGTATGTCAACTATTTTGGCTACAAGGCAGGCTTCATTGAGCAGGAGCTGTTGCCGCGCTTCCCAGGAAAGCTGATTGCCGACCACGCTCAGGCCCTGTTCTCCAAGCCCCATACCGGCGTTCCTACCCTCTATTCACCGCGCAAATTCCTGGGTGTACCTGATGGCGGGTGGCTGCTCAACGCGCCTACAGGTTTGCAGCCATTGCCCTCCACGCCAAGCAAAGGGCGCTTTGCGGCGTTGCTGGGGCGGCTCGAAGATGGCCCCGAGGCTTGGTATCCAGCCTACGCGCAAGTAGAAGCGGGCATCTGTGAGCAAGGGCCGCAGGGCATGTCGTCACTGACAGCACGGTGGCTCAGCAGTATTGATTACACCACTACCGCACAGCGTCGTTCAGCCAACCTGGCGCAGGTGCACAGTGCACTGAGTGATTTGAATCAGTTTGAGGTACCGCTACACGCTGGGCTGGCGCCTATGTGCTACCCGCTGCTACTGGAGCAGGGCGAGCAGGCAGATCGAGTACGAAGCGAGCTGGCACGCCAGCGCATCTACTTGGCAACGTATTGGAAGGATGTGTTGGAAGCGGACGGCAGGTGCGAGGTCGCCAAGGCATGGGCGCGATACATGTTGCCGTTGCCCATCGACCAGCGATATGGCCCGGAGCACATGGTGCGGTTGATCACCGCAGTAGACCAGGCGTTGAATTGAACCTGGCCCCTGTATAGCGCAGGGAGCCAGGTCGCAGGGCAGGCCGGGTACTAATTATTGTTTTGGAGCAGCTTCCGGAGCTGGCGCGTTGCCGTTGGCCGGGGTGCTTTCCTGCATGGCTTTCTTCTGGGCTTCAGCCGCGTCAGCGTTAGCCTTGGCGTTTTCCTTAGCCGCGTCGTTGGCATGATCTTGAGCTTTGTTCATTTGCTCTTGAGCATTTTCTTTATGGTCTTGAGCGTCTTTAGCTTTGTCCGAAGCGTTGTCGCAAGCGGCCAGGCCCAAGGTTGCAGCCAGCATGAGGGCGTAAGCGAAAGTCTTTTGCATGGGGTGTTTCTCCTTATGGATGATCATCACGTGGCTTCGAGCGCAACGGGCTTCGTTAAGTTCAACCTTTGCAGTCTGCATGTTCTGCTAAGGCCCAGGCCTTGAAACCCTCAGCCCCCATCCCCATCTGTTGCTCATCCCGCCCTTAAGCCGGGCCGTCCGTGCCGCCTTCGCGGCTTGTGCCAACCAGCATTGGAGTTAGATCGATGAGTGTGGAAACTCAAAAGGAAACCCTGGGCTTCCAGACCGAGGTGAAGCAACTGTTGCACCTCATGATTCATTCGCTGTACTCGAACAAGGAGATCTTCCTTCGCGAATTGATCTCCAACGCGTCGGACGCGGTGGACAAGCTGCGTTTCGAGGCACTGGCTAAGCCTGAGCTTCTGGAAGGCGGTGCCGAGCTGAAAATTCGTGTGACCTTCGATAAGGACGCGAACACTGTCACGATCGATGACAACGGCATCGGTATGAGCCGTGAGGATGTGATCGCGCATCTGGGCACGATTGCCAAGTCCGGCACAGCCGACTTCATGAAGAACCTTACAGGCGACCAGAAAAAAGATTCGCACCTGATTGGCCAGTTCGGCGTGGGCTTTTATTCGGCCTTTATCGTTGCAGAACAGGTAGACGTGTTCAGCCGCCGTGCAGGTGCGCCCGCTAATGAGGGCGTGCACTGGTCTTCGCGAGGTGAAGGCGACTTTGAAGTGGCCACTGTCGAGAAGGCCGAGCGCGGCACGCGCATTGTGTTGCACCTGAAAGCCGATGAAGCTGAGTTTGCTGATGGCTGGCGCCTGCGCAACGTGATCAAGAAATACTCCGATCACATCGCCCTGCCGATCGAACTGCCCAAGGAGCAAGCGGCCGCCGAAGGCGAAGAAGCGCCCGCAGAGCCAGCCTGGGAAACAGTCAACCGCGCTAGCGCCTTGTGGACCCGCCCACGTACCGAGATCAAGGACGAGGAATACCAGGAGTTCTACAAGCACATCGGTCACGACTTCGAGAACCCGCTGAGCTGGAGCCATAACAAGGTCGAAGGCAAGCTGGAATACAACTCGCTGCTGTACGTCCCGGCACGTGCACCGTTCGACCTGTACCACCGTGAGGCCCCGCGCGGCTTGAAGCTGTATGTGCAGCGCGTGTTCATCATGGACCAGGCCGAGTCCTTCCTGCCGCTGTACCTGCGTTTCATCAAAGGCGTTGTGGATTCCAACGACCTGTCGTTGAACGTCTCCCGTGAAATTCTGCAGAAAGACCCTATCATCGATTCGATGAAAACGGCCCTTACCAAGCGTGTGCTGGACATGCTTGAAAAGCTCGCGAAAAACGAACCCGAGCAATACAAAGGCTTCTGGAAGAATTTTGGCCAGGTGCTCAAGGAAGGCCCGGCCGAAGACTTCGCCAACAAGGAAAAAATCGCAGGCCTGCTGCGCTTCTCGTCTACCCATGATGACAGCGGCGAGCAAAGCGTTTCCCTGGCCGACTACCTGGCACGCGCCAAGGAAGGGCAGAGCAAGATCTATTACCTTACCGGTGACAGCTACGCACAGGTCAAGAACAGCCCGCACCTGGAAGTCTTCCGCAAAAAAGGCATTGAGGTGTTGCTGCTCACCGACCGGATCGACGAGTGGCTGATGAGCTACCTCACCGAGTTCGACGGCAAAACCCTGACCGACGTGGCCCGTGGCGACCTTGACCTGGGTACGCTGGACAGCGAAGAAGACAAGCAGGCCCAAGAGGCCGTTGCCAAGGATAAAGAAGGGTTGGTCGAGCGCCTCAAGGGTGCATTGGGAGACAGCGTTAGCGAAGTGCGGGTGTCCCATCGCCTCACTGATTCGCCCGCTATCCTGGCCATTGGCGAGCATGACATGGGCCTGCAGATGCGCCAGATCCTCGAAGCCAGTGGCCAAAAGGTGCCAGATACCAAGCCTATCTTCGAGTTCAACCCGGCGCACCCGCTGCTGGACAAGCTGGACCACGAACAGGATGAAGATCGCTTTGCGGACTTTGCCCATATCCTGTTTGACCAGGCCGCGTTGGCGGCAGGGGACAGCCTGAAAGATCCAGCGGCCTACGTCCGGCGCTTGAACAAGCTGCTGATCGAGTTGTCAGCTTAACGCTTGCGTAGGTAAAGCCCGCCTTGCCACCCGGTTTGGCGGGCTTCTTTTTTTGGGGATATCCAGGAGCACTCCATGAGCACCATTACTGTTGAGTCGTTGAGCTACGACATAGATGGCACCGCCTTCGAAAGCCGGCTGGTGTTTGATGCAGACATCAAGTCGCCACGCCCCGGGCTGGTCATGGCCCCTAACTGGATGGGTGTTTCCGCGGGCGCCGAGCGCATTGCCCAAGCGGTAGCCTCCCAAGGCTACGTAGTGTTGCTGGCTGACCTGTATGGGCAGGCTGTGCGCCCGCAAAACGCCGATGAAGCCCTGGCTGCCATGATGCCGATCAAGAACGACCGTGGCCTGCTGCGCACCCGCATGCAAGCGGCGCTGGCCGAACTGACCTCCCAAAGCCTTGCCTCTGTGGACAGTGCCAACTTGGGCAGCTTCGGGTTCTGCTTCGGCGGCTGCTGTGCGCTGGACCTGGCCCGTGATGGTGCGCCGCTCAAGGCAGCCGTATCCTTCCATGGCACCCTGGACACGCCAAACCCGGCCGATGCCAACAACATCAAGGGTGCAGTACTGGCCATGCATGGCGATGCTGATCCACTGGTGCCCTCTGAACAGTTGCCTGCGTTCATTGAAGAAATGAACGCTGCCAAGGTCGATTGGCAACTGATCAGCTACGGTGGGGCCTACCACTCGTTCACTGACCCTGAAGCCAACACCCCAGGCAAACAGATGTACGATAAAAAGGTCTCTGACCGCGCGTTCCAGACCATGTACAACCTGTTCAACGAAGTGTTCAAGCCAGCACTTTAATCGCGCTTCGCCGGGCCAGGTAATTCAACTCGCCCGGCTTCCCCTGGCACTTCTGGCCAATCGCCGACTGCCCACCGGGCGCGGGCGCGTTCGATGAGGGCGGGGTCGCTGGCCACGAAGTTCCAATTCATGCGCCGTGGCCCATCCAGTGCTGCACCTCCTGCCAGTACCAGCCGAGCCCCGTGGGTTGTGGTCAGGCTTGATTCCAGGCCTTCTTGCAGCACCACTAGCGTGTGTGCGCCCAACGCGTCTGCCCCTAGCCGTGCATCGCCTTCCAGCAGAAACGCGGCACGTTCAGTGTGCTCGTCCGGGATCAGCAGGGTGCTACCCGGTTGCATCTCGACGATGGCATAGAGGGTAGGGCTGTGAACCGGTACGGGTGATATCAGCCGAAACCCGTGCCCGGCTACCACGGTGATCTGCGCCCCATGCTCGGTTCTGGAGGGCAGCTCATCCGCTTCGAAGTAGTAGTAGGTAGGAGCATCCTGTTCCTTGCACCTGGGCATCGCGAGCCACACTTGCAGGCCATGCAGGCGGCTTCCAGCGCCCCGTAGGTCATCGGGTGTGCGTTCGATATGGGCAATGCCATTGCCAGCCGTCATCCAGCTCACATCGCCAGGGCGTACACGCTCCTCGGAACCCAGGCTGTCCCTGTGCAGCAATTCACCCTCGAACAGGTAGGTGAGCGTAGAAAGGCCTATATGAGGGTGCTGGTGAATGTTCATGCCCTGCCCAGGCGGGTAGTCATGGGGGAGGATGTAATCGAAGAAGACAAAGGGGCCGACGCTGCGGCATCCCGGGGAGGGTAGCGGGCGCAGAATAGGCTGGCCTCCAACGTTTTCCTGCCGGGGGGTAATCACCTGGGCGATGGCCATGGGAAGCTCCGATAAAGAAGAAACCCCAGTGTACCCCCAATTCATTAGGCTAACGGCCCCTGGCCTAGGCTGCTAATGAACAGGCCCTAAAACAACGAACCCCCGCCGAAGCGAGGGTCCATTTGCAGCTTGCAGCGCCTTACTTACCTTCCCAGCGCTTGAGCACCAGGGTGGCGTTGGTGCCGCCAAAGCCGAAGCTGTTGCTCATCACCGTGTTGAGCTGCACGTTCTCGCGCGTTTCACGCAGGATCGGCATGTCGGCCACCTCAGGGTCCAGCTCTTCGATGTTGGCAGAACCGGCGATGAAGTTGCCTTCCATCATCAGCATGCAGTAGATCGCCTCATGAACGCCTGCAGCGCCCAAAGAGTGACCCGACAGGCTTTTGGTGGAGCTGATGGCAGGCGCCGCCTTGTCCTTGAAAACTTCACGAACACCGCGGATTTCCGCCACATCCCCAACCGGCGTGGACGTGCCGTGAGTATTGAGGTAGTCGATCGGCGTGCCGACGGTCGCCAGGGCCTGCTGCATGCAGCGGATGGCACCTTCGCCACTTGGCGCAACCATGTCGTAGCCATCGGACGTGGCGCCATAACCTACAACTTCGGCATAGATCTTCGCGCCGCGGGCCAAGGCATGCTCCAACTCTTCGACTACTACCATACCGCCACCGCCGGCGATGACGAAGCCGTCACGCTTGGCGTCGTAGGCGCGGGAGGCTTTTTCAGGGGTGTCATTGTATTGAGACGACAATGCGCCCATGGCGTCGAACAGGAACGACTGGCTCCAGTGCTCTTCCTCACCGCCCCCAGCAAATACTACGTCCTGCTTGCCCAGCTGGATCTGCTCCATGGCCGCGCCAATGCAGTGCGCACTGGTGGCACACGCAGAGGCGATGGAATAGTTCAGGCCCTTGATCTTGAAAGGCGTAGCCAGGCAGGCAGACACCGTGCTGCTCATAGTGCGGGTAACCCGGTACGGCCCTACACGTTTCACGCCCTTCTCGCGAAGGATGTCCAGGGCTTCCATCTGGTTGAGGGTTGAAGCTCCACCAGAACCGGCAATCAGGCCGGTGCGCGGGTTGGACACCTGGTCTTCGGACAGGCCGGAGTCTTTAATGGCCTGCTGCATGGCCAGGTAGGCATAGGCAGCGGCGTGGCCTACGAAGCGGAACACCTTGCGGTCGATCAGCTCTTCAAGGTTGAGGTCTACCGAGCCGGAAACATGGCTGCGCAGTCCCATTTCGGCGTATTCCGGGTTGAAGCGGATGCCGGGACGGTTTGCGCGCAGGTTGGCGGAAACGGTGTCTTTGTCATTGCCCAGGCATGAAACGATGCCTAGACCCGTGATAACGACGCGGCGCATGCAAATAACCCTTAGAAGTTGTCAGTGGACGTGAAAACGCCGACCCGAAGGCCTTCGGCGGCATAGATCTCGCGATCGTCGACGCTGACCGAACCATCGGCGATGGCCATGTTCAGCTTGCCCTTGAGGACGCGCTTGATGTCAATGTTGTAGGTCACCTTTTTCGCAGTAGGCAGTACCTGGCCAAAGAACTTGACCTCGCCTGAACCCAGCGCGCGCCCGCGCCCTGACAAGCCTTGCCAACCGAGGAAGAAGCCGACCAGCTGCCACATGGCATCCAGGCCCAGGCAACCGGGCATGACCGGATCCCCTTCGAAATGGCACGCGAAGAACCACAAGTCAGGGTTGATATCCAGCTCAGCGACCAATTCACCCTTGCCATATTTGCCGCCTTCCTGGCTGATGTGGACAATGCGGTCTACCATCAGCATGCTAGGGGCGGGCAATTGCGCGTTACCTGGGCCGAACAGCTCGCCGCGACTGCAGCGCAGCAGGTCTTCCCGAGTAAAGGCGTGTTGTTTGGTCATGCGAGCTCCTCAGTGGTCCCTGCCTTGGCAGGGGGCAAATCATCCCGGCCGGCAAAAAAGGGCAGGTTCCCAGGCCGGCAGCCTAGTCATAGACTAATGCGTGGTGGTTAAAGTCACAGGGCGGCAAAGGGTTGCCCACCGCCCGTTCAGTAATATGTGGCCTGGGGCACGCTGCATTGAGACGCGCATGCCGCAAGCTGCTGCACTGTAACACCGTTGCCTGCTGCTTGGCAGGCTTGGGCAGCCGCCCCTTATGCCAGCCATTGTTGAAGCAACTGCTGCAGGTCGGTGCGTTTGAACGGCTTGGCAAGGTAGTCATCCATGCCAGCTTCCAGGCAGGCCTCTCGATCACCCAGCAAGGCGTTGGCCGTCAAGGCAATGATGGGCAGGCCATGGCGCTCTGGCAAGCGACGAATGCGCCGGGTACTTTCGTAGCCATCCACCACCGGCAGCCGGCAGTCCATCAGAACGGCATCGAAGCGCTGTGCCCGGACACTGTCCACCGCTTGCTCGCCATCGGCCACTACACTCACTTCATACCCCAGGCTTCTGAGCATGGCCTCAATGACGGTCTGGTTGACAGGGTTGTCCTCGACCAGCAAAACGTGATGATTCTGACCATTAGCTGCGCCGTTGGTTCGGGACGCAGGGGCTGGCTTCTCCTTGGCCTGCTTCGGTGTCTGGCTCAATGCTAGCGGCATTTCAAGTGCAAATACCGAGCCGTGCCCGCCATTGCTGCTGGCGCGCAAGCTACCACCCATGCGTTCGGCCAGGTTGCGTGCGATCGGCAAGCCTAGGCCGGTACCGCCATAGCGCCTTGAAATAGAACTGTCAGCTTGCTGGAAGGCCACGAACATGCGTTCGATTTCTTCGGGATCGATACCAATGCCGGTATCGATCACCTTGCAACTGAGCCATATCAACCGCTCGTCCAGCACCTGGCAGCGAGCTTGGAGGCATATGCTGCCGTGCTCAGTGAATTTCAGGGCATTGCCGATCAGGTTGACCAGTACCTGGCGAATGCGGGTAGGGTCCCCGGACACCTCCCATTCAGCGAATTCCGAGTCGGCGTCAAGGGTGAGCGCCAGCCCACTCTGCTGGGCGCTGTGCTGGAAAGAGTGAACGCACTCTGTAAACAGCTCGGCCAGGTTGAAGGGTATGTGTTCCAACTCCAGGCCTGTGCGCTCGATACGGGAAAAATCGAGAATGTCATTGATCACTTTGAGCAAATGCTCAGTGGACTGCGTAGCCAGCGCGGCATATTCGTGCTGTTCGTCGTTGAGCCGGGTGGTTTCCAGCAACTGAAGCATGCCCAGTACGCCGTTCATGGGCGTACGCAGTTCGTGGCTCATCATGGCCAGGAACTCCGTCTTGGCATTGTTGGCCCGCTCGGCCTCCTCTCGTGTCTGGATCAACTGCTGCATGGCCTCGCGTTGCTCGCGGCTGGCTTGCTCAAGCCCTTGAGCCAGGTCGTTGATGTGCTGCGACAGTGCGCCCAGCTCACTGTTGACCTCTACAGGCAACGTGGCTTTGAAGTCGCCTTGGCGTATGGCTTTTACCGCAGCCCCCATGTCTCGGATCGGCTGGGACAGCCCGCGTGAAAGGCGCCGGGCCAGCAGAAAAGTCACAACCAGCGTAAACAGCGCCAGCACGCCTGCCTTGAGCAGGATCTCTTGCTGGCGCTGGTTGAACACATCATCGGACATGCCCACGACCACCCGCCCCAGGTAGTCATCGGTGCGCAGGGCTGAAGCTTCGTGGGTGGCCTCATCAGCGCCCAGGTAGCGTTGAAGACGAATGGGGGCTTGAAATACCTGGGCAGGCCGTGTGGACGTGCGGCCGTCCGAGCGTTGTTCCAGGTAGATCACAACGCTGTCGTCACGCCCCTGGATCTCCAGGAAGCGCACGTGGGGGTTGTTCAGCGTCGCGCGCAGCAACCCATCAAGCACCTCGGTCTTGCCAGACAGCACACCGTACTCGGCGGCAGGGGCCAATTGGTTGGCAATGAGCTGGCCGGTATGCGTCATTTCCTGACGCAGGTCCTGGATCCGTACAAAGGTAAAAAAGAAAATGAGCAGCAGCGTCAACAGCAGGGCGGGGCCCAAGCTGATGAGTTGCGTCCTGGCATGAATGTCCCCCGTCCATCGGAGGTTCACTGGCAAGAATACTCGGCGGCGGCGTGCGGCATGCTGATCGCTTTTTATTGGCATCACAGGGAAGCGGGCATATTACGCGGGATCTGTAACATTTCCAGAACTGCCAGCTATCTTGCAGGTATCGGGCGATAATCGGTGTTGCCGCATCAGTCATACTAGGGCTGGCCCTGGCACGGGCGCTCCGTATAATGAACGCCTGCTTATCAAGGTTCCAATGGAAGGTCTTATGTCTGAACAGCAACCGATCGCCGTACTCGGTGGCGGCAGCTTTGGCACCGCAGTGGCGAACCTGCTAGGTGAAAACGGCCACAGGGTATGGCAATGGATGCGCGATCCGGTGCAGGCCGAGGCCATGCGAACCCGGCGGGAGAACCCCCGCTACCTCAAGGGCGTGCCGTTGCACCCGTTGGTAGAGCCGGTCACCGACCTGGCTCAGGTGCTGGCGGGTACTGAGCTGCTGTTCGTTGCCTTGCCTTCCAGCGCGCTGCGCACGGTGCTGGCGCCCCATGCGCCTGTGCTGGCTGGCAAAATGCTGATAAGCCTTACCAAAGGCATCGAAGCGGGCACCTTCAAGCTCATGAGCGAAATCCTTGAAGAAATCGTACCTCAGGCGCGGCTGGGGGTGATCTCAGGCCCTAACCTGGCGCGCGAAATCGCCGAACACGAATTGACGGCCACGGTCGTGGCCAGTGCTGATGAGGCGCTGTGCACGGCTGTGCAGCACGCGCTTCACGGTCGCCGCTTCCGAGTGTACGCCAGCAGCGACCGTTTTGGTGTCGAGTTGGGCGGCGCGTTGAAAAACGTCTATGCCATCATCGCTGGCCTGGCCGCGGCGTTGAGCATGGGTGAAAACACCCGCAGCATGCTCATTACACGCGCGCTGGCAGAAATGACCCGGTTTGCCGTAAGCCAGGGCGCGAACCCCATGACGTTCCTGGGGCTGGCTGGGGTAGGGGACCTGATTGTGACCTGCTCGTCTCCCAAGAGCCGAAACTATCAAGTGGGCTTTGCCCTTGGGCAAGGCCTGAGCCTGGACGAAGCCGTGACACGTCTGGGCGAGGTGGCAGAGGGTGTGAATACGCTCAAGGTGCTCAAGGCCCGGGCCGCGCAGCTGAGTGTCTATATGCCTCTTGTCGCCGGGTTGCACGCCATTCTGTTCGAGGGGCGCACCCTTGAGCAGGTCATCGAGCTGTTGATGGCTGGCGAGCCCAAGACAGATGTGGATTTCATCCCTGCTACCGGCTTCATTTGAGGAACCCGTCATGAACACTCCGCCCCGCTTCAGCCCGGATCAGGAATCCATCGTGCTGCGCATTCTCTGGATGCTGCTGTTCGCCCTGGTCTGGTACATCGCGCAGTTCATACTGGGCGCACTGGTACTACTGCAGTTGATATGTCGCCTGGTTTATGGGGCCCCCAATGCCGCGCTCATGAGCTTCGGCGACAGCCTCAGCCGCTACCTGGCACAGATTGGCCAATTCGGCAGCTTTCATACCGAAACCAAGCCCTGGCCGTTTTCGAGCTGGCCTACGTCCGCCCCTTCAGAGGACCGCCCTGCAGCGTCACAGGCACCTGTTGCGCCAGCTGCCGTTACCCCCGCCCCTGGCCCGGCAGGGACGGTACATGACCAGGAACCGCCGGTATGAGCCAAGGCACTACCACCGTATGGATACTGCGCCATGGTGAAGCGGCCAATACAGCGCCTGATTCGGCCCGAGCCCTGACCGCAGGTGGGCGAGAGCAGGTATTGCGCAGCGCTGCGCACCTGGCGGGGGAGCCTGTTCAGCGAATACTGGCAAGCCCCTATACCCGTGCACAACAAACTGCCCAACTGGTGCAAGCAACCCTTGAGGTGCCAGCAGAGCTGCACACGGTAAGCTGGCTCACCCCGGACAGCGATCCGGATGATGTGATCACTGAGCTGAACCGGTTGGGGTTGCACAACGTGCTGCTGGTCAGCCATCAGCCGTTGGTAGGCATGCTGCTGGGATTGCTGGACAGAGGAGAGCGTGTGTCACCTTATGCCATGGGCACTGCCAGCCTGGCACGCTTTGAGGGCGCCGCGCCGCTTGCCGGGCTTATGACGCTGCGCAGCCTGCAGCACAGCCACTGAAGGAGCGTTAACCCATGAGCTTGTGGCATACCGTGCCGGACCTTGCAGCTATCAACGCCAGCCAGAAAGGGAGCATTGGCGAACTGCTGGATATTCGTTTCGAAGCGTTCGGCGAGGACTTCATTACAGCCAGCATGGCCGTGGATTCCCGTACGCATCAGCCGTTCGGCTTGCTCCACGGAGGCGCCTCTGTGGTCCTGGCCGAGAGTGTGGGCTCTACGGCCAGCGTGCTGTGCCTTGATCCCGCACGTTTTTATTGTGTGGGGCTGGAGGTGAACGCCAACCATCTGCGGGGCATACGCAGCGGGCGCGTGACCGCCACAGCAAGGCCGGTTCACATAGGGCGCAGCACCCACGTGTGGGATATCCGCCTGGTAGACGGCCAAGGCAAGCCCAGCTGCATCTCCCGGCTCACCGTAGCGGTAATGCCACTGGGGCAGAAGCCACCCAAGGCCTGAGCCGTTTACCGAGCTGCTTTCATGCCCGCTACCCTGTTCTTCGCCCATGCCAATGGTTTTCCCTCGGGCACCTATGCGCCGCTGTTGGCAAAGCTGGCGACGGCGTTTTGCGTGCAGTACCTCCCGCAGCACGGGCATGATCCCTGTTTTCCGGTAGAGGACAACTGGGCACTGCTGGTTGACGAATTGCTACAGGCCATACGCGCCCAGCCTACGCCTGTGTGGGGGTGGGCCATTCCCTATGCGGGCTGCTGCACCTACACGCTGCATTACGCCACCCTGAGCTGTACAAGGGGCTCGTGTTGCTGGATTCGCCGTTGCTGACCCGGCGCGATCGGTGGCTGATCCAGTCTGCCAAGCGCCTGGGGCTTATTGACCACATCACCCCGGCAGGGCGTACTCAGGGGCGCCGTGAACGCTTTGCAAGCCACGAGGAAGCTCGCCGCTATTTTGCGGATAAAGCCTTGTTCCGCCCTTTCACCCCTGAATGCCTGGAAGCGTACCTTGAGCATGGCCTGGTGGCGGAAGGGCAGGGATGGCGCCTGGCTTTCGAGCCAGATATCGAGCTGCGCATCTACCGAAGCGGGCCTCATGTGAGCCCCAGCCCGCCGCACTTGCTCACGTTGCCCCTGGCCTTGCTGTGTGGCGAAGCTAGCACCGTGGTTCGGCGCCATCATGCCCGCTATGTCAGCCGCCTGGCGCGTGGCGAATTTCACTCAGTGCCCGGTGGGCATCTGTTTCCCATGGAGCATCCGCTCGAAACAGCCGAGCATGTGCTTACCGTATTACACCGCTGGCAGGAAGGGGCCTCTCACCATGGCTGAAGCCTTTGAACAGGTGCGCTTGTGCCTGGAGACTATCGAACTGGCCGGCTGGTTTTATGGCCCTGTGGACGGCAGGCCGGTCATTGCCCTGCATGGTTGGCTGGACAACGCCAACTCCTTCGCCCGGCTGGCTCCTCACTTGCAAAGCTTGCG
>Ga0268349_1000045_pt1 | contig 25506 bp, 26 predicted proteins | sample G5R2_MAIN_18SEP2_FD_190164 | JGI IMG/M metagenome (GOLD analysis project Ga0268349, IMG submission 190164) | Phyllosphere microbial comminities from switchgrass, GLBRC, Michigan, United States - G5R2_MAIN_18SEP2017_LD1 | ecosystem: Host-associated > Plants > Phyllosphere > Phylloplane/Leaf...
CATTGATGACGCCCTTGTGCACGGGGGCAGTAATCATGCCGGCAAACTCGCCCGCCAGGCAGCCTTCGCCTGCGCGGGTAAGGGTGTCGAGCACAAACTGGGCATTGGCGGGGTCCAGCTGGCCAGCTACTACAGGGGCAGCCAAGGGCACATCTAGTACGTAGAGCGTGCCTGCCGGTGCCGGGGTGTCGGGCAACGCCATGCTGTCCACAGTGTGAAGCGCAACAGCCAGCCCTAGCTGGGTGGCCCGCTCGGCGAGCAGGTCACGGCTGGTAATGGCGATAAGCGGGTAGGGTTGGGCGTTGGAAGCCAGCAGCAGGCAAAGGTCTGGACCTATGCCTGCTGGCTCGCCAGGCGTGATAGCAAAGCGCATCACGCTCACTGCTTGATTTCGACGTAGGCCTCGTCACGGATCTGACGGAGCCAGGTTTGCAGCTCTTCGTCGTATTTGCGGTTACGCAATACGTTTAGGGCCTGTTGCTCGCGCGCTTGCTGGGTAGCGTCGGTTGCACGCCGGCCCAGCACTTCCAGAATGTGCCAGCCGAACTGGCTCTGGAAGGGCTTGGAGACGGTATCGACAGGCGTTTGCGCCATCACGTCGCGGAATTCCGGGACCAGGGACTGCGGGTCGATCCAGTTCAGGTCGCCACCGTTGAGCGCCGAGCCAGGGTCTTCCGAGTAGTTCTTGGCCAGGGTGGCAAAGTCTTCACCGTCCTGGATACGCGTATAGAGCGTTTCGATCAGCCGCTGGGTTTCAGCAGGGCTACGAATTTCGCTAGGCTTGAGCAGGATGTGGCGCACGTGCACTTCATCACGCATTTCAGCCTGGCCGCCCCGAGCTTCCATCAACTTGAGGATGATGAAACCGCCTGGCGTACGCACCGGCTGGGTCACATCGCCCGGCTTCATGCCGGCCAGCATCTGGTCGAAGGGAGGAGGCAGTTGCGCAGCCTTGCGCCAGCCCATGTCACCACCTTCCAGTGCGTTGTCACTGGCCGACTTGGCGGTCGCCAATTGCGCGAAGTTCGCGCCTTCACGCAATTGCTGATACAGGGCCATGGCCTGGTTGCCAGCGGCTTGTATCTGCTGCGCATTGGCCGCTTCAGGAGTAGCGACCAGGATGTTGGCCAGGTGGTATTCCTGGGACAGCTGCGCCTTGCCGCTTTCGGAGGCCAGGAAGTTCTTCACTTCCTGCTCGCTCACTTGAATACGCTCGGCAACACGGCGCTGGCGCACGCGGCTGATGATCATCTCGCGACGCACCTGCTCACGGGCGGTGTTAAAGGACAGGCCGTCATGGCTCAATGCTGCACGGAACTGGTCCAGGCTCATGTTGTTGCGCTGAGCAATGGTCCCCATGGCACTGTTGAGTTCTTCGTCGGTAATGCGAATGCCGGAGCGTTCACCGATCTGCAATTGCAGGTTTTCCAGTACCAGGCGGTCCAGGACCTGCTTTTGCAGTTCCTCTTCCGGCGGGGTGCCACCACCGCGCTTGGCGATGGTTTGCCGCACTTCCTGCATGCGCTGTTCAAGCTGGCTTTGCATGATCACGTCGTTATCGACGATGGCCACTACCTTGTCCAGCGGTTGAACCTGCGCGTGCGCCAGGGAACCCAGAAACAGTGCGCCCAACAGCAAGGGGCGCAGTCGATCACATAGCATGGTCTTCACGTTCACGATAACCCTGAATGCCTTTGTCGAGGAAACCTTCGACTTTATTGCCCACTACGCCACCCAGGCCCTTGAGCACGATTTGCAGGAAGATGCCGCGATCGCCCTTCTCGTTTTCAGGAGCGTTCTGGCTGTACTCGTCATAATCGACCCAGTAACGGTTGATCAGGCGCAGTTTCCAGCAGCAATTGTCGTACTCGAAGCCACCAAAGGCTTCCAGCGTGCGGTTGCGGTTGTAGTCGTACTGCCAGCGGCTGATAAGGTTCCACTGCGGAACCAGCGGCCAGATGACCGAGAAGTCATGCTGCTGGATCTTGTAGTAGTCCTTCACGTAGTTGGCCTGGCCAGGGGTGCCGTAGTCCCCCCCGAACTGCCAGCGACCCGTTGCCGTGTCGTAATGGATGGTGTCGTCGCGATAGCGGAAGCCGGCGTTGACCACCTTGTTGGGGTTGTCTTCCGGCTGGTAGTGGAACATGGCACTGCCCGAGCGGGTGCTGCGGCTGTCCGGGTCCCAGTTGAAGTCCGAAGTGAAGCGCCAGTCGCGGTTGAAGCGATATTCGTATTCCAGGGCGTACGGCGAAACGTTGGCTTGTGCTTCGTCGCGGTCGCGGTAGTTGATGTCCGGCAACTGAACCTTGCGGTCCTTGAAGTACACCGCCTGGCCAATGGCGAAGCGCTGGCGTTCAAAGCCGTTGTCTTCGATCCAGCGGCTGGTCACGCCCAGCGACAGCTTGTTCTCGTCGCCGATACGGTCGCCACCGCTGAAGCGGTTGTCCCGGAACAGCGAGGCATAGCTGAACACGCTTTCGCCGGTATCGAATACGGGAATATCGCTCTGCTTCTCGTAAGGCACATACAGGTAGAACAGGCGCGGTTCCAGGGTTTGGCGGTAATTGGTGCCAAACATCTGGGTGTTGCGGTCGAAGTACAGGCCACTGTCGATACTGGTGATCGGGACGCTGATGTTCTGGGAGCTGTCGAAGCTCTGGCCTGCCGCGGCCATCTGGCGCTTGCCGGTGCTATCCAGGTCCAGGTCGTACTGGGTGTACTTGTACTTGAGCGTTGGCCGAATGTACCCGTATGTCCACTCCATAGGCAGGCTTACGGACGGCTCCAGGTCCAGACGGTCGCCATTGGCACGGTTCAGGCCTGTTATGTTCTCGTCCAGCCTGCGGTCGCTGAAGTTGCCGTCCTTGTCAAAGAAGCCACCGCTGCGCAGGTCGCGATCAAAACGCACGGCTTCAGTGTGATAGCCAAACTGAAGGCCGGCCGGCCGGAAAGGCAGGGCGCCGTCAACGGTCAGCTGTGGCAGGCGGTCGTAAGGTGTGACATCCGAAACGGTTGCCAACTGGTAGGACTGCAGGTTCAGCCGCGCGGTGTAGCCTTGCCCGCGGTAGGTGAGGGCACCTTGCTGGTTGACATAGTCCCGACGCTCTACGCCGATGATGTCGGTTTGCAAGTCCTGGAAATAGTACGGGTCGCTGATGCGGGTGTAGTCCACCTCGCTCAGCAGGCGAGTGTCCATGCCACCCTTGTGCTGCCAGTTGATCATCCAGCGGCGATCGGCGTAGTCGGACTGATCCTTGCGGTCGTCGTTCTCGTCATTCAGGTATGAAGCACCCAGCTGGCCTTCACTGCCCGGCGTGAGGTAGCGGAATTCGCCTTCCATCATCAGGCCGCGCTTGGCCATGTAGCGTGGGTACAGGGTGGCGTCGTAGTTGGGCGCCAGGTTGAAGTAGTACGGGGTGACCAGCGTGAAGCCGCTGTCGCTGCTGGTCGAGAAGCTCGGCGCCAGGAAGCCGGATTGACGGCGGTCGTCGATCGGGAAATAGAAGTACGGCGTGTACAGGACAGGAATGTCCTTCACCCGCAGCGTGGCGTTGGTCGCAGTGCCGAAGCCGGTCGCCGGGTTGAGGGTAATGTTGTTGCCCTTGATGGACCAGGCATTGCTGCTAGGTTCGCAGGTGGTATAGGTGCCGTCCTTCAAGCGGATGATGGCATTCTCGGCACGCTTGGCGTACAAGGCCGACCCCCGGGCCTTCTGCTTGTGCAGCACGTATTCGGCGTTGTCGATTTGCGCCGCACCGGTATCCAGTTGAACCTCGGCGTGGTCGCCGACGATCAATGCGCCGTTGTCGCGCAACTTCACATTGCCGTTCAGCTCACCGCGGTTTTCGGACTGGTGCAGCGCCGCCTCGTTGGCTTCGACCTGCATGCTGCCCTGGCGCATGACCACATCACCGGCGAGGGTAGCGGTTTGCGACTGCTCCTCGTAACGGGAGGCGCGGGCATTCAGGTAGGTCGGTGCATCGGACTTGGACGTTTTGTCGTTCATGCCCGGGCGCAGCGGCTCTACATAGGTACCGGAGCAGTAGGGGCCAGTTTCGGCCAGTTGGGCCGGGGTCAGCTTCTCGCGAGGGACCCAGTCCAGGTGGCTGTAGTCAGCGCTGCGGGACTTGAGCCCACGGCCCTTGCTTTCGGTCACCAGCGTGGTCGCCGGGCCTGTGCCTTCAGCCGTGGTACCGTTTTCGGTACCCTGCGCCGAGCTCACCGAAGTGGCATTATGCTGCGGGCGCGGTGGAAGTGCCGTATTGGCGTCGCGGGTTTTGCAGTCCCAGGAACCCGAAGCCGACACTTGGCAGTCATACTGCGGTGCCGCACTTGCGAACGGTACGGCCAAAGGCTGCATCGCCAGCAGGGAGCCGGTTACCAGCAACGGGAATTTTCTACGAAACGCGGGGGATTTCAATGCCATCTTATTAGTCCGGGCTTCCTGCGTGCCATCTGCCCGTGCGGGTATGCACGCCTCTCGATGGTCTGAAAAAGATGCTGGATAATAAAGCATGACCCGCTTGACGGCTAGCGCCGTCGGAGACTCTGTAAATGCTTGATCTCGATGTACGCCTTCAGTTGCTGGAACCCTGGCTCCAGGCTGAACTGCATAACTTGTATCGGAACAAGGGGTGGGGCCAGGTGCCGGAGGGTACGCTAACCCCGGCCAGCAGCGACGCGAGCTTCCGCCGTTACTTCCGCTGGGCCGGCGCTGGCCGCAGCTTTATTGTGATGGACGCGCCGCCGCCCCAGGAAAACTGCACCCCTTTCGTAAACATTGCAGCACTGCTGGCCTCGGCTGGTGTGCATGTGCCCACCCTCCATGCACAGGACCTGGCCCGTGGCTTTCTGCTGCTCAGCGACATGGGCACGCAAACCTACCTGGATGTGCTCACAGCTGAAAATGCAGGTGAGCTGTTCGATGCCGCCATCGGCGCGCTGTTGGAATTCCAGCAGTTGCCAATGACGGCGTCCTTGCCCAGCTATGACACTGCTCTGTTGCGCCGAGAGTTGGAGCTGTTCCCCGAATGGTATGTGCAGCGCCACTTGGGCGTGCGGTTTACCGAGCAGCAGCAGGCGCTGTGGAACGAGGCCAGCCAACTGTTGATCGATAGCGCGCTGGCACAGCCCAATGTGCTGGTACACCGGGACTACATGCCACGTAACCTGATGGTAAGCACCCCCAACCCAGGTGTGCTCGATTTCCAGGATGCCGTGTACGGGCCGGTTACCTACGACATTACTTGCTTGTTCAAAGACGCGTTCCTGAGCTGGCCAGAAGCTTTCGTGAGCGAGCAGTTAAATCGCTACTGGCAGAGAGCACGCGCCCAAGGCATACCCGTGCAGAGCAATCTGGCCGACTTCCTCAGGGCCAGTGACCTCATGGGCGTGCAGCGCCATTTGAAAGTGATCGGGATCTTCGCCCGCATTTGCCACCGGGACGGCAAGCCACGTTACCTGCAAGACGTGCCACGTTTCTTTGCCTACATGCGTGCGGTTACTCAGCACCGTGAAGAACTGGCGCCCCTGGCTCAGCTGCTAGACAGCTTGCCCCCAGCGACCGAAGGTGCCCCATGAAAGCGATGATTCTTGCGGCAGGCAAGGGGGAGCGCATGCGCCCACTCACCTTGCATACACCCAAGCCCTTGCTCAAGGTAGGCGGTAGGCCCCTGATCGAGCACCAGTTGCGGGCGCTGGTGAGCGCTGGCGTTCATGAGCTGGTGATCAACCATGCCTGGCTGGGCGAGCAGATCGAGGCGTACCTGAAAGACGGCGAAGGGTTCGGTGCCCACATTCAGTATTCCGCTGAAGGCGAGCCTTTGGAAACCGGCGGCGGAATCTACAAAGCACTGCCGTTACTAGGAAGCGAGCCGTTTGCAGTCGTCAACGGTGATGTGTGGAGCGATTACGATTACACCTCGCTTCACTTGCCAAAGGGCGCGATGGCGCACTTGGTGATGGTAGACAACCCACCCCACCATGTTACCGGCGACTTCGCCTTGAGTGACGGGCGCTTGGCCGACTTGCCTGCGCAGGGGCAGGCCCTTACGTACAGCGGTATTGCCGTGCTGTCGCCTGAGCTGTTTGCCGAGTGCAGCGAGGGCGCCTTCAAGCTGGCACCCTTGTTGCGCCGTGCCATGGCCGTAGGGCAGGTCACCGGGGAGTATTTCAAGGGCACCTGGGTGGACGTGGGCACGGTAGAGCGCCTGGCCGAGGTTGAGCAGTTGCTGGCAGGGCGTTGCTGATGCTGTGGCCAGTGACGGTGGTAGGCGCAGCGGCGGGCTTTGCACTGGCACACATTCCCGGCAGCATTCTGGGCGCCCTGATCGGGCAAGCGGTGGACCGCCGGTTGGAGGTCTACACCTGGCCCCAGCTATGGGCGCGTATGAAGGGCCAGCCGGCATTGCCACTCAACGACCTATTGTTCGTGATGCTGGGGCGGCTGGCCAAAGTCGACGGCCGTGTGCAAGAGAGCCATATCGCCCAGGCCCGCCATGAAATGACTCGGATGAGCCTGAACGAGGGCGCCCGCAAACAGGCAATTGCTGCGTTCGGCCGGGGCAAGACCGGCAAGGATACTTTGCGCGGTCCATTGCGACGGCTTCAGGTACAGCCTGCCACGGCGGAGGGGTTGCTGCGGGCATGCTGGCGAATGGCGTGGGCGGACGGTCAGCTCGGGCAGGGTGAGCAACGCCTGTTGGTGGAGTGGGGTGGCTGGCTAGGCATGACCGTACCCCAGGTGCGGGCCCTGGGTGTCGATTACGCGCCCGCTTCACGCACGTTGGCCAGCTCCACAAACGCCTATCATGAAGCCCTCAAGGTCTTGGGCGTTACGGCGGCAACGGAGGGGGACCAGATCAAGCAGGCCTATCGCCGGCTATTGAGCCGGCACCATCCCGACAAGCTTCAAGGCAAGGGCGCTAGCGCGGCACAGGTCCGCTCGGCGACGGAGCGTACCCGGGAATTGCATAGCGCTTACGACATCGTGCGCAAACGTCGGGGGCTGTAGCCGTGTCAGTCTGGCTTCGGGTTCAGCCAGCCCCGCACGCGGCGGTAGAGCTGCTCCTGTTCTGAAGCCTGATCGCCGGGCAAGTCGTTGAGCTCCGTTTGCCGATACTGGCTGCCAGCCTGGCGCTTGCTGGCCTGCAGCCGCTGTGCGGCTGCGCTGCGCAAGTTAGGGCTGGTCGCATAATAGATGTCATACACCGGCACCTTGAGTTGCGGTGCCAACTGGTCCAGCCCGGCCGGGGCCGCTTCGGGCGTTTTACCGGCCACCATTATCAGGCGCTGCGCACGGGAGGGTTGGCGCTCGCTTAAATAGCGGGCTGCCCAGTACGCCCCTGTGCCGTGGCCCAGCAGTACGATATTGCGCGCTTTCACTTGCTGAGCGAAAGCGATGCCGGCGTCTATACGGGCAAAGATCCGGGCGGCATCGGTTTTGAGCTGGTCGTCGACACTGGGTGGCTGGGCGTCGGCGGGGGCTGTGGCATCTGCGCCACTGGCCGCGGCTTGTTCAATGGGCGCGTTGGCATCGGCTGGCGTGGCGGAACTGCCGGCCGCTGCAGGCGCTGGCGGCTCGATGCCTCGGGGTTGCACGGCCTCCTCCAGCAAGTCTGGCAGCGTTAGGCTAAGCGTGCTCCATTGGGCGTCAGGCAAACGATTGCGCAACGGTGCTACCACGTCTGGCCAGTTGGCGCTCTCTCCCGCGCCTGGCACGATAATCGTCACACCTGTAGGGTCTGCCGTGTTGGCAGGGTTCCACAGGGCCATGAAGTTATCGCTGCCGGCTTGCAGCGTTTGCACCGCCTGGGCCGGCAGTTGCCGGGCCAGGGCCTGGGCTTCCTGCTCGCTGCGCTCCTGCAACGGTGCGCGCTCGGCAGGTTTTGGCGTATCGGCGGGGGCGTCGGCGGCTACGGCGCAGCAGGCGAAGGGCAGAGCAGTGACCAGCGTGAAGAGGGTGGCACGTTGAAAAGCGCGCATCATGGTTTCCGTTTCAAATGCTTGCCCGCAGCCTAAAGGCATTCGGGGGCGACCGCCAGTGCTGCCCGCTCTGGTCGCCATCGGCTACAATGCGCCATCGTGACCAGCCTGCAGGTTCAGCATGCAACCCTTTGCTATTGCACCGTCCATTCTTTCCGCCGACTTCGCTCGCCTGGGCAAGGAGGTTGACAACGTACTTGCCGCCGGTGCGGATGTGGTGCACTTCGATGTGATGGACAACCATTACGTGCCCAACCTCACCATCGGCCCCATGGTGTGCGCTGCCCTACGTAAATACGGTGTTACGGCCCCCATTGACGTGCACCTGATGGTAAGCCCGGTAGACCGCATCATCGGCGATTTCATCGACGCTGGCGCTACCTACATCACGTTTCACCCTGAAGCCACTCAGCACATCGATCGCTCGCTGCAACTGGTGCGCGAAGGTGGGTGCAAGTCCGGGCTGGTGTTCAACCCCGCCACGCCACTCAACCTGCTCGAATATGTGATGGACAAAGTGGACATGATCCTGTTGATGAGCGTGAACCCCGGCTTCGGCGGGCAGAAGTTCATCCCTGGCACCCTGAACAAGCTGCGCGAGGCTCGGGCCCTGATCGATGCCAGTGGCCGGGACATCCGGTTGGAAATCGACGGCGGTGTGAATGTGCACAATATTCGCGAAATCGCGGCTGCGGGGGCAGACACCTTCGTAGCGGGTTCGGCCATTTTCAACGCACCGGATTACCGCCAAGTGATCGATGCCATGCGCGCCGAGCTCGCCCTGGCCCGCCCATGAGCGCGCTGGATCGCTTGTTCCCAGGGCGCTTGCCCAAGCTGGTGATGTTCGACCTTGATGGCACCTTGATCGATTCGGTGCCGGACATCGCCGCCGCCGTGGACCACATGCTGGTACAGCTAGGGCGCGAGCCTGCCGGCCTTGAGGCCGTACGCACCTGGATAGGCAACGGCTCCAAGGTGCTGGTACGCCGTGCACTAGCGGGTAGCCTTGACCACACTGGCGTCGATGACGCCAGTGCCGAGCAGGCCCTAGGGTTGTTCATGGCCGCCTATGGGCAGGCCCACGGCCATACCGAGGTGTACCCTGGCGTCCGGGAGGCCCTTAAATGGCTGGCAAAGCGCGGCGTGGAAATGGCGCTGATCACTAATAAGGCCGAGCAGTTCGTCGCGCCTTTGCTGGATGAGCTGAAACTGGGGCAGCACTTTCGCTGGATCATCGGTGGCGATACCTTGCCGCAGCAGAAACCAGACCCCGCTGCCTTGCTGCATGTCATGAAAATGGCCGGTGTTACGCCTGATCAAGCCCTGTTCGTGGGCGACTCGCGCAACGACGTATTGGCCGCCAAGGCTGCCGGGGTCGCCTGTGTGGCCTTGAGTTATGGCTACAACCATGGCAGGCCCATTGCCGAAGAACACCCTTCACTGGTCATTGATGACCTGCGCGCGCTTTTGCCTGGTTGCTTCGAGCGTTCCGCTGAGATAACGTTGCCCGACATCCCTGCCCCTTCAGGTCGAGAATCTCCCGTGGCGGTTACCTGCAAACTCTGGATGAAAGTCATCAAGGCCCTGGCCCGCTGGCGCTGGCGCGCCTGACTTCCCCTGGCCGGTCCGCCGGCGCGTTTGCTCGTATCCCTGTTATTTCCTCCGCCACGAGGCAGCTATGACCCGCGAAGACTTCTTGCGTTTGGCCGATGCCGGTTTCAACCGTATTCCCCTGGCCCACGAAACACTGGCCGACTTCGACACCCCATTGTCGATCTATCTGAAGCTGGCCGACCAGCCCAACTCCTACCTGCTCGAATCCGTACAGGGTGGCGAGAAGTGGGGCCGCTACTCGATGATTGGCCTGCCGTGCCGCACCGTACTGCGGGTATACGGCCATACGGTGTGCATTACCTGTGACGGCGTCGAGATCGAACGGCACGAGGTGGACGACCCACTGGCCTTCGTTGAACAGTTCAAGGCCCGTTACACCGTGCCGACCGTCGCTGGCCTTCCGCGCTTCAATGGCGGCCTGGTAGGGTATTTCGGGTATGACTGCGTGCGTTATGTGGAAAAGCGCCTGGGCGCCAGCCCCAACCCAGACCCGATTGGCGTGCCGGACATCCTGCTGATGGTGTCCGACGCCGTGGTGGTGTTCGACAACCTGGCGGGCAAGATGCACGCCATCGTCCTGGCCGACCCTACGCAGCCTGATGCCTACGACCAAGGTCACGCGCAACTGGCTGAGCTGATGGAGCGCCTGCGCCAGCCCATCACCCCAAGGCCAGGGCTGGACCTCTCCAAGGCGCCTGGCCCGGAGCCGGTGTTCCGTTCCAGCTTCAGCCAGGGCGATTTCGAGCGCGCGGTCGGCACCATCAAGGACTACATCCTGGCAGGCGACTGCATGCAGGTGGTGCCTTCGCAGCGCATGTCCATCGACTTTGCGTCGGCTCCCATTGACCTGTACCGCGCCCTGCGCTGCTTCAACCCTACGCCATACATGTACTTCTTCAATTTTGGCGACTTCCATGTGGTGGGTAGTTCGCCAGAGGTGCTGGTACGGGTGGAAGACAGCCAGATCACGGTTCGGCCCATCGCCGGTACACGCCCCCGAGGTGCCACGGAAGAAGCGGACCATGCGCTTGAAGTAGACCTGCTCAGTGACCAGAAGGAGCTGGCCGAGCACTTGATGTTGATCGACCTGGGCCGCAATGACACGGGCCGTGTGTCCGAAATCGGCAGCGTGAAGCTGACGGAAAAAATGGTGATCGAGCGTTATTCCAATGTGATGCACATTGTGTCGAACGTGACCGGTCAACTGAAACAGGGGCTGACGGCCATGGATGCGCTGCGCGCGATCCTGCCAGCGGGCACTCTGTCCGGCGCGCCGAAAATTCGCGCCATGGAAATCATCGATGAACTGGAGCCGGTCAAGCGCGGTGTGTATGGGGGCGCAGTGGGCTACTTCGCCTGGAACGGCAACATGGACACGGCCATTGCCATCCGCACGGCCGTGATCAAGAACGGCGAGCTTCATGTGCAGGCAGGCGCGGGCATTGTGTCCGACTCGGTGCCAGCCCTGGAATGGGAAGAGACCCTGAACAAACGGCGGGCCATGTTCCGTGCGGTCTCCCTGGCCGAGCAAGCCAAGGCTGAATAAGCGGCGCAGCCCCAGCCGGGGTTGGCCTTTTCCAGATTAGAGAGCCAGATTCCAGAGGTCGCACCATGCTGCTGATGATTGATAACTACGACTCCTTTACCTATAACGTTGTGCAGTACCTTGGCGAGTTGGGCGCCGAGGTGAAGGTGGTACGCAACGACGAGCTGACAGTCGCCGAAATAGAAGCCCTGGCGCCTGAGCGTATTGTGGTATCCCCCGGGCCTTGTACGCCCAGCGAAGCGGGCGTTTCCATTGATGCCATCCTGCACTTCGCCGGCAAGCTGCCGATTCTAGGGATCTGCCTGGGCCATCAGGCCTTGGGGCAGGCCTACGGTGGCGAGGTGGTGCGCGCACGCCAGGCCATGCATGGCAAAACCAGCCCGGTGACCCATGGTGACGTGGGGGTGTTCGAAGGCCTGGCACAACCGCTGACGGTTACCCGCTACCACTCGCTGGTGGTTAAGGCGGACAGCCTGCCCGACTGCCTTGAAATGACCGCCTGGACCCAGCACGCCGACGGCAGCGTGGACGAAATCATGGGCCTGCGGCATAAAACCCTGAATATCGAAGGGGTGCAATTTCACCCTGAGTCGATCCTGACCGAGCAAGGCCACGAGTTGCTGGCCAACTTCCTCAAGCAAACCGGCGGCACTCGCCAGGGTTAAGGACAGGTACATGGATATCAAGACAGCCCTGGCGCGCGTCGTCAGCCAACTTGACCTGAGCACGGATGAAATGCGCGATGTGATGCGCCAGATCATGACCGGCCAGTGTACAGAAGCGCAGATTGGTGCCTTTCTCATGGGCATGCGCATGAAAAGTGAAAGTATCGACGAGATTGTCGGCGCAGTGTCCACCATGCGTGAGCTGGCCGGCCGTGTAGAGCTTCAATCGCTGGACCGGGTGGTGGACATTGTGGGCACCGGTGGCGATGGCGCCAATATTTTCAATGTATCCACGGCCTCGGCCCTGGTCGCGGCAGCCGCAGGCTGCACAGTTGCCAAGCACGGCAACCGTGCGGTCTCAGGTAAAAGCGGCAGTGCCGACGTGCTGGAAGCCGCAGGGGTCTACCTGAATCTGACGCCGGTTCAGGCTGCGCGGTGTATCGACAGCATCGGCATCGGCTTCATGTTTGCACAGGCACACCATGGTGCCATGAAGTTCGCGGCAGGCCCTCGCAAGGACCTGGGCCTGCGCACACTGTTCAACATGCTGGGCCCGCTGACCAACCCGGCAGGCGTGGTGCATCAGGTGGTCGGTGTATTCAACCCCGCATTGTGCCGCCCCCTGGCACAAGTGCTGATGCGCCTGGGCAGCAAACATGTGCTAGTGGTGCACTCCCGTGATGGCCTTGATGAGTTCAGCCTGGCTGCGCCGACTACTGTAGCCGAACTTAAAAACGGTGAAATATTCGAGTACAGCGTGGAGCCTGAAGACCTTGGGCTGCGCAGCCAGAGCCTGCATGGCCTGACCGTCGAAAGCCCGCGGGGCTCCCTTGAACTGATCCGTGATGCCATTGGCCGCCGCAAGACCGAAAATGGCCAGAAGGCGGCTGAAATGATCATTCTCAACGCAGGCGCAGCGCTCTATGCCGCTGACCATGCCAGCACCTTGAAAGAAGGCGTGGCGTTGGCCAGCGACTCGCTGCACACGGGCCTGGCCCGTGAAAAACTGGAAGAACTAGGGGCCTTTACGGCCGTGTTCAAGCAGGAGAACGAAGTATGAGCGTGCCCACCGTGCTGGAAAAAATCCTTGCTCGCAAAGCCGAGGAAGTGGCTGACCGAAAGGCGCGCATCAGCCTCAGTGAACAGCAGGCTGCTGCCCGTTCCGCTTCGCCGGTGCGTGGTTTCGCCGAGGCCCTGTTGCAGCGCCAGCGCAATAAGCAAGCGGCCGTGATTGCAGAGGTCAAGAAAGCCTCTCCTAGCAAAGGCATCATCCGGGAAGCGTTCTACCCTGCAGAAATTGCCACCAGCTACGAAGCCGGCGGTGCCACCTGCCTTTCTGTGCTCACGGATGTGGATTTCTTCCAGGGGGCCGACCATTACCTCCAGCAAGCGCGTGAGGCCTGTTCGCTTCCCGTCATCCGCAAGGATTTCATGATCGACCCATACCAGATCTACGAAGCCCGTGCCTTGGGTGCCGATTGCGTACTGCTGATTGTATCGGCGCTGGAAGACAGCATGATGGTCGAGCTAGCGGGCGCAGCCAAGGATGCCGGGCTGGATGTGCTTGTGGAGGTGCACGATGGCGATGAGCTGGAGCGTGCTCTCAAGCACTTGGACACCCCGCTGATCGGTGTGAACAACCGCAACCTGCACACCTTTGAGGTGAGCCTGGAAACGACGCTGGACCTGCTGCCACGTATTCCACAGGATCGCATGGTGGTCACCGAAAGCGGCATTCTGAACCGTGCCGATGTGGAGTTGATGGAGATCAACAACGTCTATGGTTTCCTGGTAGGCGAAGCCTTCATGCGGGCCGAGCACCCAGGTGACGAACTGGCGCGGTTGTTCTTTCCCAACCGTTGAGCAGGGTTCGCCTACCTGGAGCCACGACCATGGCCGATGTGCAGCAACTGACCACCGAACAGGGCCTGCAGGCTGAATTGGCATTGTTGGCTTCAGTGTGCGAAGGGCGGCAGGAAGACGGCGTGTTGCTATGGCAGCCCGTGGACCAGGCGTTGGTCATGCCCCGGCGCATGGAGAGACTGTCTGATTTTGCTCAGGGTGCTGCTGCCGTCGAGGCGTTGGGGTGGCCAGTACTGCTGCGGGAAACCGGTGGCGAACCCGTCCCGCAGTCCTCCGCGACTGTAAACGTGGCGTTGGTGTATGCCGCACCCCGCATCGAAGGGGACCTTAATCGCCTGGAGCGCGCCTACCTTCGGTTGTGCCAGCCTTTATGCCGCGCCCTTGAGTGCCTGGGAGGCAAAGCAACGTTGGGTGAAGTACCCGGTGCGTTTTGCGACGGGCGTTACAACGTTAACCTGGATGGGCGCAAGTGGGTAGGCACGGCCCAGCGCTGGCGCCAGTCACGCCAGCACGGCGGGCCTGTGGTGCTTGTGCACGGCGCCATGCTCATGCATGACCAGCGTGAAGCCATTGTGGCGGCCGTTAATCGCTTCAATGAAGCCTGCGGGTTGCCACAGCGCTGCAACGCCGACAGCCATGTGGCGTTGGAACAGCGTTTTCCTGGCCAGTACGTGCTAGATGATGTGCAGGCCTGGATAGCGCGGGAGCTGACAGATATTCGCGGGCTGCATCAACGCGTGCCGTAGACCACCATGGTTTTTCCCTTCACCTGGATCAGCTGGCGTACTTCCAGGTCCTTGAGCACGCGCCCTACCATCTCCCTGGAGCAGCCTACAATTCGCCCGATTTCCTGGCGCGTGACCTTGATCTGCATGCCATCGGGGTGTGTCATGGCATCGGGTTCCTTGCACAGGTCGGTCAGGCAGCGGGCTACACGCCCCGTCACATCATAAAAAGCGAGGTCGCCCACCTTACGTGTCGTTCGGCGAAGCCGATTCGCCATCTGCGAGCTGAGGCTGTACAGGATTTCCGGCTCCAACCGGGCTAGCTCGCGAAACTTCACATAGCTGACTTCGGCCACTTCGCATTCGGTCTTTGCCCGCACCCAGGCGTTGCGCTCACCTTCCATATGGGGCGGGTCGAACAGCCCAAGTTCGCCGAAGAAATCACCTTGGTTCAGGTAGGCAATGACCATTTCCCGGCCATCGCTGTCTTCGATCAGGATGGTGACCGAGCCTTTGATGATGTAGGACAGAACGAGCGACTTGTCGCCGGCGCAGATGATGTTGCTCTTGGCGGCGTATCGACGCCGTTGGCAATGCCCCAGGAGTTTGTCAATCGGGCTGGTTTTGGTAGCAACTAACGCAACCATGGGCTGGATTCCGGTACGAGGCGACAGATAAAGATGAGAAGTCAGAATGCCATCAAATTGGCGTCAGCTTATCAGCACTTCATTTGTATCGCGATATTTGCCAGGAACTTGAGACCTTTAAGAAAAATGCGCTGATTTTGCCTTGAAATGGCTGTGCTAAGCTGGCCGCCTTTTTAAAGGAGAGCCAGTAATGAAGGCACGTATCCAGTGGGCCGGTGGGGCTATGTTCATCGGAGAGTCCGGTAGCGGCCATGCCGTAGTCATGGACGGTGCACCTGAAAGCGGTGGGCGCAACCTAGGCGTTCGGCCAATGGAAATGGTGTTGATCGGCCTGGGTGGCTGCAGCAGCTTTGATGTGGTTGCCATTCTCAAGAAAGCACGCCAGCCCGTGGAAAGCTGTGAAGCCTTCCTGGACGCCGAGCGTGCCGATGAAGACCCTAAGGTGTTTACCCGTATTCACTTGCGGTTCGTGGTGCAGGGGCGGGGTTTGAAAGAATCTCACGTGAAGCGCGCGGTGGAGCTGTCCGCCGAAAAGTATTGTTCGGCCTCCATCATGCTGGCCAAAGGTGGGGTGAGCGTGACCCATTCGTACGAGATCATCGAGCTGGGCGACGCTCAATTATCATAAAAGGCTTTCATACTGGCGTGAGGTGGCGCGGGTCTGCATAATGCGCCACTTTTTCAAGGCTACCTTGACGCCGGTTAGCAACCGGGCAGAACAACCAAAATCGCCAACGCGAAGAGGTGTAAACCGTCCTACGCAGTCGCCAGCTGGCGCCTGACGGGCATGCTTGATCACGCGGCTCGGCCGCATTCAAAGAGAGTTTTCAGACGGTGAAAAGCAAACTCAAGCTCCACGGGTTCAATAACCTGACCAAGACCTTGAGCTTCAACATCTACGACATCTGCTACGCGCAGACGCCGCAGGACCAGCAGGCTTACGTCGAGTACATCAACCAAGAGTACGACGCCGCTCGCCTGACCCAGATCCTGACAGACGTTGTCGACATCATTGGTGCCAATATCCTGAACATTGCGCGTCAGGACTACGAGCCGCAAGGCGCCAGTGTGACGATCCTCATTTCAGAACAGCCGGTCACGCCTACCGACAGCCAGATCGAAGAGTCGCCTGGGCCACTGCGCGATACCATTCTGGCGCACCTGGACAAAAGCCATATCACGGTCCATACCTACCCGGAAATTCACCCAGACAACGGCATAGCAACGTTCCGTGTGGACATTGACGTTTCCACGTGCGGCGTGATTTCTCCGCTCAAAGCGTTGAACTACCTTATTCACCAGTTCGATTCAGACATTGTGACTGTGGATTACCGTGTGCGCGGCTTTACCCGCGACATCGAAGGGCGCAAGCACTTCATCGATCACGAAATCAATTCGATTCAGAACTACCTGTCTGAAGACACCCGCGACGCCTATCAGATGATGGACGTGAACGTTTACCAAGAAAACCTGTTCCACACCAAGATGCTGCTCAAGCAGTTCGAACTGGATAATTACCTGTTTGGCGATGCCACCAGCAATTTCTCCACCGAGCAGCGGGCACAAGTGACTGAGCGTGTGAAACACGAAATGCTCGAAATCTTCTATGGGCGCAACATCGCCTGATTTGGCCCCGGGTACGGCCCGCCGCTTGAGCGGGCCGTGGCTACCTACCGGTTATAGCCGGTAGGTGCTTTTGGTCATGACTTTGGCCATCAGGCTCATGCCGAGCTTTACCGGAAGCGGAAAACGAAAGCCGCCAGCATCCAGCGCAGCCTGGGCGTGGTGGGATTCGTCCGTATGCATCTGCTCCAGAATGGCGCGGGATTTCTGATCTTCCACGGGGAGCTGGTGCAGGTGCTCTTCCAGGTGCTTGCACACCTGATGCTCTGTCGCCGCCACAAAGCCAAGGCTTACCTTGTCACTGATAAGCCCGGCCACGGCACCCATCCCGAAGGACATGCCGTAGAACAGTGGGTTCAGCACGCTTGGCCGGCTGCCCAGTTGACGAATACGTTGCTCGCACCACGCCAAGTGGTCCACTTCCTCATTAGCGGAGTGCTCCATGGACGCGCGCACTTCTGGCAACCGTGCCGTAAGCGCCTGCCCTTGATAGAGCGCTTGCGCACAGACCTCACCTGTATGGTTCACACGCATCAGCCCGGCCACGTGTTTGCTCTGGCTGCCGCTCAGGGGGACATCCGGCTGCAGTAGGGCAGGGGAAGGCCTGGCCGGCTGGCCGCTGAACGGCAGCAACGTACGGGCGACGTTATCAGCCTGGAGCAGTAGTTTATCAAGCGTCGAATAATGACGTTCGTTGGCCACGAATACCTCCTGAGAACATGAAAAGCGAAACAGGCATCAGCCCGGCGGCCAGGTCATCTGGCGCTGGCCTAGCACATGAAGATGAATGTGGTAGACCGTCTGGCCACCCAGTTCATTGCAGTTCATCACTACGCGGAAGCCTTCCTCGCAACCCAGCTCCTTGGCCAGGCGCTGTGCGGTGTACAGAATGTGCCCAGCCAGCGGCACGTCTTCTTGCGCCAGGTCGGCCAAGGTAGCTATGGCCTTTTTCGGCACTACCAGGAAATGCACCGGCGCCTGGGGCGCGATGTCATGGAAGGCAATGACCTGATCATCTTCATAAATGATCTTGGCTGGTATTTCTCTGCGAATGATCTTGTCGAAAAGCGTGTCCACAGCGTTTCTCCCTGACTGTCATGCGTGCCCCAGTGTACCCACCTGGGGGCGGTTACGCCCAGCCTCTTTGGTCATGGCCGTGTATAAGCTTTGTTGACCAAGGCCATGGCCTTGCGTACTACCCACCGCGGTGCCAGCCGGGCTGCACGGCTTGCCCAGCGTGCCCGCCACCCCGGAATGATCACCGCCCGGTTTCGCTCCAACGCCAACACTGCCTGACGCGCGACTTCTTCTGCAGGCAGTGCAAAGCGGCTGCGCTGCCCAGCGCGTGGAGGAGTACCCACTGCGCGCAGGGGGCCGGGGCATAGTACTGAAACGTCTACCCCGCTTTGCCTGAGCTCCTCGCGCAGGCCTTCGGACAAATGCAGCACATAAGTAGCGCTGGCAGCATAGCTGCTTCTCCAAGGGCCTGGCTGGAACGCCGCTATGGAGGCCACGTTCAGGATCTGCCCGCCACCGTTGACGGCCATGCTGTTACCGATGGCATGGCACAGGCGAGCCAGGGCCAGCATGTTCAGCTCGATCAGGTCCTGTTCGCGCAACCAGTCTTGGGCAAGGAAGTGCCCTTGTGAGCGCAAGGCCGCGCCGTTCACCAGCAGGTCAATGTGCTGCCCGCTTTCTTCCAGCTCCAGCAAGAAACCGGTCAGGCGCAGAGGCTCGCTCAGGTCGCAGGCCCTAAACAGCACCTCTACCCCAAAGCGCTGGGTGAACTCGATGGCAATGGGTTCCAGGTCTTCACGGTAGCGCGCTACCAACAGCAGGTTGCGCCCCCGGCGGGCCAGGGCTTCAGCAAGGGCCAGGCCAAGGCCACTTGAGGCGCCGGTTACCAAAGCGTAGGAAGGCATAAAGAAAAACAGGCACGGTGAGTGGAGAAGGGTGCAGTTTATCCCTATGCCTTGGGGCTGTCACAGCGACTGAACAAGAGTTTGAAAAGTCTCGCTGAAAGGCAGCATGGCGCCTCCAATGAAGGCGGCTATCAATGATGCAACGACTATCAGCACCTCGCACTTGGTGGCTGGTGCAGGTGGAGGGCCATATTTGTTGGCCCCTTCCGTGCCACGGCGAAACAGAATAAATAGCGAGAAGGCTATGCCTGCAATAGGGATGAACGCTGCACCAACCGACCACCACGGCCAGCCGAAGTCCATCGCACGGCGTGCGGCAAACACAAAGTTGGCAAGTGTCAGAGGCACAAGCACGATGAAAACGACAAGTGCAGAGTCGTTAGCGTTAAGCATCACCCAATACAGGGAGAGCATGATAATGGTTGTCAACGATCCCCAACACAGGTAACGGAGGCGATTGATGCGCCCGCTGAAAGCCAGTATGCGACCAGGAGCGTACAGGGTGGGAGGCACAACTTGAGTGGGGATGTCGCGGTTCATATGACACAAGCCTTATAGCCAAAAATGGATCCGAACTATTCCGAACTATAAGGGGCCGAAGCCTCCTGTGCTTCGGCATTGTTTTACCTCTTTTTTCAGAATGGCTTCACCACCGCCAGCGACACAATAAGCAACAACAGCACCACAGGCACTTCATTAAAGAAGCGATAAAACTTATGGCTGTGCCGGCTTTCATTGCGCTCAAAGCGCTTGCGGTGAGCACCGCACACGTGGTGATAGCCAATCAGCAACACCACTAAGGCAATCTTGGCATGTAACCATCCCATGCTCATCCAGCTTGGGTTCAGGTACACCAGCCAGGCACCGAAGATCAGTGTCAGCAGCATGGAGGGCGTCATGATACCCCGGTAGAGTTTGCGCTCCATGATCACGAAACGCTCCCGGCTAGGCGCGTCCTCGCTCATGGCGTGATACACGAACAGCCGAGGCAGGTAGAAGAGCGCTGCAAACCAGCACACCAGGCTGACGATGTGCAGGGCTTTGATCCAGAGATAGAGCATGTAAGGGGCTTCCCACGGGTTAGGACGGCTCGATAGTAGAGTACCCTGGCGGTTGTGGCCAACGGCACACACCCCTATCATCAGGGCTTTCCAATTGCACGTTCAGGGTGGGCAGCTAGATGGTCAAGGTCGGTATCGTTGGCGGCACGGGGTATACCGGTGTCGAACTGTTGCGCTTGCTGGCGCAGCATCCGGAGGCTGAAGTCGCGATCATCACGTCCCGATCGGAAGCCGGCGTATCGGTGGCCGACATGTACCCCAACCTGCGTGGGCACTACGACAACCTTACCTTCAGTGTGCCGGACGTCGCCACCCTGGGCGCCTGCGATGTGGTCTTCTTTGCAACGCCCCATGGTGTAGCCCATTCGCTGGTGGGTGAACTGCTGGCTGCAGGCACCCGGGTGATCGATTTGTCTGCTGACTTCCGCCTGGAGGATGCCGATGAGTGGGCGCGCTGGTATGGCCAGCCCCACGGTGCGCCTGAGTTGCTGAGTGAAGCGGTGTATGGCCTGCCCGAGGTAAACCGCGAGCGCATTCGCTCGGCCCGCCTGATCGCTGTTCCAGGTTGCTACCCTACTGCTGCCCAGTTGGGCCTGCTGCCGCTACTTGAAGCAGGCCTGGCCGATACGTCGCGCCTGATTGCCGATTGCAAATCGGGCGTCAGTGGTGCCGGCCGAGGCGCGAGCGTGGGTTCGTTGTTCTGCGAGGCGGGCGAGAGCATGAAAGCCTATGGCGTGAAGGGGCATCGCCACCTGCCAGAGATCAGCCAAGGGTTGCGCAAAGCGAGCGGTGGTGACATCGGGTTGACCTTCGTGCCCCACCTTACCCCTATGATCCGGGGTATTCATGCCACGCTTTATGCAACGGTTACCGACCGTTCCGTTGATTTGCAGGCCCTTTACGAGCAACGTTATGCCAGCGAGCCCTTCGTGGATGTGATGCCTGCTGGCAGCCATCCGGAAACGCGCTCTGTGCGTGGCGCCAACGTATGCCGCATGGCCGTGCACCGTCCTCAAGGCGGCGACCTGGTTGTGGTGCTGTCGGTGATCGATAACCTGGTGAAGGGTGCTTCCGGCCAGGCCGTGCAGAACCTGAACATCATGTTTGGTTTGAACGAACGGCTTGGGTTGGCTCATGCAGGCCTGATGCCCTGAGCCGTGCGCAAGGTTGTGCCCTTGTCCGCCCCCTGCACAATTGTTGACCAATTTGCTCGGGAAAGCGGATAATGGCCACCTTTCGCATTAAAGTTCGGCGTGCGCCGGGAGAGTCAGCATGAGCGTTGAAACCTTCACCCCCACGGTTTTGCAGTTCACTCAGGGTGCCGCCCATAAGGTGAAAACCCTGGTTGATGAAGAGGGCAATGACCGCCTCAAGCTTCGGGTATTCGTGACCGGTGGTGGCTGCTCGGGTTTCCAGTATGGCTTTACCTTCGATGAAGATATCGCTGACGACGACACAATCGTTGAGCGCGAGGGCGTGAGCCTGGTGGTAGATCCCATGAGCTTCCAGTACCTGGCAGGCGCCGAAGTGGATTACCAGGAAGGGTTGGAAGGGTCGCGTTTCGTGATCAACAACCCTAATGCCAGCACTACGTGTGGGTGTGGGCAGTCGTTCTCGATCTAACGCCTGGGCTGTTCCTGTAAACACCGCGCACTGTCGCGGTGTTTTCGTTCAGGCGGGATAGATGGCGCCCAGTATGCGCAGGCCCTTAGCGCCAGTCACGGCAGGCCGATTGGTTGGGATATGTTCTAGGCAGCAATGGGCCAGCCAGGCAAAGGCCATGGCCTCCATCCAGTCCGGGTCAACTGCCAACGCCCCTGTACTGGCCACGGTAGCGCCAGGGATAAGTGCTTGCAGGCGATCCATCAACGCTGTGTTGTGAGCCCCACCACCACAAATGAATACGCCATCAGGGGCTGGCATCGCCCTGAGCAGGGCATCGGCGATAGTGCGTGCCGTCAGCTCAAGCAGGGTAGCTTGCACATGATGAGGCGCAACCATGGGGTGGCGAGCCAGGTGCGTATTCAGCCAAGGCAGGTTGAACACTTCCCGGCCTGTGCTTTTGGGGCCTTTTGTAGCGAAGAAGGGATCTGCCATGAACGTGCTCAGCAAAGGCTGATCGACGGTTCCGCTGGCGCCCCAGTCGCCATTCCTGTCATACAGTTCGCCTTTGCAGGCGTGTATCCAGGCATCCATCAGTACATTGCCTGGCCCGCAGTCGAAGCCGCTCACGGGGTGTTCGGGGCAGATCAAGCTGAGGTTGGAAAAGCCGCCAATGTTCACCACGGCAACGGCTTCGCCGTGATGGCCGAAAAGCGCTTCATGGAAGGCCGGTACCAGAGGGGCGCCTTGGCCGCCGGCGGCCACGTCGCGACGGCGGAAGTCCGCAACCACTGTGATGCCGCAGCGTTCGGCCAGTAAGGCTGGGTTGCCGATCTGAACCGTGAAGCCACGCGCTGGCTCGTGGCGGATGGTTTGGCCATGGCTGCCAATGGCGCGGACTTGTTGCGGCGCAATGCTCAGGCTTTGGAGAAGATGGGCAATCCCTTCGGCGGCCAGGGATGCCCAAGCGTTTTCAGCCAGGGCAACCCTGGCGACTTCGTCCTGCCCGCTGGTGCATAGCGACAGCAGTTCGCCCCGTAGTACTGACGGTAGGGGCACATAATGCGACCCCACCAAGCGTGTAGACGGCCCTTGCTCGACCAGCGCGATATCCAGGCCGTCGAGGCTGGTCCCGGACATTACGCCAACGTACAGTGCCATATCAGCGTTTGCTCGCAACCAGGGTAGAGCGCTCCTGATCCATCCGTGCCATCAACGGCTGTGCTATCTGCAGGAAGCGCTGGCGTTCGTTACGGGCAATAGGGTCAGCCATGGGCAGTTTCTGCCCCAGGGGGTCTACGTGTACGCCATTTACCTGGAACTCATAGTGCACGTGCGGGCCTGTGGACAGGCCGGTGGTGCCGATGTAGCCAATGACCTGGCCCTGTTTGACGGCGCTGCCATCGCGAATGCCCTTGGCAAAGCCTTGCATATGGCCGTAAAGGGTGCGGTAGGTGTTGCCGTGCTGGATGATCACGGTATTGCCGTAGCCGCCTTTTCGCCCAGCGAGCAATACCTTGCCGTCACCTGTGGCCTTGATCGGCGTGCCCCGGGGGGCGGCGTAGTCCACACCTTGGTGGGCCCGGATCTTGTTCAGGATGGGATGCTTGCGGCCACCTGAGAAGCGTGAACTGATACGTGCGAAATCCACAGGCGAACGCACGAAGGCCTTGCGCATGCTGTTCCCATCGGCGGTGTAGTAGTTGGTATTGCCCTGCTTGCTGGTATAGCGCACCGCGGTGTACACCTTACCGCGGTTGACGAAGCGTGCAGACAGCACATTGCCAGTGCCAATCACCTTGCCATTGAGCACGCGTTGCTCATACACCACATCGAATTGGTCCCCAGGGTGGATGTCCTGAGCGAAGTCCACGTCATAGCCAAAGATGCTGGCCAGGTCCATGACCTGGGCGTGGGAAAGGCCGGCGCGCTGCGCCGATGCCGACAGCGAACTGGTGATGGTGCCGTGTACATAGGCTGCACGCATGACTGGCGTTTGCACGTCACGCTGGAAGGCGAAACTACCTGTGCTGCCGCGCTCAAGGCGGATGGATTCCAGGTTCGACAGTTTGGTGTGCAGGGTTTGCAGGTTTCCCTCAGGCGTCAGCTCGAACTCCAGTACCTGCCCTTTCTTGAGATGGGTAAATTGCTTGGCCTGCTTGTCGCTGTCCAGGGCTGACTGAACCTCGCTGGAAGACAGCCCTACCTTTTCGAACAGCCCGGACAACGTGTCACCTTTTCCAACCACAACCTGGCGGTGCAATTGAGCAGGTGCCATCGCTACGGCCGGTTTTGCAGCTTCCGATGCAGGTGCATCAAGGGCAGTAACAGGTGCATCGTCCTCTTCACCCTCTATTTGAGCGAAAGGGGAGGGCTCGTTTCCAGCGTCTGCCGCTGGTGTGTTCAGGCTTTGTTCCTGGAACGTCTGGGTAGGCGGCTCAAGGTCTATGGCCAGGGATGTTTTCTTGGCCTCAACGTCGGCGGAAGGGAATACCAGCAAGGCCAGGCTGAGCAAGGCGGCGATGCCGCTAGCGGCCAGCAGGTGCGTTTTGGGGTAGAAGGGCGGCGCTTTGGAGGGTGCGTCGGTCATAGTTTTTGGCTTTTTAAATAGTAATGAAAATGAATTGGAAAAGATGAATGACATGATGAATATGAAATAACTGCCTAAAATATAACCAATTCATCCCTGAGGCAAGCTTTCCCAGACGCTTCGGCCGCAGTGCGGAGTCACATCACCGCACTGCTTGGGTTTGGTCGGGTGATCTTGTATGTTGGGCGTTTGTTAATCGCAGCCGGTGGGGCGTTACATGCATTCTGTTGAGGAGCAGCTCGCGCTGATCAAGCGCGGCGCGGAAGAGGTATTGGTTGAAGCCGAGCTGATCGAAAAGCTGAAGCGTGGGCAACCCTTGCGCATCAAGGCAGGTTTCGACCCAACGGCGCCAGACCTGCATCTGGGTCATACGGTACTGATCAACAAGCTGCGCCAGTTCCAGGAGCTGGGGCATCAGGTGATCTTCCTTATAGGAGACTTCACCGGGATGATCGGCGACCCCAGTGGAAAGAGTGCTACCCGGCCCCCGCTGACGCGCGAGCAAGTGCTCGAGAACGCTGAAACGTATAAAACGCAGGTGTTCAAGATCTTGGACCCGGCACGTACCGAGGTTGCCTTCAACTCAACCTGGATGGACCAGATGGGGCCGGCAGACTTTATTCGTCTGACTTCCCAGTACACAGTGGCCCGTATGCTAGAGCGCGATGATTTCCAGAAGCGCTACAGCACCAGCCAGCCCATCGCGATTCACGAATTCCTGTACCCGCTGGTTCAAGGCTATGACTCGGTCGCTTTGCGTGCAGATGTAGAACTGGGCGGGACGGACCAGAAATTCAACCTGCTGATGGGGCGCGAGCTTCAGCGCAGCTACGGGCAAGAAGCCCAGAACATCGTGACCATGCCGTTGCTTGAAGGGTTGGACGGCGTCAAGAAGATGTCCAAATCCTTGGGTAACTATATAGGCATCCAGGAAGCACCCGGTGTGATGTACAGCAAGCTGCTGTCGATCCCCGACACGTTGATGTGGCGCTACTTCGAGCTGCTGAGCTTCCGCTCCATGGCTGAAATTGAGGCTTTCAAGGCTGACGTGGCGGCGGGCACCAACCCACGCGACATCAAGATCAAGCTGGCTGAAGAAATTATTGCGCGCTTCCACGGTGAAGAAGCGGCTGCCAATGCGCACCGTGGCGCAGGCAACCGTATGAAAGAAGGCGAGTTGCCAGAAGACCTGCCGGAGGTTGTGCTGTCTGCCGCCCAACCTATGCCAATTGCTGCAGTATTGAATCAGGCCGGCCTAGTGAAGAACGCAGCGGCTGCGCGGGATCTGTTAGGCGCTGGTAGTGTGCGCATTGACGGCGAAGTCATTGATCGCACGTTCATGTTTGAAGTAGGGGCGGTCCACGTTTGCCAGGCAGGTAAAAAGGCCTTTGCCCGCATTACACTTAACGCGGAATAAGTTTTTTGAGAAAGGTGTTGACGCCCTCTCGAATCCCCTTATAATGCGCCCCACTTCCAGCGACAACGGAACGGCAAACTTCTTGAGAATCAAGGGTTTACAGTTTCAGAGGTGCTGGAAGTGCTTCGGTCTCCGGATCGAATGCGGTGAAAAAGGGAGTTGACAGCAGGTTGTAACGCTGTAGAATTCGCCTCCCGCTTCGAGAGGTTGGTGAAGCGGTCAAGTGTTTGAAGTTGAACGAGAAATTC
>Ga0268349_1000046_pt1 | contig 24734 bp, 20 predicted proteins | sample G5R2_MAIN_18SEP2_FD_190164 | JGI IMG/M metagenome (GOLD analysis project Ga0268349, IMG submission 190164) | Phyllosphere microbial comminities from switchgrass, GLBRC, Michigan, United States - G5R2_MAIN_18SEP2017_LD1 | ecosystem: Host-associated > Plants > Phyllosphere > Phylloplane/Leaf...
ACTTCGGGTCGTTCTCGGCGGTGGTGGAACCGGTAGGCACTGCCTTGCGCGCTCTGGCGCGGCGAGAGGCCGGCCAACGGCTGATCAGCTATGACCCCAACGTGAGGCTCAACCCTGCGCCGGATATCACACAGTGGCGCGCCGTGGTGGCGGAGATGGCGGCCTTGGCCCACGTGATCAAAGTCAGCGATGAGGACCTTGAACTCTTATACCCGCAGGCGGCCTTGGAAGATATTGCCCGCGGGTGGCTTAAAGAAGGCTGCGAGTTGGTCTTTGTGACACGAGGTGGCCAAGGCGCTGATGTATTTAGCCTGGAACATGGACGGTTGTCCGTGGCCGCGCCCCTGGTAGAAGTCCGCGACACTGTGGGGGCCGGTGATACTTTCCAGGCTGCACTACTGGCCTGGCTGGCGGATCACGATGCAGTCGCGCCTGGGAAGTTGCGCACATTGAACCCGGAAGACCTTGAAACCCTGCTTCGGTTCGCCTGCAAGGCCGCCGCTATTACTTGTTCTCGAACAGGGCCTGACTTGCCACGACGCGCCGAAATGTAAAAAGTTTACAGCTACAGTTCAAGTAAATCCCGGCGCAGGATATTTACTTAATTCATTCCAACCTCTATTCTCCGGCTACTGAGTTCATTAGCCGGAGCCCTACCATGTCCAGACTCGCCGAATTCCGCGCTGCCGAAAAAGCGCTGCAAGAACAACTCGCACAGCTTGAAGTAATGAAAAACGATACCTCGCTCAAGCGTGAAATCGAATTCGAACAAAAGCTGTTAGGGTTGATGAAGGAGTACGACAAGAGCCTTCGCGATATCAAAAGCCTGCTGGACCCTACTGGCGCTTCCGCACCCCGTGCGGCTACCGCTGCGCCAGCGCCCAAGACCCGCCGCGCCCGTGTGGTGAAGGTGTACGAAAACCCGGAAACCGGCGAACTGATCGAAACCAAGGGTGGCAATCACCGTGGCCTGCGCGCCTGGAAAGACCAATACGGCGCAGAAACCGTCGAAGGTTGGGTTCGCCGCTAAACGGTACAGGGCTTCACACTTTTTTCACACGCATACGCGCAGGATCAAGGTCGCTGAAGGAACAGCGCCCCATATGCCCGCTTCGGCGGGCTTCTTATTTCAACGCTTCTGGTACCGTGCCAGGAACGTCCCGCTGTTGGCCCTGCCCTGCGTCTATGCCTCGCTTTACATGCCTTACCCACGCAGGAGAACACCATGAGCCTTAATGACCTCGACACCGTTGCGGGCGTAACCGCTCAGCGGGATACCGCTACAACAGGTTTCGTGTTCAACCACACCATGCTTCGTGTAAAAAACATTACGCAGTCGCTGGATTTCTATACGCGCGTATTGGGTTTTAGCCTGGTTGAAAAAAGAGATTTTCCGGATGCACAGTTCAGCCTGTATTTCCTGGCGCTGGTAGATCGCGACAGCATCCCAGCCGATGACGCTGAACGTAACCGCTGGATGAAATCCATTCCGGGCGTACTTGAACTAACTCACAACCACGGCAGCGAAACAGACGACAGCGTCGTTTATCACAATGGCAATACTGACCCACGTGGCTTTGGGCATATCTGTGTGTCAGTGCCAGACATTCATGCCGCCTGCGAACGCTTCGAGCAACTGGGTGTTGATTTTCAGAAGCGCCTGGCAGATGGCCGCATGAAAAGCATTGCCTTTATCAAAGACCCGGACCAGTACTGGGTCGAGATCATTCAGCCTACACCGCTGACAGGCGAGTAAGGCTTAAGCGGCGGGGCTTGTCGGCTATGCAGCTTATAGCCTAGAAGAGCCCCAACTGCTCGCCAACCAACTCACCAAAGTCCCCTTCTACGAACGGCAAAATGGCATCAGCAATCGGCTGCAGTTGCCGAGTGATGTAATGTTCGTAATCCAGCAGCGCGTGCCGGGCCTCTAAAGGCTCCGGGCCGTTGAGGGTCATTACATAGCTGATCCAGCCCTTGCGCTGGTATTGCAGCGTACGCCCTTGAGCCTTGTTGAAGTCGTCTGCCAGGCGCGCCGCCCTTACATGGGGCGGCACGTTTCGTACATAGTCGGCCAGAGGCCGGGTCAGGCGTTTGCGGTAGACCAGCTTGTCGTCGTGCAGGCCGCCGCGGGTCTGGCGCACGTAGTCCTGCACATACCCCTTCCAAGGCTGGCCGGTAAAGATCCGGCGGTATAGCGCCTGCTGGAATTCCCTGGCCAGTGGCGACCAATCGGTGCGTACGGTTTCCAAACCTTTAAACACCATGCGTTCAGCCCCATCTGGGCCCTGAACCAAGCCCGCATAACGCTTCTTGCTGCCCTCTTCCGTACCCCGTGTAGTAGGCATGAGGAATCGTTTGAAGTGTGTTTCGAACTGCAGTTCCAGCGCACTGTTCAACCCCAGGGTTGAGGCCAGATGCTCGCCCCACCAAGCGTTGACCTGCTGTACCAGAGCGTTGCCGATGACCTGCGCCTGGGCCTCGGTATGCTCGCCCTCCAGCCATACGAAGGTCGAATCGGTGTCGCCGTAGATCACTGTGTAACCCTGTGCTTCGACCAGGGCTCGGGTCTGACGCATGATTTCATGGCCACGCAGGGTGATGGAGGACGTCAGCTGAGGGTCGAAGAAGCGGCAGCCTGACGCACCCAGCACGCCGTAGAACGCGTTCATGATGATCTTCAAAGCCTGTGCCAGCGGAGCGTTGCCTTCCCGTTTGGCCTGCTCCCGCCCTTCGGCCACCTTCGCCACAATGCCTGGCAGGGCATGGGCCGTGCGGGAAAACACGGCGCCCCGGTAACCTTCCACCGCCTGCTCTGGCGAAGCCAAGCCCTCTATCAGACCCACCGGGTCGATGAGAAACGTGCGAATGATGGAGGGGTACAGGCTTTTATAATCCAGTACCAGCACGGAGTGGTACAGCCCCGGCTGGGAGTCCATGACAAAGCCACCTGGGCTGGCAGCGGGCAGGCGTTCGCCCCGGTTGGGGGCCACGCGGCCCAACCGGTGCATGGCGGGCAAGTACAGGTGGTCGAAGGCCGCAATGGACCCTCCCATGCGGTCAGCGGGCAGGCCGGTCACGCGCGCCCGTTCTATCAGGAAGTCCATCAAGTGCGTGTGGGCAAAGATCCGGGTCACCAGTTCGCAGTCGCGCAGGTTGTACCGTGCCAAGGCAGGCTTGTCCTGGGCGAACATACGCTCGATGCTCTCCAGCCGTTGGTACACATTGTCAATGGCCTTGCCCTCGCCCAACAGGGTTTGCGCCACGTTCTCCAGGCTGAAGGACGGAAATGTCCACTGGGCCGCCCGTAATCCCTCAATCCCGTCAATGATCAGGCGCCCTGCCGCAGAGGCAAAATAGTGACCCTGGTCGGCGTGCTCGCGCCAGCCCATCGCAACACCGCCTCGCCCCAGGCGCAACGGGACGCCATAGCGCTGGCTGTGCTGGTGCAGTACCCGGAGGTCGAACTGGATAACATTCCAGCCGATAATGACGTCTGGGTCATGCTGCACGAACCAGTGGTTAAAGGCTTCCAGAAGTTCGGTTGCGCTTGAATAGTAATCCAGCTGAAAGTCCACCTGCGGTGCAGTAGCCGGCGTCGCCCCCAGCATCATGACCACACGGTGGCCACACCCTTCCAGGCCGATGCAGAACAGATTGCCATGACGGTCGGTTTCGATGTCCAGAGAGGCTAGTTTTAACAACGGCCGGTAGACTGGAATAGGCCTCACGTCCCCGCGCCACCCCTGATCGGCCGAGCCTTGAGCGGTAAATTCGACCGGGGCAGTGATAAACCGCTCCATCAAATAGCGCTCGGGCGGGCGGATATCGGCCTCATAAAGGTCCACCCCGCCACGGCGCAAGCGCACGGCCAGCTCTTGCAGTTGAGCGAATTGCTTGCAGTACAGGCCTACCACTGCGCGGTTGCGAAAGTCTTTAAGCTTGAGTGGCTTGAAGTCAACGCCGGCCGCCTGGTCTATCAGCCGTTCGGCGAGTGGCTGCTGGGTAGCAGGAAGGAAGGCCACGTGAGGTTGAAGTGGCAGGCGCAACCGTAAAGGGCCGGTGTCCGTGGCGAGCCAAAGATGGACCTCTGTGCCCTCGGGCGTATCGGCCCAGTGGCGAGTTAGCACAAAGCCATGGCGTGGAGGCACCCTTGATCCTCGACAAGCAAAGGCCCCAGTGTACCGGGGCCAAGGGATTATCTACAGGTCACGGCGAAATAGGGTCGCTGGCAGGAAAGGTTTCGTCTACTGCATGGTCGACTTTGTCATGGCCCTGGCCCGCGTCACGGGTTTTCACGCCTGTGCTGCCGCAGCCACACCCTTGCATGGCGCAAGCCTCGCCGTTCAGGTGGTCCACCGAGCAGGCTACGCAGCAGAACCAGCGGCCTTTTACTTCCACGCCTTCGGTATGTTCGTTGGCGCAATCACAGCCAGAACAGTTGCAGGTTTTATCTGTCATCGTTGCCTCCAGGCTTGAGCCCAATAAAACCGGGCACCGTGTTGCGCCCTTTCTGATTAGGGCCTGGAGGTGGCGGTTAAGTTTCCTGAAGTTGTGCGCCCTCACTCGCAGCGTATCAGGGTCGTAGGCGCCAAGCGTGCAATCCTCAGCAAGGATCACGCAGGGTCAATCAATACCGCTGATATTGGGAACCGAATTCCTTGCGGTTGTCAGCGACCAGCACGGTGTTGGCAGGGCTGGGCTTTGCTGCCCGCGTGGCGGCTGTCAGCACTTCGGCTTTATGAATGACGGTAGGCAATGAGGAGGGCTTAGGCAGGGCAAAGGCACTACCGGCAGTCAATGCGGTAAGTGCAAAGGTAACAGCAAGTGCGTGTTTCATGGTGTTTCTCCTTCAAAGGGGTAGGTAACGGGTATGGGAACTACCTTAGCCAGCTACCGCCTTTGAGGGAAAATCAACGCAGGCATAGTGAACATCAGCGCCAATGATGCGCTTATTTCTTCTTGTGGATTTCCTTGATTACCGAGTTCTCACGGTTGACCATCACATAGGTGCCTTTGATATCGACCCACTGGGCGTTTTCTTCTGGTGCTCTCAGGCCCTTGCTTTTCCAGTCCTTGAGGGCAGTTTCTTCGCGGGTATACATGTCTGGTGCTTTGTCGCCCTCGATGTAGCATTTACCGTGGCCCAGGAAGTCGGTCCATACGGCGTCAGGCTTGCAATCAGCCGGCTTCTCGTCAGTGGCGTGTGCCGCCAAAGGGCCCAGGCACAACAGGCTCGCCAGTGCTACTGCAGATCGTGTATTGCGCATCTCTCACCTCATCGCTGGCGGGCGGTTGCCCGCTTCATGACGGTTTGCCGTTGGGCACCGCTTAAACACTATGAAAGCCTGCGCGCCTGGAAAGTTTCGTTGCCAAACCGCTTAGGGCGCGGTGTCGACGCTTACCACCACCGACATCCCCGGCCGTATCCGGCGCGCGTCAGGCTGGCCAGGGTCAACCACGATGCGCACGGGAATACGTTGGGCGATCTTGACAAAGTTGCCTGTGGCATTGTCGGCCTGGAGCAGGCTGAACTCAGACCCTGTCGCAGGCGCAATCTCCTGCACATGGCCCGTAAGCCGGGCGTGGTTGAGGGCGTCTACGGTGAAGGACGCGGCCTGCCCTACCCGCATCTGCGCCATCTGGGTTTCCTTGAAGTTGGCAATCACCCATACGGTATCGGGCACCAGTGCCATCAGTTGCGCACCGGAATTGACCCAGGCACCCAAGCGCACGCCGACCTGCCCCAACTGCCCATCTCGGGGGGCGATCACTCGCGTGTTGGCCAGGTCGATACGGGCCAGTGCCACAGCAGCAACCGCATTGCTCACTGCAGCTTGCAGCGAATCCTTGTTCACTTCCACGGTACGCAAGTCTTCCTCGGCGATGCGCACGGCGGCGTTAGCCTGGGCCAGGCTGGCCTGTGCCTGTGCGGCCGCAGCGCGGCTGACATCCAGTTCGCTTCGAGAAATGGAGCCATCAGTGACTAGCGCCAGGCTGCGCTTGAGGTCAGCTGCAGCCTTATCAGCCTGAGCCTTGGCGCTGCCAATGGCCGCCTTGCGCTGGTCGATGGTGGCCTGTGCACTGCGCGTCTGCTGCCGGTTGTTGGCCAAGGCCGCTTGTTGGGAGGCCAAGCTGGCTTCGGCCTGGGCCAAGCGTTGGGTATAGATGCGGTCGTCCAGGCGTACCAGCAGGTCCCCAGCCTTGACCTGCTGGAAGTCCTGTACCGGCACCTCAAACACATAGCCGCTGAGCTGGGGGCTGATCACTGTGACCTGGCCACGCACCAGCGCGTTTTCCGTGCTTTCGATCGCGCTGGCAAAGGGCGGCAACTGCCAGGCATAGAGCACGATCAGCACACCCAGCAGCGCCAGGGTGCCGAACGCCAGTGCAGACAGCACACGGGTGCGCCGGGGCCGGGACTCGGCGACGTGGTCAGGGGGCGGGGTCTGCCCTTCCGGGGTGGCTGCGATGGCGGTAGTGGTAGCGGTTTGAGGCGTGTCAGTCATTGGGGTTTGCCGGCAGGTTGAACATCGGCCGCCTGTTGGGCGCGGGCATTGCTGGCAAGCCACAACACGCGAACGGACATCCAGATAAGCGTAAGGATAGCGATGATGGCGATCAGCATGAACACGTCGTTGTAGGCCATCACGTTCGCCTCTCGTGTAGCGGCATTGGCCAGGGCGCGCAGGCCTTGGGCATTGCGCGCGCTGGGGTCCGCCAGGGCCTGGGCATAGGATGCCGCGCCGCTGCTGACCCTTGCAGCCACACGGGGGTCGGTGGCTTGCAACTGCTCCACGATCAGGCTGGAGTGGAATTTCTCGCGGATCACCTGCCAGGTACCCAGCAGCGCTGACCCCAGCAGCCCGCCCAGGTTCTGGGCAATCCCGAACAGCACGGAAAAGCTGACCAGGTTGCGTGGGTTGGCAATCACGTTGCGGGTACCGATCACCATGGTCGGCCCTAGAAAATAGGTACTACCAAAGGCCAGCAGAAATTGGCTCACGTACAACTGTGGTGGCCGGGTCAGGTTATTGGAGAAACTGTCCATAAGCGCGCCGACCGCCATCAGGCCTACCGAGAAGAGTAGCGGCCGAAACAGGTGGTCTGGGTTGATCATCAAGGCACTGATCAACAGCCCTGATACGCTGCCGATCAACATCACCACGTACAGGCTGAACAGTTGCTCGCTGCCCATGTTCAGGTACTGCATGAACCCCACCGCGCCGGTGGACTGTTCCGAGCTGACCATGCGTATAAGCACCACGGCCAACCCTAACCTCAGAATAGGCCCGCTGCCCAGCCACCTTGTCATCAGCAACGGGTTGCGGCGGTTGTGCTCGATGCACAACCCTGCCAGGATCAGCACGATGGAACAGGCCAGCGCGATCCCGATCCAGCGGGCCTCGAACCACCAGTCGATACGCCCCAGGGACAACACGGCCACCAGCAGGCCCACACCTGGGGCTAGCAGTGCGAAGGTGAGAAAGTCTAGGGGTTCAAAGGTACGGAAGCGGTCCCCAGGGGGTAGCTTGAGCCAGAACACAGCGGCCAGCGCCGTGATCGCCAGGCCCAGCTCGAACAGGTAGAGGCCGCGCCATTCGGCGATCTGCAACAGGTCCTCGGAGACCAGCCGGGCAAAGGGTAATGCCAACTGAGCGGTGCCCAGGCCCAGCACCAGCGCCTTGAGGCGCCACTTCGCGGGCAACGCCTGGATCATGTAATACAGGCCCAAAGAACTCAGGGCGGCGCCCACCATGCCATGGGCGGCGCGCACGGCAATGGCCGAGCCCAGGTCGTTCACGAACAGGTGGGCCAAGGTCACCAGCACGTAAAGCCCCAGGAACACTTCCGTAAAGGCACGAAGGCCGAACTGCTGCCGGAACTTGACCAGCAGCAGGTTCATGGTGACGTTGGTCATTACATAGGCCGCTGGCAGCCAGGCGATTTCTGCACTGGTCACGCCCAGGGCGCCTTGCAGGTACACCAGGTTGGCCGTGACCAAGGCATTGCCCAGCCCGCCGGTAATGCCCACCAGCAGGCCCACCAACGCATAGGCGATGCGGCGTGGCGTAGGGTGCAGCGGCGTTGAAGGTGAGCCGGGCATCGAGGGCCGCTCATGGGGCTGCCATTCCCGGGGCGCGTAGCGTTCCATACCTAGACCAGTGATGAGCTGTGGCTTAGTAGCAATGAGGGTTGAAAAGTTCGACCTGATCAGTGATCGGCGGAGGGTGCCCGCAGGGCATCTGTTCCTTCCTAGCCTAGGTTGTCAGGGTAATTTGCCCTGTGACAGCCCCGTCAGCTTTTCAAAAAGAGAATAACTCTCCGGCCGGGGCCGCCTAGAATTATTTACAGCCAGCTTCAGCAACTCCCCAATAAACACAAGATCGAGGGTTGTGAGACGTGAACGCCAGTGAACCGCTACGCCTGCATGTGCCCGAGCCGTCGGGCCGGCCCGGCTGCCAGACCGATTTCAGTTTTCTGCAGTTACAGCCAGCGGGCAGTGCCTGCAAGCCGCCCCCGGACATCGACGCCCGAGACACGGCCGACCTCGCCGTCGGCCTGATTCGAGTGCTGGATGAGTCTGGGCAGGCTGTGGGGCCTTGGGCCGAGCCCATCGCGGTGGAAACCTTGCACGCTGGCCTTCGCACCATGGTCAAGACCCGTGTGTTCGACAGCCGCATGGTCACGGCCCAGCGGCAGAAAAAGATGTCCTTCTATGTGCAGAGCCTGGGCGAAGAAGCCATTGGTACGGCCCACGCCATGGCCCTTCGTGACGATGACATGTGCTTCCCTACGTACCGCCAGCAAAGCATTCTGCTGGCGCGCCGGGTGCCGTTGTTCGAGATGATCTGCCAATTGTTTTCGAACGAGTGCGACCCGCTCAAAGGGCGCCAACTGCCTGTGATGTACTCCAACAAGGCCGCCGGGTTCTTCAGCATTTCCGGCAACCTGGCCACCCAGTTCGTGCAGGGGGTCGGCTGGGCCATGGCGTCGGCCATACGGGGCGATACACGCATTGCTTCGGCTTGGATAGGTGACGGCTCCACAGCCGAATCGGATTTCCACACAGCGCTCACCTTCGCCCATGTGTACCGGGCCCCGGTCATTCTGAACGTGGTCAACAACCAATGGGCCATCTCCAGTTTTCAGCACATCGCGGGCGGTGAAGCCACCACCTTCGCCGGCCGTGGGGTGGGCAGCGGAATCGCCTCATTACGGGTGGACGGCAACGACTTCCTGGCCGTGCATGCCGCCTCCCGCTGGGCAGCCGAACGTGCCCGCTGCAACCTGGGGCCTACGTTGATCGAGTGGGTGACCTACCGCGCAGGCCCCCACTCCACCTCCGATGACCCGTCCAAATACCGCCCGGCGGACGACTGGGCGCACTTCCCACTGGGGGACCCTATCGCACGGCTCAAGCAGCACCTGATCGTGCTGGGCGAATGGTCAGACGCCCGCCATGCCGAGCTGGTGGCCGAGCTGGAGCAGGAGGTGATCACCGCCACCCGTGAGGCCGAGGCCCATGGCACCTTGGGCGGCAGTGCCTATGCCAGTGCAGCGACCATTTTCGAAGACGTGTACCACGACATGCCTGCGCACCTGCAGCGCCAGCGCCAGCAGATGGGGATTTGACCCGATGACCAGTACCCAAGTGATCGACCACCCCCGCGTGACGCAGGACACTCGCCCCATGACCATGGTGCAGGCAATCCGTAGCGCACTGGACGTGATGCTGGAACAGGACCCCACCGTCGTAACGTTCGGGGAAGACGTGGGCTACTTCGGCGGCGTGTTCCGCTGCACCGAAGGCCTGCAGGCCAAGTATGGCAAGAGCCGAGTGTTCGATACGCCCATTTCCGAAAGTGGCATTGTGGGCGTGGCCGTGGGCATGGGCGCCTATGGGCTGCGACCGGTGGCCGAAATCCAGTTCGCTGACTATGTCTATCCGGCCTATGACCAGCTCACCTCCGAGGCCGCGCGGCTGCGCTTCCGCTCGGCTGGTGACTTCACTGCGCCCATCACCGTTCGCATGCCCTGTGGTGGCGGCATTTACGGCGGCCAGACCCACAGCCAGAGCCCGGAAGCAATCTTTACCCAAGTATGCGGGCTGCGCACGGTCATGCCGTCCAACCCCTACGACGCCAAGGGGCTGCTGATCTCGGCGATCGAATGCGACGACCCGGTGATTTTCCTGGAACCCAAGCGGCTGTACAACGGGCCTTTCGACGGCCATCACGATCGCCCGGTGACAGCGTGGTCTGCCCATGCTGCCAGCGCAGTGCCTGAAGGGTATTACCGGGTCCCACTGGACAGCGCCGCGGTGGTACGTGAGGGCACTGCTGTGACCGTGATCACCTACGGCACCACGGTGCACGTGGCAGTGGCCGCCGCCAACGAGACCGGCATCGATGCTGAGGTTATCGACCTGCGCAGCCTGTGGCCGCTGGACCTGGACACCCTTGTGGCCTCGGTGAAAAAAACGCGCCGCTGCGTGATCGTGCACGAAGCCACCCAAACCTGCGGCCTGGGCGCCGAGTTGCTGGCGTTGGTTCAGGAGCATTGCTTCTATTGGCTTGAAGCCCCTATCGAGCGAGTCGCCGGGTGGGACACGCCCTACCCTCACGCCCAGGAATGGGCGTACTTCCCCGGGCCTGACCGCGTCGGCGCCGCCCTCAAACGCGTTATGGAGGTGCGCTGATGGGCCAGCATGTGATCAAGATGCCGGACATTGGCGAAGGCATCGCCCAGGTAGAACTGGTGGAGTGGTTCGTAAACGTGGGCGATACGGTGACCGAAGACCAGGTGCTGGCCGACGTCATGACCGACAAAGCCACCGTGGAAATACCCAGCCCGGTCAGGGGCCGCGTGCTCGCCCTGGGGGCTACGCCTGGGCAGACCATGGCCGTGGGCAGCGAGCTGATTCGGCTGGAGGTGGAAGGCAGCGGTAACGTCAAGGACGCCGCACACCCTGAACCCGTGCAGACGCCTGTGACTGCTCCGGTTGCTGCACCTGTTGAAAAAGCCGTGGTGAGTGCACCCGAACCTGTAGCAACCACGGCCCCGGCCTGTGAAGCCCTGCAACGCCCCTTGGCGTCTCCCGCCGTCCGCAAGCGTGCCTGGGAAAGCGGCATCGACTTGTCCAAGGTGGCTGGCAGCGGCCCGGCAGGCCGTATCGTCCATGCAGACCTGGACTCGCTCAGCCAACCTGTTCGAACACCTGCCAGTGTGGAACAGGTACAGCGGGTGCCGGTGATCGGCCTGCGGCGCAAGATTGCCGAGCGCATGCAGGAGGCCACCCGCCGTGCGGCGCATTTCAGCTATGTGGAGGAAATCGACGTCACAGCCTTGGAACAGCTGCGCCAGCAACTCAACACCCGGTGGGGCCAGACGCGAGGGCGCCTGACGCTGCTGCCGCTGCTGGTGCGCGCGCTGGTGGTGGCCTTGCGAGACTTTCCCCAGCTCAATGCACGTTACAACGATGAAGAACAGGTGATCGAACGCCATAGCGCGGTGCATGTGGGCATCGCCACCCAAAGTGACCATGGCTTGCTGGTGCCTGTATTGCGCAGTGCCCACCAGCGCGACCTGTGGGGCAATGCCCAGGAAATCACCCGTATCGCAGAGGCCGCACGCCATGGCAAGGCCGAACGGGACATCCTGTCCGGCTCCACCATCACCCTCACCAGCCTGGGCGCCTTGGGCGGTATTGCATCGACCCCTGTGCTCAACCTGCCGGAGGTGGCCATCGTGGGCGTCAACCGCATGGTGGAGCGGCCTGTGGTGATAGCGGGCCAAGTGGTGGTGCGCAAGATGATGAACCTGTCCAGTTCCTTCGATCACCGGGTCGTCGACGGCATGGACGCGGCACGCTTTATCCAGGCCGTACGACACCTGCTCGAACAGCCTGCCACCCTCTTTATCGATTAAGGGCCACCCATGAACACGTTGCACACCACACTGCTTGTTCTAGGCGGCGGCCCTGGCGGCTATGTCACGGCTATCCGCGCGGGCCAGCTGGGCCTACCCACGGTACTGGTGGAAGCTGACACCTTGGGAGGAACCTGCCTTAACGTCGGCTGCATCCCCTCCAAGGCACTGATCCATGTGGCCGAACATTTTCATCAGGTGCAAGCCCCGAACTCCTTCGGCGTTACCGCAGGTGCGCCAACCTTGGACCTGACCCAGGCCATTGACTGGAAAAACACCGTGGTGGACCGCTTGACCACAGGCGTGGCAGGCCTGCTCAGAAAGCACAAGGTCAAGGTTATTCACGGCCACGGGCAAATCGTAGATGGCAAGACCGTGGAGGTCGGCGACACACGTATCCACTGCCAGCACCTGGTATTGGCCACGGGTTCGTGCAGCGTGGCACTGCCCGGCCTTCCACTGGGTGGGGCCATTGTGGATTCAACTGGCGCCCTGTCTCCTACTACCCTGCCCCGTCACCTGGCCGTTGTGGGGGGTGGCTACATCGGGTTGGAGCTGGGCATCGCCTACCGCAAGCTCGGGGTAAACGTGACCGTTATCGAAGCACAGCCGCGCCTGCTTCCCGCCTACGACGGCGAGCTCACACAGCCTGTGATCGACCGGATGCGTTACCTGGGTATCACGCTGTTGCCGGGCCATGCCGTGGAAGGCTATGACCCGGCTGCACAGCGGCTTACCCTGCGTGACCCTGCCGGTGGTACCCACACATTGGACACCGACCGGGTGTTAGTAGCCGCAGGGCGGGTACCGCATACCACGGGCTACGGGCTGGAACGGCTGAACCTGGCCATGGCCGGCCGAGCGGTGCGCATTGACGATACCTGCCGCACCAGCATGACCAACGTATGGGCTATCGGCGACCTGACAGGCGAGCCGCTGCTCGCCCACCGGGCCATGGCACAGGGTGAGATGGTTGCCGAAGTGATCGCAGGCCATACCCGGGCCTTTACGCCAGCCGCCATTGCCGCCGTGTGCTACACCGACCCGGAGATTGTGGTAGCGGGGCAGACACCTGAGCAGGCCGGCACCGGCGCTTTGGTCGCTATCTTCCCCTTCGCTGCCAATGGCCGTGCCATGACGCTGGGGGCCACAGCGGGGTTCGTAAGGGTGGTAGCGCGAAGCAGCGACCACCTGATTCTCGGGTGGCAAGCCGTAGGCCCAGGCGTGTCTGAGCTGGCAGCGGCGTTCAGCCAATCCCTGGAGCTGGGTGCACGGCTGGAGGACGTCGCTGGAACGGTGCATGCTCATCCTACGTTAGGTGAAGCGGTACAGGAGGCGGCTATGCGGGCACTGGGGCAGGCGCTTCACATTTAGAGCGCATTGATACAACTATCAAAAAAGGTGATTCCTTTCAGCACAGTGTTCGATTTCTCGAACGGCCTGCTTGGCGGTGTAATGGCTTCAACGAAAACCATTACCTACGAGGAATCGAGCCATGAAAACCGCCTTTGCCATTGCCGCCTTGAGTATTGCCTTCACCACGGGTGCCTATGCCCAGGACGGCGCGGAGCGCAGCGTTATCGATAAACTGCCCGTAGAGGCCTACCACTACGGGATGCACATGGACATTCAGAAGGTCATTTCCAAGACGGACGTGAGCAATAAGTCCGGCGTAGTACCGGTGACCATGGTGTACCAGGACAGCAAAGGCGAATTGCACAAGCTGCAGTACTTGCAGCAAGGCGGTTATGACGATCGCGCTAACGGGTGAACCTCAAATGCCCTCTTGAACCCTGGCGTTGCCAGGGTTTGTTTGCCCCAAACCTGCCGCGAACATACCTTGCGCTTATAACTCGCTGCTATACCTTTAATACCATGGTATTTAATGCATGCCCCGTCACTTATAACGAAACGGTAATTTCATAAACTTAACTTTAATACCATTGATCGGCCAGAAAAGCCTTTGGGGAACAAACGCTGCCGCCCTGCATGTCCTATATTATGTCCCACTTTAGGGGCATCCAAACTTGATACTAGGAGTGCATCATGGCCAAGACCGGAAATAGCAATCCAGGCAACTTTGCGAACGATAAGGAAAAAGCAGCCGAAGCCGGCAGAAAAGGCGGACAGGCGTCCAGTGGCAGCACCTCCACCACAGGAAAATCCTCCGAGAGTCAGCGCAAGGGCAGCCAAAGCAGCAATAGCCGCCGAGGCTGAAGGATGCTCCATAGAGGGCAGCCCAGCTGCCCTTCTTTCACCTACGAAACCACCTCCACTGCCGCTTCGCTTGATTGACCCTCGCGCTTCCCCCTGCTATAACGCCGCCCCAGATTCGTCCTGGCCAATGCCAGCGTCCGCCGCTCTGGCCACTGGTCACCTGACCATCTGTCCGCAAATAGCGAAAACCCGCGTTCCAAAGCCTGTCCCGTGCCGGGAAGCCTGAACTTTCCCGCTTCGCTGGTTTCAGTTCATCGTCACGATATCCGGGTTTCTGGGTCGCCTCCTGCAGACGCCTGGCTTGCCCCTATCGGATCACAAAACTGACCCATTGCCCGATAACAAACAGGACCGCGGCCATGACGGATAACACCGTTGCAGTAACTCCGGAACACACCACCCCAGGCATTGCCAACGTCCAGCGGTTGAGCTTGTTCGTTTTTGCTTTGTTTTTCATCTTTGGTGGCATCACCAGCCTCAACGATATCCTGATCCCTAAGCTCAAAAGCCTGTTCAGCCTCACGTACGCTGAAGCCATGCTGGTGCAATCGTCGTTCTTCCTGGCCTATGTGATCGCCTCGATCCCCGCTGGCCTGCTGATTGCCCGCATCGGCTATATGCGGGCCGCAGCCATTGGCCTGGTGACCATGGCGGCCGGTTGCGTATTGTTCATCCCTGCCGCACTGGTTGGCCTGTTTGGCGCCTTTCTGATCGCACTGTTCGTATTGGCCATCGGCGTAACCATTGTGCAGGTCGTGGCCAATCCCCTGATTTCGCTGCTGGGCGACAAAGGAACCGCTCACAGCCGGGTAACCTTTGCCCAAGCCTTCAACTCCTTGGGTACTACCGTGGCCCCTTACCTGGGCGCTATGTTGATCCTGGGAACGTTGAGCCAGGTCGACCCTGCTACCTTGTCAGGTTCAGCACTGGCGGCGTACCTAGCCGAAGAAGCCAAAGTGATCAGCAATACCTACGCAGGCATTGCATTGGCATTGGTGCTGGTGGCCCTGCTGGTATGGCAACAGCGCAAGCAGCTTCCCTTCTCAGGCGCCAGTGAAGGCGCCAACCCCCTCTCGGCGCTGAGCCTGCTAAAGCAGCCCCGGTTTGCCTTCGGTGCCGCCTGCCTGTTCTGCTATGTAGGCGCAGAAGTGGCCATCGGTAGCCTGCTGACCAACTTCCTGATGCAGGACTCTACCTTTGGCTTCAATGCCGAACTGGCCGGCAAGCATGTGGCCTATTACTGGGGCGGCGCCATGGTAGGCCGGTTTATCGGTGCGGCGCTGTTGCGCACCTTCGCTCCCGGCAAAGTACTGGCCTGTGCCGCCGTGATGGTGATGGTGCTGATTAGCAGCGCTGCGACCACCCATGGCGCCCTCGCGGGCTGGTCGATCCTGGCCATTGGCCTGTTCAACTCGGTGATGTTCCCGACTATTTTCGCCCTTGCGTGCGAAGGCCTTGGCAAACGCGCTGCTGAAGGCTCAGGCTTGATCTGTTGTGCCATTGTGGGCGGGGCCATTGTGCCGCCCCTGACAGGCTATGCAGCGGACGTCACTACCTTGGGTATGTCCCTGGCAGTACCTGCTGTGTGCTATGCCGTGATTGCGGCCTACGGTTGGTACGCACGGCGCCCAGCTGCGGCGTGATACACCCGCGGTAACCTTGAAGGCAGCCTTTGACAGGCTGCCTTTTTTATTGGCCGCTATTCACGCATTTGCTGCACCACTCACCGCATTGACAGCCTCGCCACCTACTCATAGGATATCTCATAGGATATCTCATAGGATGTCGTACAAATACAACCTGCGCCATTTCGGCAGGTAAACCGGTAGTACGGTCAATAAAAATAACAACGGAAGCCACTACACATGACAACACAGGTCCCTCCTCATGTTCACGCGACAGCACGCCCGCTTGTCCAAGAACAATCGTATGTAAGCAAATACCGTTGGGTTATTTGCGCACTGCTGTTTATAGCCATCGGCATCAACTATATCGATCGACAGATGATCGGTATTTTAAAGCCCACCTTGGCGGCTGAACTTAAATGGTCTGAGACCGATTACGCCAGTATCGTTTTCTGGTTCCAATGTGCGTATGCCATCGGCTTTCTAACATTCGGCCGCTTAATCGATAAAGTAGGTGTCCGCATAGGTTATGCGCTGGCTTTTACAGTGTGGACAGTGGCCAGTATTGGCCACGGTCTTATCAGTACCGTTACTCAATTCGCAGTGGCTCGGTTTACCTTGGGGTTCGGTGAATCCGGTAGTTTCCCTGCCAGCCTCAAGGCGGTTTCCGAGTGGTTTCCCCAGAAAGAACGGGCTCAGGCGACCGGCATCTTCAACGCTGGCACCGCCATGGGGCCGATCATCACCCCGCTGTTGGTGCCTGCCATTACACTGGCGTGGGGCTGGCGCACGGCATTTATTGCCATCGGCCTAGTGAGCTGTTTGTGGCTGTTCGCCTGGCTACTGATGTACCGGCGCCCCCACGAACACCCCGGCGTCAGCCCGGCGGAGCTGGCCTACATCCAGTCCGACACGACCCCGGTATCGGCCAAGCCCGCTGCCCCTGTAAAAATCTCGTGGTTCAAGCTGCTAACCTTCCGGGAAACCTGGGCCTATGCGGCTGGCAAGTTTCTCACCGACCCGGTGTGGTGGCTGTACCTGTTCTGGCTGCCAGACTTCCTGGGCAAAACCTATGGCCTGAACCTGAAAAGCTTTGGCCCACCTCTGATCGCCATTTACCTGCTGGCGGACCTGGGCTCGGTGTTGGGCGGCTGGGGCTCGTCAAAGCAGATGAAGAATGGCCGCACAGCCAACGCCTCCCGCAAGACCACCATGCTGATCTGCGCCCTGGCGGTGATTCCAATCGTGAGCGCACAGTTCGTCTCTAGCCTGTGGCTGGTGGTAGGCATCATCGGCCTGGCTGCCGCCGCGCACCAGGCCTGGTCTGCCAACCTGATGACCTTGCCCTCAGACATGTTCCCCAAGGAAGCCGTGGCCTCGGTCATCGGTATCGGCGGTATGGCCGGCGCCATGGGCGGTATGCTGATGACCACTTACAACGGCTATATCCTGGAAGTGTTCAAGTCTTACCAGCCGATCTTTATCGTGGCCGGTAGCGCCTACCTGATTGCCATTGCAGTGATCCATACGCTCACGCCGCGCCTCAAACCGGTCACGCTGGACCGTATCGCAGTGAGCTGACACCTCCCGCCGCCCTCCTGAGGCCGCGTTGTGACCTGACGCGGCCTTTTGCTGACAGGCCCGGCAGCCGGCCTACCCACGTGACCTTCTGCCCAGCGAAGCGGTCCAAGTGGCGCCTACGCACGCCCTGGAGCCTTCACTGATGTCGCGCCTGCACCTTTTTGCCGCTTTTCCGGATCAGGCCCGCCGTGCCATTGCGCTGGTATGGGGAACCTCCCGGAGGCTGTTTATCGGCCTGGCGATCGCCACGCTGATGGCAGGCGTGCTACCCGCAGTAGCGGCCTGGATCGGCCAACGTATCGTCGATGCCGTGCTTGAAGCCATGGAGCTGCACGCACGCCTGGGCCAGGCCCCGCTCTGGCCGGTGCTGCGGTATGTGTTGGCCGAAGCCGGGGTGCTGGCCCTGCTGGCCGGTACCCAGCGAGCGCTGTCCGTCCAGCAAGCTCTGCTGCGGGTTCAGTTGGGCCAGAAGGTAAACCTGCTGATCCTTGAAAAAGCCCAGACCCTATCGCTACTGCAGTTCGAGGACTCTGAATTCTACGACAAACTGGTCCGCGTGCGCCGGGACGCCTCCACTCGCCCCTTGGGGCTGGTGGTCAAATCCTTGGGCCTTGTCCAAAACATGGTGGCGCTGGGCAGCTTTGCCGTGCTGCTAGTTCAGTTTTCGCCGTGGGCGCTGGCGATACTGGTGGTGGCCGCCTTGCCGGTGTTTTTCTCAGAGACGCATTTTTCCGGAGATGCCTTTCGCCTGTTTACCCGGCGCGCTCCCGAGTCGCGCCAGCAAAGCTACATTGAAGCTTTGCTGTCCCAGGAAGCCCATATCAAGGAAGTGCGCCTGTTCGGGATCGCTCCCCTGCTGCTACAGCGCTACCGGGACACCTTTGCCCGGCTCTATGCCGAAGACCGGCGGCTCACATTGCGCCGCGATGGCTGGGGGTTTGTATTAGGGTTGCTGGGTACTTCGGGTTTTTACCTGGCCTACGCCTGGGTGGTGCTGGACACCGTCAACGGCACGACCACCCTGGGGCAGATGACCATGTACCTGGTGCTGTTCAAACAAGGACAGGCGGCAATCGGTGCCAGCCTCAGCGCCATCGGCGGCTTGTATGAAGACGGCTTGTACCTGACCAACCTGTACGATTACCTGGCACAACCGGTACCTGTAGCCGGTGGCACCTTGACCGAAGGTGTGCGGCCCGGCGATGGGGTGCGCTTCGAAGGCGTGGGCTTTACCTATCCAGGTGCCACGCGCCCCGCACTCAGGGACATCCATTTCCAGGTGGCGCCTGGGCAGAGCCTGGCCCTGGTAGGGGAAAACGGTTCGGGCAAAACCACCCTGATCAAATTGCTCACCCGCCTGTACAGCCCCACCACAGGGCGCATCCTGCTCGATGGCAGCGACTTGCAAACCTGGGACCCTCACGCCCTGCATCGCCGCATCGGGGTCATTTTCCAAGATTACTTGCGCTATCAGATGAAAGTGGGCGAAAACCTGGGTGTCGGTGACGTGGACGCCTTCCATGACGAAGCACGCTGGCATGAAGCAGCCGCCCAAGGCCTGGCAGCGCCTTTTATTGAACACCTGCCCCAGGGTTACCAGACGCAACTGGGCAAGTGGTTCCTTGGCGGCCAGGAGCTGTCGGGGGGGCAATGGCAGAAAATCGCCTTGTCCCGCGCCTACATGCGCCGTGACGCCGACTTGCTTATCTTGGACGAGCCCACCGCGGCCTTGGACGCTGCGGCAGAAGCCGCCGTGTTCGAGCGCTTCCGCACCTATGCCCAAGGCCGGATGAGCGTGCTGATCTCCCACCGTTTCTCCAGCGTGCGCAATGCCAGGCATATTCTGGTGCTGGAACATGGGCACATTCTGGAACAAGGTAGCCATGACAGCCTGATGGCTCAGGGCGGCCGGTATGCGGGCCTGTTCACCCTGCAGGCCGAGGGTTACCGGTAGACGTATCTGGCAGGCACTGCCAGACTGTCCCTACTTTCCAATGGGCCAATGCCCTAAGGACCAGGATGCTGCCCACTTCGATGCCCCCGCCTCCTGATGTTCACGGCATCCACCCAGAGCGGCTAATTCGGCTGACCCTGGTGTTCACACTGGGCATCATCGCGATCATTGTGGCGTTAGAGGCCGTGCGGTTGCGGCATGACTATGGTCGCGCACTCGATGAGGCACGTATCTCGGCGGCCAACCTGGCTCGTGCCACCGAGCAGCATGCCGAAGGGGCCTTGCGCCAAGTAGATTCGATGCTCGGCGGCATCACCGAACGTATCGAAGGCGACGGCCTGGATCACCTGAATGCGGAGCGCTTGCATGGCCTGCTCAAGCGGCAAGTCAGCCTGCTGCCACAACTGCATGGCTTGTTCATCTACGGCCCGGACGGCAGCTGGCTGGTCACTGACAAGGACTCGGCTCCGCCAAACGCCAACAACGCCGACCGGGAATACTTCGCCTGGCACCGCGACCACACCGACAATGGTTTGCACATTGGCCCGGTGATCACCAGCCGCTCCACAGGGGAGCAGGTGATTCCTGTCTCACGGCGCATCAATTACCCGGACGGCACCTTTGCCGGTGTATTCCTGGCGACATTGCGGCTCAATTATTTCCAGGACTTCTACGCCAGCTTCGAAATCGATGCGCATGGCATCTTTGTGCTGCTGCTAGCGGATGGAACCCTGCTGGCCAGGCGGCCTGTGGTGCCCTCTGCCATTGGAGTCAACCTGGGCAATAGCCCGGTGTTCACGCAATACCTACCCCACATGGACGGCGGGACGGCCGAGTTCAACTCGCCCCTTGACGGCGAGCGGCGTATTTATGGTTTCAGCAGGGTCAGGGGCTACCCTCTGGTTGTACAGGCGGCGCTGTCCCGGCACTCTGCCCTACAACCCTGGAAAGTGGACCTGTTCAAGACCTTGCTCGTGCTGGGTGTGCTGGGGTGCGGCATCGGGCTGTTCGGCGCGGCGCTGATGCGCGAGTTCAAGCAGCGCATGGCCGTGGAGCAGGCACTTAGGTCTGCCCAGGAAAGCCTCAACCAGATGGCCTTCCACGACGGCCTTACGGGCCTTGCCAACCGGCGCAAACTGGACATTGCATTGATCGACGAGCTAAGCCGTGCGCGGCGCCTGAGCTACCCGGTTGCCATGCTGATGCTGGACCTGGACCGCTTCAAACTGTTCAACGACCGCTACGGCCACCCGGCTGGCGATGACTGCCTCAAGGCCGTGGCGGGTGTGCTGTCGGCCACGGTTCGGCGTACCAGTGACCTGGCGGTGCGGTATGGGGGCGAGGAGCTTGCCTTGCTGCTGCCCAACACCCCCTTTGAAGGTGCGTGCAAGGTGGCCGACGATGTGGTGGAAGGCATACGTGCGCTGGGCATCGTCCACCAAGACAATGACCGAAGCATCGTGACGGCCAGCTGCGGTGTGTATGTGTGTGAACCAGCGCTACACGACACCTCCCCGGCCGCCATCATCAAAGGCGCGGACGCCCTGCTCTACGCCGCCAAGCATTCAGGCCGCGACCGCTGGCGAGCGGCCGGGGGAGGTGCGCTGGTGGCGTCTGACGGCACCGCTTGAACGCACTGGATCAAGGGTTGAGCACCTGCGCCAGGAAAGGCGCCGTTCTGCTTGCTTTGCTCTGTCCCACCGTCTGTGGTGTGCCCTGCGCCACAAGCGTTCCACCTGCTGTACCCGCGCCCGGGCCGATATCCAGCACCCAGTCGCTGCCCGCCACTACACGCATGTCGTGCTCCACCACAATAACGGTATGGCCTGCTTCTACCAGGCGATTGAGCTGTACCAGCAGGCGGTCCACATCTTGGGGGTGCAAGCCCGTGGTGGGTTCATCCAATACATACAGCGCCGCCCCCCGTGCGCTGCGCTGCAGCTCGGTAGCCAGCTTGATACGCTGCGCTTCACCGCCCGACAGTTCCGTCGCAGGCTGGCCCAGCCGCAGGTAGCCCAGGCCGATGTCCTGAAGCACATCCAGCGAGCGACGCACGGCGGGTTCGTCCTTGAACGCCTCACAGGCCTCCTCCACTGTTAGCTTCAGCACCTGGGCAATCGACAGCCCTTGCCACTGCACCGCCAGGGTTTCGGGGGTATAACGGTCACCGTGGCACACCGGGCAAGGGGCATAGACACTGGGCATGAACAACAGCTCCACACTCACCATACCCTCGCCCTCACACGTTGGGCAGCGCCCCTTGGCCACGTTGAACGAGAACTGGCCCGCGTCAAAACCCTGTGTGCGGGCCTGGGGCGTGGCCGCGAACAGCTTGCGCACATGATCGAACAACCCGGTGTACGTGGCCAGGTTGGACCGTGGCGTGCGCCCAATGGGCTTCTGGTCTACTGGGACGAGGCGGCGTAAGTGCTCCAGGCCTTCCACGATCCGACCTTCCACCGGCAGGGCTGGCTCATCATCCAGCCCTTGCTCCTCTTCGGGTGCGGCGGCGGTTGCCTGGCCCAAGTGCTGGCTGACCAGCTCAAGCAAAGCCTGGCTGACCAGGCTGGACTTGCCAGAGCCGGACACGCCTGTCACAGCGGTCAGGCAACCCAAAGGAAAGCGCACATCCAAGCCCTTGAGGTTGTTGCGTGTAATGCCTTCGAGCGTTAGCCAGCCTTGAGCAGCGCGCGGTGCCCTGGCTTGCGGTGCCTGACGGTCGAACAGGTAGGTGGCGGTTCGAGAATCAGCCACGTGGGCCAGGCCGGCGGGTGGCCCGCTATACAGCACCTGCCCGCCCCGTTCGCCAGCATCCGGCCCTACGTCCACCAACCAGTCGGCACGCCGCAGGGTGTCCAGGTCATGCTCGACCACAAACACCGAATTACCCGCCTCTTTGAGGCGCTCCAGGGCATCTAGCAAGGCTTGGCTATCCGCCGGATGAAGCCCCGCCGAGGGCTCGTCCAGCACGTAGATAACACCAAACAGTTGAGAGTTGAGCTGGGTGGCCAGGCGCAGGCGCTGTAGCTCACCGGGTGACAACGTTGGGGTACTACGCTCCAGGTCCAGGTAGCCAAGGCCTAGCTCTATCAAGGTGGCCAGCCGTTCAAGCAACTCATTAGCGATACGCTGCGCGGCCAAGCGCTTTTCCACCGACAGGTTGGGGGTATGGCGCACCTCCTTGCCTGACGCGTGCTCGCTCCCCCCTTTAGCCACGCGTGCATCACGCCCTGCCTTCACCTGCGCAGGCGTGAGGGTATCGCCATGTTCTTCGCCCTGTGTCAGGTAAGCAGCACTGGCCACAGGGCCCAGCACATCGGCCAGGCGTTGCAAGGGCAACCGCGACAGTTCGGCAATATCCAGCCCCGCAAACTTTACGCTCAAGGCTTCGGGCGTTAACCGCTTGCCATCGCACACCGGGCATGTGTTGGCGCGCATGAACTGCCCCACCCGTTTGCGCATCATTGCGCTCTGGCTGTGGGCAAAGGTATGCAGCACATAGCGCCGGGCGCCGGTAAAGGTGCCTTGATAGCTGGGCTCGGCTTTGCGCTTAAGGGCCTCGCGGGCCTGGGCCGGAGAAAGGCCTGCATACACCGGCACGGTGGGCGTTTCTTCGGTGAACAGAATCCAGTCCCGCTGGGCTTGTGGCAGGTCCCGCCAGGGGACGTCTACGTCATAGCCCAGCGTTACCAGGATGTCGCGCAGGTTCTGGCCCTGCCAGGCCGTGGGCCAGGCGGCCACTGCACGCTCGCGGATAGACAGGGAAGGATCGGGCACCAGCGAAGCTTCGCTCACATCGAACACGCGCCCTAGCCCATGGCAATGGTCACAGGCACCTTGCGGTGTATTGGCGGAAAAATCCTCGGCATACAGCATAGGCTGGCCCGTAGGGTAACTACCGGCGCGCGAATACAACATGCGCACCAGGCTCGACAGCGTCGTTACGCTGCCCACCGACGACCGCGCATTAGGCGTGCCGCGCTGCTGTTGCAAGGCGACCGCAGGCGGCAGGCCTTCGATGCTACCCACATCCGGTACACCGGCTTGGTCGATCAAGCGCCGCGCGTAAGGCGCTACGGATTCAAAATAACGCCGCTGGGCTTCGGCATAGATCGTGGCAAAGGCCAACGACGATTTGCCGGAACCCGATACCCCGCTAAAGACCACCAGGGCATTGCGCGGTACGTCCACGTCCACGTTCTTTAGGTTGTGCTCACGGGCGCCGCGCACCCGCACGAATCCGCTGCCCAGGTCTGCCCGGGGCGCTTCAGGCGTGGAAGTCATTTAAGGTCCTTGCTGTACTTAACGCCTGTTCGATCCTTAGGAGGGCGGGATCGTTCAGCGTTAGCGCAAGGCAAAAACGGCAGGCTGGAAAAAGGGGCAACGCAGAGGGCAGCAGCGCCTGGCGCCTGTCACAGCACCGGATCCGTCTGCCTGAACGGTGTCATGCTCGTTTGGGTTCAGGGCTTGATAGGCGCCTCCGAAGCGGTGGTCACCAAGTGCGTGCGGGTAGCCTTGCGCGACTCGCTCACCATGAACTGGGGCGTGGCCGCACAGCGGTATTTCACTCCCCTGCTCACTGGCATGGTGGCCATGGTTTCCAGGCATTCTGCCCGGGAGGCATAGGTGGTGGGTTTCTGCTCGTCCAGGCAGCCTTCGGACGCTGTGCACATGCTCATTACAACTACGAATACGCTCATCATTTGGCAACACTCCTTTGCGAGGCCAGGCCGACCGGATAGGAAAATCTGGCGCGATGATGCACATGCCTCTAAGGGGAAAACAATGGGCGCCGCACTACCGATCGTCGGTAATGTGGCGATTTGCCAACAGCTTCGCAGTTACTTGTATATCTGCTTGATTTACATGAACTATTCCAAAGTGCCACTAATTGATAAAGGTTCTCTTTTCAGCCGCTTTCAGCGGTTTTCCGCCGTCAATTCACCGACAGTGGCGTTTTGCCCACTCACAGCCTTTTGTTGTAAGAACCCTGACACGAAAATCAGGTAAAAATGCGCCAAAAAGAGGCAGGCCCTGACGTCATCAGGACAGCCGAACTGCCTCTACACAAGTCAGCCTGATAGCTAGCGCTTTCGCTTGCGCTGCCACATCCGTTACAGCAGTGCTTTCCCACCACAGGCCGCGCAACGGTGGCCCGAGGGAGAACAGCACAGTCGAGGCCTGCCCTACGGCATCCTTCACCGCCCCGCCGTCATCGGCATCGATGCCCAGCGCCAATGGGCCGGGCTTTACCAACCCTTGGGCAAGCAATCGCTGGGGCAATGGTTTGGCGACGCGCCGCCAGTCGTATTCGATGCCACTGGAATTGATGACGGCCGCGCCCTCTATAAGGCGGGTAACAGCCTCACCCCGGCGCTTGAGCGCCAACTGCACCCCATTGGGCATGGATACCACATTCTGCAGGCTTG
>Ga0268349_1000047_pt1 | contig 24690 bp, 21 predicted proteins | sample G5R2_MAIN_18SEP2_FD_190164 | JGI IMG/M metagenome (GOLD analysis project Ga0268349, IMG submission 190164) | Phyllosphere microbial comminities from switchgrass, GLBRC, Michigan, United States - G5R2_MAIN_18SEP2017_LD1 | ecosystem: Host-associated > Plants > Phyllosphere > Phylloplane/Leaf...
GGAAGTGGACCGCATAGACCGCTTGTCAGGGCCTGCTTACCTTGATAGCCAGGCACCCGCTACCCATGGCTGCGTGGACATTCTTCTTAAAGGCGTTGCCCATGACGCCCAAGCCTTGCGCGCCGAGCTGCTGGACGCCGCGCGCGACCTGGGTGTGGACATTGCATTGCAGGCGGATGACCTGAACCGTCGCCATCGGCGCCTTGCCGTTTTCGATATGGATTCAACCCTGATTCAGGCCGAAGTGATCGACGAGCTGGCCAAGGCCTATGGCGTAGGCGAGCGCGTGTCGGAAATCACGGAGCGTGCCATGCGTGGGGAGCTGGATTTTCGTGCCAGCTTCAAGGAGCGCATGGCCTTGCTCAAGGGGCTGGATGTAAGCGTGCTGGACGAGATCGGTGCCGGCCTGCGTTTAACCGACGGGGCCGAGGCCTTGTTTGCCGGGCTGCGTCGGCTGGGCTACAAAACGGCGATCTTGTCGGGCGGGTTCACCTATTTTGCGCGTCAAGTGCAAGCACGGCTCGGCATCGACTACGTGTACGCGAACGAGCTGCAAGTGGAAGATGGCAAATGCACCGGTGTGGCGGTGGAACCCATTGTGGATGCCCAGCGCAAGGCCGAACTGCTGCGTGAGCTGGCAGCGCGGGAGGGCGTCAGCCTGGAGCAGACCATCGCTGTGGGTGATGGCGCCAACGACCTGCCCATGCTAGCGCTGGCAGGCCTGGGCGTCGCCTTCCGTGCCAAGCCGTTGGTAAAGGCCTCGGCCAGGCACTCGATATCTACGCTAGGGTTGGAAGGGGTGTTGTACCTGCTCGGCGTCGAGGATCGGCTGTTGTCATAACCGCTCGGCTTTGCCCTGTGGCTGCGGGTTCCCGGGTTGCGCCTTTGGCTTCACCCGGTCCCACAGGAAGCAGGTGTAGGGCTACGCAGGTAGTGCGCGCATGGGTTGTTTGCGTACAGGCGCATCGCCGGCAACGTAGTAGCTGGCCGTGCTGCGAGGTAGAGGCTGGCGGCCACGAATGCGGTCGGCGATTTTCTCGGCCAGCATGATGGTGGGGGCGTTCAGGTTGCCAGTGGTGATGATCGGCATGATGGACGCATCCACTACCCTTAGCCCTTCCATGCCGTGCACACGGCCTTGCTCGTCGACCACCGCCATATCGTCTGTGCCCATCTTGCAAGAGCAGGAAGGGTGGTATGCCGTTTCAGCGTGTTCGCGAATAAACGTATCCAGCTCTTCATCGCTTTGCAGGTGGGCGCCGGGTGAGATCTCGCGGCCCCGATATGGGTCCAAGGCTGGTTGAGCCATGATTTCCCGGGTCAGGCGGATGCCATCACGAAACTCCTGCCAATCCTGTTCGGTGGCCATGTAATTGAACAGGATGCTGGGGTGCTGGCGTGGGTCGCGGGACTTGATGCGCACGCGGCCGCGGCTTGGGGAACGCATGGAACCCACGTGAGCCTGGAAGCCATGCTCCTTCACCCCTTTACTGCCGTTGTAATTGATGGCCACGGGCAGGAAGTGGTACTGGATATTGGGCCATTCGAACTCGGGCCGTGAGCGAATGAAGCCACCGGCTTCGAACTGGTTGCTGGCACCGATGCCCGTGCCGTTGAACATCCACTCGGCGCCAATGGCCGGCTGGTTCCACCAAAGCAGGGAAGGGTACAGCGAAACGGGCTGAGTGCACGCGTACTGCAGGTACATTTCCAGGTGGTCCTGCAAGTTCTCGCCCACACCGGGCAAGTCATGCACAACAGGCACACCCATCTCCTGGAGCAGAGCAGCCGGGCCTACGCCGGAGCGCTGAAGGATCTGCGGCGAGGCAATCGCGCCGCCACACAGCAACACTTCCTTGCGGGCACGGGCTTCGACCGGGCTGGTGCTGTCGCCCTCTAGATAGGCCACGCCTACCGCACGCTTGCCCTCGAACAGAATGCGGTCAGTCAGTGCGTGGGTCACGATGGTGAGTGCATCCCGTGCCTTGGCTTGGTCCAGGTAGCCACGTGCAGTGCTGGCACGGCGGCCTTTAGGCGTAACGGTGCGGTCCATCGGGCCGAAGCCTTCCTGCTGGTAACCGTTCAGGTCGTGGGTGCGCGGGTAGCCGGCCTGTACGCCCGCTTCGACCATGGCGGCGAACAACGGATTGTTACCGGCCTTGGGCGTGGTGACGCTTACGGGGCCGTCGACGCCATGGTAATCGTTGGGGCCGATGTCACGGGTTTCTGCCTTTCGGAAGTAGGGCAGGCAGTCCAGATAGGACCAGTTCTCCAGCCCTGGCAGCTTGGACCAGCCATCGTAGTCCAGGGCATTGCCACGGATGTAGCACATGCCATTGATCAGCGAGGAGCCGCCCAAGCCCTTGCCACGGCCACACTCCATGCGGCGATTGTTCATGTGTGGCTCGGGGTCGGTTTCATAGGCCCAATTGTAGCGCCGGCCTTGCAGGGGAAAGGCCAGTGCGGCCGGCATCTGGGTACGGAAGTCGGCGCGGTAGTCTGGGCCACCGGCTTCAAGCAGCAGCACGCTCACGTTGGCGTCTTCGGTAAGGCGGGTAGCCAGTACGTTCCCGGCCGAGCCGGCACCGATGATGATGTAATCGTATTCTTTGGTCATAGGGCACCTTTTGGATGCGGCGGCCTACCTGGCAGGAAGGCCGCGAGAAAAAATGACGCGCCTTTAGAACACGGACGCGTAGTCGCCCAGTTCCACCTGTACGGATTTGATCCGGGTGTATTGAGCGAGGGAGGAAATACCGTTTTCACGGCCTACACCGGACTGCTTGTAACCACCCACCGGCATTTGTGCCGGTGACTCACCCCAAGCGTTGATCCAGCAAATGCCGGCTTCCAGGCGATGAATGATGCGGTGAGCACGGTTCAGGTCTGGGGTGACCACACCAGCGGCCAGGCCGAAATCAGTGTCGTTGGCACGGCAGATCACTTCGTCTTCGGTGTCGTACGCCAGAATGCTCATCACCGGGCCGAAGATCTCTTCGCGCACAATGGTCATGTTGTCGCTGCAATCAGTAAATACGGTAGGCGCCACATAAGCACCTTGGGCGAACGCACCGTCTTGCAGGCGGCCGCCGCCACACAGCAACCGGGCCCCTTCGGCCTTGCCCTTCTCGATATAGCCCAACACGCTTTCCATATGCGCGAAGCTCACCAGTGGCCCGAAATTGGTGTTTTCGTCCAGTGGGTCCCCGGCACGAATACGTTTCACCCGTTCCAGCACCTTGGCTTCGAAGGCGGCTTTCAACTCAGCCGGCACGAAGACCCGTGTGCCGTTGGTGCACACCTGCCCGGAGCTATAGAAGTTGGCCATCATTGCGATGTCGGCGGCTTTATCCAGGTCCGCATCCGCGCACACGATCAGGGGTGATTTGCCCCCCAGTTCCATGGTGACTTCCTTCAATGACGAACTGGAAGCGCTGGCCATGACTTTCTTGCCCGTGTCGGTGCCACCGGTGAAGCTTACCTTCTCGATGCGGGGATGTTCGGTGAGCAGGTTACCCACTTCCCGACCACTGCCGGTGAGTACATTGAACACACCATCAGGTAAACCCGCTTCGGTGAAGATTTCTGCCAGTTTGAGGGTGGTCAGCGATGTCACTTCACTAGGCTTGAAGATCATGGCATTGCCCGCGGCCAGTGCCGGTGCGGATTTCCACAGGGCAATCTGGATCGGGTAGTTCCAGGCGCCGATGCCTGCAGTCACGCCCAAGGGTTCGCGGCGGGTGTAGACGAAGGAAGTGTCACGCAGCGGAATCTGCTCGCCTTCGATGGCTGGCACCAGGCCGGCGTAATACTCCAGCACGTCGGCACCGGTCACGATATCCACGTAACGGGTTTCCGAGTACGCCTTGCCGGTGTCCAGGGTTTCCAGCAGGGCCAGTTCGTCGTTGCGTTCACGTAGAAGGTCCACCGCCCGGCGCAAAATGCGTGAACGTTCCATGGCAGTCATGGCGGCCCACACCTTCTGGCCTTTTTCCGCGCTGGCAACGGCTTTTTCCACGTCTGCCGCCGTTGCGCGCTGCACGTGAGCGAGTACTTCACCGGTGGCTGGGTTGATGGCGTCGAATACAGCGTCGCCGCTGGCGTCCACGTAACCACCGTTGATGTAGAGTTTTTGCAAGCCAAAACGGGCCATGTGATTCCTCGCGAAGTCCAGGGTGCCGTCGGCGTTGCCGAGGCACTGGGGTTGATGGCGAACGGGCCTCAGGTAGTGGGCGCGTGCTTCGCCAATTGCAGGTCTAGGTATTCGTAGGCGATGCGTAATGCCTGATCGGTGTCGAACGCATCGCCGGAAAGTGCGCCTCGCAGCCATAGGCCGTCGATCAGCGCTGCCAGCCCGCGGGCAGCATTGCGTGCCTGGGCGGCGGGCAGCACTCGGCGAAACTCGCAGCACAGGTTCGAATACAGCCGGTGATCGTTGATACGTTGCAGCCGGTGCAGGGAAGGTTGATGCATGCTGGCGGCCCAGAAGGCCAGCCAGGTTTTCATGGCTGGGCTGCTCAGCTGGCTGGCGTCGAAGTTGCCTTCGATGATGACCTGCAAATGAGCACGCGCACTGCGGTCGCTCAAGGCCTTGCGCCGTGTGGCCACGCTGGTTGCCAGCGCGCGCATCAAGTAAGCCATGGTGGCCTGGATCAGGCCGTTCTTATCTTGAAAATAGTGGCTGATGATGCCATTGCTCACGCCCGCTGTTTTGGCGATTACCCCAATACTGGCGTCTGCCATGCCGACTTTGTCCACGGCGTGCAGCGTAGCCTCGATCAATTGCTGGCGGCGAATAGGCTGCATTCCAACCTTTGGCATCAGTGCGTTTCCTCCTGCTCCGGCGACACAGGGAGTCGACATCGGCTGCGCCAGTGTAGTTTATTTTGATTGATCGTTCAAATAACTAAAAACGACCCCGCAGGGTCGCTTTTAACTATTGCAGCAACTTCAGGCGTTAATTGGCCTTGCGCAGGGGCACCACGCCTTCGTTCGCCAGTGCCTCTTCAGCCGGGTGGCCCAGGCTTTTACCCAGCAAGGCGTGGTACAGCTCCGTATCGCCCAAAATACCCACCACGCGGTTCTGCTCATGCAGCACCAGCTTGTGGCCCGTGTGATAACGAATTTCCAAGGCGTCACGCATGCTCACTTCAGCAGCCACCAGTGTTGGCCTGCGCCCAAGGCTTTCGACAGGCTGGCCAGGCACCCAGGTCTGGATGTCCATGGGGGCATCGCCCAGGCGGCTGCCTTTAAGGGTGCTTTGCTCGCTTAATCCGAACCAGGCATTGCTGCCTGGGTCCAGGCAGATTTCGTTGTCCAGCCGCTTGCAGGCCGAAAGTGGCCGCATCAGGCTGCGCCCGCATAGCACGTTCAAGGGGTTGGTATGGGCGACGAAGGTACGCACGTAGTCATCGGCAGGGTTGAGCACAATCTCTTCGGGCCGTGAATACTGGATGATCTTGCCGTCCTTCATGATCGCGATGCGGCTCCCCAGCTTGAGGGCTTCATCTAGGTCGTGGCTCACGAACACAATGGTTTTCTGAAGCTTGCGCTGAAGGTCCAGCAGCTCATCTTGCAGGCCTTGGCGAATGAGCGGGTCTAGAGCGGAGAAAGGTTCGTCCATCAATAAGATATCGGCATCCATGGCCAAGGCCCGTGCCAGGCCTACCCGCTGTTGCATGCCGCCGGACAGCTCATCGGGTTTCTTGTTGCGCCATTGGGTCAGGCCCACCAGTTCCAGTTTTTCATCCACCAGGCGGCGACGTTCATCGCTGGGGCGGCCCTGCATTTCCAGGCCAAAGCTGATGTTTTCGCGCACCGTAAGCCAGGGCATAAGCGCGAATTTCTGGAACACCATGGCAATGCGCTTGGTGCGCATCATTTTCAGTTCGGCGGCTGAGCATGAGGCAATGTCGATTTGGCTGCCTTCGTGCTCCACGAACAGTTTTCCGCGGCTGACCGTGTTCAAGCCATTGATACAGCGCAGCAAGCTGGATTTCCCAGAGCCGGAGAGGCCCATGAGCACGCAGATCTCGCCTTTGTTCACCTCCAGGTTGGCCTTCTCGACGCCGACCACCTGGCCGGTACGCTTGAGAATTTCTGGCCGGCTGAGGCCCTCATCCAGCAGCCGGAGGGCTTCCTTGGGCTGCTTGGTAAATACAACGTCAACGTCTTCGAAGCGAATGATGCTCATGCGTCACCTCCGACTTTCACATCGGGTTGTTTGCAGATGCGGTCCAGCATGATCGCCAGCAGCACAATGGCCAGGCCGGCTTCGAAACCTAACGCGATGTCGGCTGTGTTCAACGCGTTGACCACAGGCTTGCCCAAGCCGTCTGCGCCTACCAGGGCCGCGATCACCACCATCGACAATGACAGCATGATGCATTGGGTCACACCCGCTGCAATGCTCGGCATGGCATGGGGCAATTCGATCCGGGCCAGCAGCTGCCTGCGCGAACAGCCAAAGGCTTTGCCAGCGTCCATCAGCTCTTGGGGCACGTCACAGATGCCCAGGTAGGTCAGCCGGATAGGAGCGGCGATGGCGAACACCACGGTGGAGATCAGCCCCGGCACCACGCCCAGGCCAAACAGGGTGAGGGTAGGGATGAGGTACACGAAAGTGGGTACGGTCTGCATCAGGTCCAGTATGGGGCGCAGGAGGGTATAGAACAGTGGGTTATGCGCGGCAATGATCCCCAGCGGTACACCCAGCGCCACGCACACTACGGTAGCGAAGGTGACCTGCGCCAGGGTTTCCATGGTTTCCTGCCAGTACCCCAGGTTAAGGATAAGCAAGAACGACAGGGCCACGAAAATGGCCAGGCTGATCTTGCGCTGAATAAAATAGGCCAGCCCGGCAAAAATCACCACAAGTGCCAGGGGCGGAAACCAGGTAAGGGCTGCCGTAAGGCCGTGGATCATCGCTTCAAGGGTGGAGGCGATCCAGTCGAATACATTGGCGCCGTGTTGGGTAAGCCAATCGACGAATGCAGCGATGTGTTCGCCTAGTGGAAGTTTATGGTCTGTCAGCATGGTGGGGCACCTGCCTGCAAGGGGAGCGGTTCCCGGCAGGCTGGCTGCCGGGGGTTCAGCAGTTACTGCGTAAGTTTGGCCTTCACGGCCTCAAGCCCTGGCTTGCCATCGAGCGTAGTAACGCCAGCGAGCCAGGTGTCCAGTACCTGTGGGTTCTTTTTGAGCCAGGCCTTTGCGGCAGCGTCCGGCTTCATCTTGTCGTCCAGCACGTTGCCCATCAGCGTGCTTTCCATAGGCAGTGTGAACGACAGGTTCTTCAGCAACTGCCCTACGTTGGGGCAGGCTTGCGCGTAACCTTTGCGGGTATTGGTGTAGATGGTGGCTTGCCCGAAGTTAGGACCGAAGAAATCATCCCCGCCGGTCAGGTATTTGATCTTGAAGCGGGTGTTCATGGGGTGAGGCTCCCAGCCCAGAAACACGATACCGGTGTGGCGCTTCTGAGCCCGGTCGACTTGAGCCAGCATGCCCGCCTCGCTGGACTCCACCACTTTGAAACCGGCGTCTTTAAGGCCGAATGCGTTTTTATCGATCATCGACTGAATTAGCCGGTTGCCGTCGTTGCCCGGCTCGATACCGTAGATCTTGCCGTCCAGTTTGTCCTTGAACTTGGGCAGGTCAGCGAAATCTTTCAGGCCGGCGTCCCATAATTCCTGGGGAACGGCCAGGGTGTACTTGGCGTTTTCCAGGTTGGCCCGCACGGTTTCCACCGTCCCTGCCTCGCGGTAGGCCTTGATGTCGTTTTCCATGGTGGGCATCCAGTTGCCCAGGAACACGTCCATGTTCTTGCCGTCGGCCAGCGACTTGTACGTCACCGGTACCGAAATCATGGTGGTCTTGGTGGTGTAGCCCAGCGCTTGGAGCACTGCGCTGGTAACCGCCGTGGTCACCGTGATGTCGGTCCAGCCCACGTCGGAGAAATTCACGGTGCTGCATTGCGCCGGGTCCGCGGCCTGGGCGGCCAGCGGTAGGCACAACGCGGCGGCCAGCAGTAGCGATGGTGCAGCTCTCATCGGGTGAACTCCTTGTGTTGTCTAGGGGGCGCAAGCCGTTCATAGGGGCTGCAAGCCGGCGATTGCCCGGGCGGCAAAACGAGGCGGCCACGGCTCCGTCCAAACGATCATCCAACAGCGCCGGGCAAACGCCTACTGGGTAAGTCGCATCCAGTACAGGGAGGGTCGTATCCAGTACCAGTGAGGTCGTATCTGGCATTCGCCCTGCGTGGGGAGGCGTTTTGGCGTTGCGTTTTCAATGAAAACGACAGGGTTGGGGGGAGGCGTTGGCGAGCAAGGCCAAGTCGGTTGCAGACGTGCCACGCCTGGAGAAAAGCCCATGATGCAGGCCAATGCAGCCGCTCAACCCACCCACCTATCTGCATTCAGGAGGTCTGCCTGCCATGGCAATCAGCGTGTTCGACCTGTTCAAGATCGGCATCGGGCCTTCCAGCTCGCATACCGTCGGCCCCATGCGGGCTGCCGCCCTGTTTGCTCAACAGTTGGCAGCGCAGCAGGTGCAGGCGCAGGTGAAACGCATCGAGGTCCGGCTGTATGGGTCTTTATCGGCCACAGGCATTGGCCATGGCAGCGACAACGCTGTGATCATGGGGTTGACGGGCGCCTGGCCAGACACGGTTGACCCGCACACCATCCTGCCCGTGGTGGCAGCACTTAAGCAGACGGGCGAGTTGTTGCTCAACAGCCAGTTCCCGGTGCGATTCGACTGGGCGCGGGACATGCAATTGCTGGAGGAGAACCTGCCCTATCACCCCAATGCCATGACGCTGGTGGCACACGGCGCGGGTCAAGTACTGCTCGAAGAAACCTATTACTCCGTAGGCGGGGGCTTTGTGGTAGATGCGGCCCAGGCGGCTTCCGGGCGGCTGGATAACGACACCACCGAACTGCCCTACGATTTCAACACGGCAGCGCAACTGCTTGAACTGTGTGAGCGGCACGGGTTGCGGGTATCGGCCCTGATGCTGGAAAACGAGAAGGTGTGGCGCAGTGAAACCGACATCCGTACGGGGCTGCTGACTATCTGGGCTGCCATGCAAGCGTGCGTGCATCAAGGGCTGGCGGAGGAGGGCATACTGCCAGGCGGCTTGAACGTTCGTCGCCGGGCGGCACGCCTTCACCGCAGCCTTCAAGAGCTGGGCAAACCCAACGTGATCGGCTCTACCCTCACCGCCATGGAGTGGGTAAACCTGTTTGCCTTGGCCGTAAACGAAGAAAACGCCGCAGGCGGGCGTATGGTCACCGCACCCACCAATGGCGCGGCGGGCATCATTCCGGCGGTATTGCACTACTACATGAAGTTCAGCGAACAGCCCAGCGACGATGATGTGGTGAACTACCTACTGGCCGCAGCGGCCGTAGGCATTCTGTGCAAAAAGAATGCGTCTATCTCCGGAGCTGAGGTGGGCTGCCAGGGGGAGGTAGGCTCAGCCTGTGCCATGGCCGCCGCAGGGCTGGCGGAGATCCTGGGCGCCACCCCTGCCCAGCTGGAAAACGCCGCAGAAATCGGCCTGGAGCACAACTTGGGCCTCACCTGCGACCCCGTAGGCGGGTTGGTACAAGTGCCCTGCATCGAGCGCAATGCTATTGCAGCGGTAAAGGCCATCAACGCAGCGCAAATGGCGCTTCGGGGCGATGGCAGCCACTTCATTTCCCTGGACCGGGTGATACGCACCATGCGCGACACGGGGGCAGACATGCACGACAAGTACAAGGAGACCTCGCGGGGCGGGTTGGCGGTGAGTGCTATTGAGTGTTGAGACCAGGGCGGAAAAGCGGGTGGTTGAGTAGCGATTGATGTGATGGGTAGTAGCTGGAGGCTGCCACAGCCCCCCAGCGATATCAGTGTGCCAGGATGAACGGTTGGAACCTGATCCAATGCTTTGCCACTGATTTTGCATCACGTAGCTGTTTACACAATAAAAGACGCCCTAGCGTCCCGTCCCAATCCCCGAGTCTCATCCCATGGCACTAGAAACCTATCGACTGCTGGTCGACCAGATTTGCGAACAAACATTAATTCCTAACCCTGCCGCGTTGTATGAACGTACCAACCTTACGATTCGTGAGGTCAACTTTACCCTGCGCCACCTGGAAGAAGGTGAGCACGGTACCGTCGTAGTGCACTGTGATTTCGGTGCGCTGCCCACCCGAGGACGCGAGGCGGTGCTTTTGCGTCTGCTGGAGACCAACTTTTACGCGTTCGAGGGAGTCTCCGCACCTGTCCTATCATTTAGTGATCAAACCCAACGAGTAGTGATGTCCTGCAAGCTGCCCTTGGTTATTGACGCCTCTATCATACTGTTCCTGCTAAGCCAGTTTGCCGACATGGCCAAGGCTTGGCGCGCTGATTTTTTCCTGAATAATGACAAAAACACTGCACCAGCGGCTTCGGCAGCACGTGCCTCTACTACCTTGACGCGCTCCCTGAGAGCCCCTGTCTTTCGTTGATTGGAGGAGCTTCCATGCCTATTCAAGGTGCAGGCAGTACATTACCCATACGTTCTACCCAGCAAATCACTGGAGCGCCCAGTTCTTCTCAACAGCCAGCAGTTAAAGCGCATGTTTCTAGCGAAGTCGTTGGAGGCGTTGCGTCCGGCAGCGATCCTCTTGCCTCGCTTGCGCAGCCCATTATGCCTAAAGCAGAGGGGAGGCTAAGGGATAACGCCGCTGCGCTGGCACAGAAGTTTCAACAGAACCCTAGCAATTTGCTAGCGCTGCATACCGAGCAGTTAGCTTTGCAAGGGCAATTGTTGCGAGCGTTGCCTAATACAGACTACGAGAACGTGGTGGGCAGTTTGCACGAAAACCTCGAAGCTACCCATGCTCACGAAAATGCGCAATTGGAAATTGCTAACCTTGCAGCTTTAGAAACAATGGCGCCCCTTGCTCAACCTGAAAGTGGAAAAATAAACACCAAGCAGATATCCGATGCGCTTAACGAGCAAGCCGCTGCTTTGGCCGAGCATCTGCAAGTTACACATTCGCGTTATGAAGAAGCCCTGAAGACGCCGAATTTACCAACTGCGCAAAAGCGCGATATTGAACATAGCCGAAAGGCGTTCGTGGATTATGCTCTCCGGGCAGGTACCCATACAGAGCGCATGCTCACGGAAGGGATTAAAACTTTTAAAGAGCGTACCGATGCGCTTCAGGCGCAGGCCGACGATGTCAAGAAAACAATAGACGGCGCAGCGCCCGGCAAGGCCAATGAGGAAACCGTCGCAGAACACAAGAAGCTTCTGACACAGATTGAATCATGGAAGTCTGCGGGCCAAGCGATAGAACAGGTCAAAAAGGACTACAAGCCGCCAGCGGCATTGGCCGGCGCCATCCATAACGCTAGGTTGCCTCAGGTATTGGCAGAATTTGAAAAGCAATCCAGCTTTTTCAATAAGTTTCTGGCCACCTTGCCCAAAGCGCTTCAGCAATTTGCTGCGTCTCTATTGCACTTTGGTTTTACACGCGCAGCGATCGAATCGGCGCTGCGTATGGCGAAATTTGGTGCTCGAGTGACAGGCTCAGGGGCAGGCCTTGGCGTGGCTCATGAGGCAATCAATGGCACTATTCGGCCACTCGTCAATGAACTTATGACATCGCTTACCCGTAGGGAAGTACGCTTGGTGGATTTTGCCGAAGTGTCCAGCCATCCTTCGGAGCAATATACGGTTAACGGTGTCCAGCACAAGCGAACGCCGGTAGAAATGGCGGATGCAAAAAAACATTTAGCCGAATTTAAAGAGCGCTTTAGTCTAGCTCAAAACAATCATAAATTCGGCACCATGAAAGGTGAGGGTGCATTCTTCTTCGGCTTCGGCATAGCGCAAGCTGCATTGGAACTACTTGTCGATACAGGGGTATTGCCGGCCAAAACCATTCCATTTCTGGCCTTGGCTTCGGCGATCGGTGGTGCCATTTCAGCAAGCCTGCAGACAGGGAACCAACTGGGGAATACTGTGATGGACGACCATGGACGAATGGTGCGCACTCATGTTCCAGTTGGGATTGAAAAAGCCTTGCCGGACAGGCTGAAAAAAGTAGCCGAAGATAGCTTCAAAGCGCTTGATGTGCGAAACCCGAAAGTCCAAGAAGCCTTTTTAAGCAAGGCATATGGCGCAATGCAAGGCGTCGCGATTTCCACAGCGGTGTCTGACCAGGTTAAAGGCCTGGATCCGAATAAGGCTTCGCACGCTGCCTTAAAGGTACTGGTATCGAGTGTTGGACCTACACTTACGCTGTCGTCGTTTTTCGCAGCGATGCAGACCGCTCCTGAAGCCAAAAAGGGCGGTACTGGCAGGATGGGTGATGTGGGAAACAACCTGTTAGCGCCTGACCGCGATACCTTGGAGCATACCACCCCTAAAGACAGCAAAATGCGTTCTGTAGAGAAGGGCTTCCACCGAGTCCGTGGCGGGCTGCAGGTACCATCGCAGACAGCAACCGTTATTACCGCTGGCGCTATCCAGGGCGTGCTTCATCCTTCTGCAACGCTAGAGAGCTTAGCAAACACGTTAGGGAGCTTCACTAGTATGATGCGCGGTACTCCGAGCACGAGCCAGGAAAACCAAATGGAAATGGGGCAAATGGGCCAGTCGAGCTGACCTGACAGGTATTGAATGGTTTGTCTTTGGGTGGCCTTTATATCGGCGCCCAAAGGCAGCCAGCTATACGGTCCTAGAGCTGGCAGTGACAAGTATTGAGTAATTGAAACCCTTAGGGTCGGTGTTCAATCATCAACCTGCGCTTTTTTTGCTCACTTAAAGACGTAGTGCTGCTTTTTAGCCCATTGTTACGCGGCGGTCACCTGTGCTAAATCTCGTGTGGCCAACCGCACCCTGCCTTGACGAACTGCTACCAAACGCCCCACGCCCCGCGCTGTACACCTCACCCAACCCTGTCATTGCAAGGCATGGCCAACCCGATACCAGACCGTTTGCGACGTCGTTTTCAGGTTTTATTGAATGCGCATTCAAGGTTCGGCACGGCAATTGCTCCTGTGAACAGTAGAAAAAGAGCCCTCAGCCTGGGGCCACCTACGAATCAGAGGAGATACTGCGATGACGTCGTTCAACTCCGGGGCCCAACCCCAGACCCGTGCGCCTCAATCCATCGGTTTTTTGCTGCTGGATAACTTCACGCTGATTTCCCTCGCCTCGGCGGTCGAGCCCCTTCGCATGGCCAACCAGTTGTCTGGGCGCGAGCTGTACCGTTGGACCACCCTCACCGCCGACGGTGGCCAGGTATGGGCCAGTGACGGCTTGCAGATCACGCCTGATTCCGGCATGTACCAGGCCACTGCCCTGGACAGCGTAATCGTGTGCGGCGGCGTGGGCATACAGCGTACGGTCACCCGTGAGCACGTGACCTGGTTGCAAAGCCAGGCCCGCCAGTCTCGCCGGCTGGGTGCGGTGTGTACGGGTAGCTGGGCTCTGGCCTGTGCTGGTTTGCTGGATGGCTTCGATTGCAGCGTGCACTGGGAATGCCTAGCGGCCATGCAAGAGGCCTTTCCCCGCGCCACCATGAGCACGCGGCTGTTTACCCTGGACCGTAACCGTTTCACTAGCTCCGGTGGCACCGCCCCCATGGACATGATGCTGCACCTGATCAGTCGCGATCATGGCCGTGAACTGTCTGCGGCCATCTCGGAAATGTTCGTGTACGAGCGGATTCGCAACGAGCAGGACCACCAACGCGTACCGCTCAAGCACATGCTAGGCACCAACCAGCCCAAGTTGCAGGAAATCGTGGCGCTGATGGAGGCCAACCTGGAAGAACCGATCGACCTGGATGAGCTGGCCGTCTACGTGTCGGTTTCACGCCGGCAACTGGAGCGGCTGTTCCAGAAGTACCTGCACTGTTCGCCTTCGCGCTACTACCTGAAGCTGCGCTTGGTGCGGGCGCGCCAGTTGCTCAAGCAAACCCCTATGTCGATCATTGAGGTCGCGTCCGTGTGCGGCTTTGTGTCCACACCCCACTTCTCCAAGTGCTATCGCGAATACTTCGGCATTCCGCCCCGCGACGAGCGTGCAGGCTCCAACACCACACAGCAGGTGACCCTGCTGCCGATTCCGCAAGGCATGGTACTGCCGCCGCTTTCAGGGCCGTTGGCAGCGCTGAGCCAGGCGCGCAACGAGTCCACCTTCGCCAGCGTAAGGGTGTAGGCCACGCGTGGGCGGCTTACTGCCGCCCGAACTGCGCCAAGGCCGGTAACAGGTTACGGTCGATGGCTTGGCGCACGGCGGGCAACAACGTTGCACTGCCGCCTAGCAGCTGCTCCACCATGCCAAGCAGTGCCTTGGCACGGTGCGTATCCAGCCCTCGAACGGCACATTCGCAGGCCTGCTCTGCGCTGGCTCCTAGAGGCATCTCGAACCCCAGGGCACGCAATTTGCCCAGCAGGTCGTCCTGATCGATCAAGTCAGCGTGCATCATGTGAAGCGTCCTTTGGAGGGGCGTTCACTGGATTGTGATCAGGCCACTCCCGGCCCGCAATACCTCGCGGGCCGAGATGGCAGGGGTGGGCATGAACGGGTCGTTTTTCAGCCCTGGCGGGGTGCCAAGGCGATCACACGGCCGGCCCAAGGCGGAGGGGCGGACGCGGCCTGCTGCTGATACAGGTGGGTTAGCCTTTCTAAGGCGTGCTGCCCGAAAGGCGCTGATCGCGGCCCGTCCAGCGTCACATGCAGCAGCATCTGCTCACTGGCGGCCAACGCTTCACCACCGCCAGGCCGGTGTAGGCTGTGGTACAGGTGCACGCGCTTGTGGTCGTGGGCCAACACACGGGTATGCACCTCAACGGCTTCACCCTGCTTGACCTCATGCAAGAAGTTCAGATGGCATTCCAGGGTAAACAGCGAGCAGCCTGTAGCCTGCCGGCCGGCTTCGTCCAGCCCGATATGGTCCATAAAGCCATCGGTGCCATAGCTGAACAGCAGCAGGTAAAACGCGTCACGCAGGTGGCCGTTGTAGTCGGTCCATTCAGCGGCCACTTCGCCTTGCCAGGCTATCAAGGGTTCAGCTATCAAGGACTCAGTCATTAGCAGCTATCCCATGGGCCTGCTGGGTGTGCTTCACAGCAGCCATGACCGCCAGCAGTGCGTCATCGCGATAGCGTTCCAGCGCGGCAATGCTGTGAGTACCCAATTGCTCAGCGGTGCCGTCGACCACGTCGTCGATCAGTTTGTCCGTGAGCGCAGGGGCCGGAAGGTATGTCCAGGGCAATTGCAAGGCAGGGCCAAACTGCTGCATGAAGTGGCGCATTCCTGCTTCACCGCCTGCCAGGGTATAGGTCAGGAACGTGCCCATGAACGACCAACGCAACCCGGCCCCGTAGCGAATGGCGTCGTCAATTTCACCTGTGGTAGCCACGCCGTCGTTGACCAAGTGAAGGGCCTCGCGCCACAACGCTTCCAGCAAACGGTCGGCAATAAACCCTGGCACTTCCTTGCGCACGTGCAGTGGCCGCATGCCCAGACGGCGATACACGTCGCTGGCCGTTTCGATGGCCTGCACGCTGGTGTGCTGGCCGCCGACCACTTCCACCAATGGCAGCAGGTACACCGGGTTGAAGGGGTGGCCTACCACACAGCGTTCGGGATGGCGCGAACTGGCGTAGAACTCGCTGGGCAGCAGCCCGGAGGTGCTGGAGGCAATGATCACATCAGGCCGTGCCGCTGCGCTGATCGCCCCGTGCAGCTTAAGTTTGAGTTCAAGCCGCTCGGGGGCGCTTTCCTGGATAAAGTCCGCGTCGGCGACGCAAGCTTCGATAGTGGTTGCCATGCGTAGTCGCTCAGGTGAAGCGCCGGGTGCCAAGCCCTGCTTTTCCAGCGCAGGCCAGGCATTGGCCACGCGTTGGCGGATAGTGGCCTCGGCGTTAGGGGCAGGGTCCCAGGCCACTACATCCAGGCCTTGGGCCAGGGCCCGGGTGATCCAGCCGCTACCAATCACACCGCCGCCCAACGCCGCGAAGGTTTTAACGTCGCTCAAAAAAGTCATTGCGCTACCTCGTTAACCACGGCGGGTCAGGTTCATTTTTTCACGGCCTTGGGCCGGGGTAAGAATGCGGGCGCCCAGCCGTGTGAGGATTTCGCTCACCCGCTCCACCAATTGCCCGTTGGTGGCCAGCACGCCTTTTTCCAGCCACAGGTTGTCCTCCAGGCCTACGCGCACGTTGCCCCCTAGCAACACCGCTTGGGCAGCCATGGGCATTTGCATGCGACCAATGCCGAACGCCGCCCAGGTCGCGCCGCCAGGCAGGTTGTCCACCATGGCTTTCATGGTGGTGGTGTCAGCAGGTGCACCCCAGGGAATGCCGAGGCACAACTGGAATAACGGGTCGTGCAACAACCCTTCGACGATCATTTGTTTGGCAAACCACAGATGGCCAGTGTCGAAAATCTCCAGCTCGGCTTTCACCCCTAGCTCAGTGATGCGCTGGGCGCCGGCACGCAATTGCGTGGGCGTGGAGACATAAATCGTGTTGCCATCCCCAAAGTTCAGGGTGCCGCAATCCAGGGTGCAGATCTCGGGCAGCAGTGCTTCAACATGGGCAAGGCGGGTGAGCGGGCCGACCAAGTCGGTACCTGGACCAAAGTCGGTAGGGTGTTCGCCTGGGCCGATTTCCAGGTCACCGCCCATGCCAGCGGTGAGGTTGACGATGATGTCCACATCCGCTTCTCGAATGCGCTCCATCACCTCGCGGTACAAGGCAACGTCTCGGCTGAAGCGGCCGGTCTGTGGGTCGCGTACATGGCAATGAACCACGGTAGCACCGGCTTTCGCCGCTTCTACCGCGGCTTCAGCAATTTGTTTTGGCGTAACGGGCACATGGGGGCTGCGTGCCGTAGTGTCACCCGCGCCGGTGAGGGCGCAGGTAATGATCACATCATGGTTCATGACAGTTCCTCAGGGCGAGCGCTGCCGCTTGCGTTAAACACAACGCAAGGGCAGGGCAGGTAGGGTTAGTTGGTGGTCAGACGCAGGTTGCTGTCGGCAGGCTTGCCGTCGAAGGTTGTTACGCCTTCCAGCCAGCGTGCGCGATCCTGGGGGTGGTCCTTGAGCCACTGGCGTGCGGCATCCAGAGGTTCCTTGTGGTCGAGCAGGGGTTGCATCATGCGGCTTTCATCCGCTGCGCTGAACGTCAGGTTGCTCAGCAATTGATTCACGTTAGGGCAACGGCTAGCGTAGTCCGGCGCTGTAACTGTCCAGACTGTGGCTTTCCCTTCGTCCGGGCCCAACGCGCCTTCGCTACCCGTCAAGTAGGTCATCTTCAAGTTGACGTTCATGGGGTGGGGCGCCCAGCCGAAGAACACGATGGCTTCATTACGTTTCACGGCACGGGCAACGGCCGACAGCATGCCAGCTTCACTGGACTCCACCAGTTGGAAGTCGCCCAGGCCAAACTGGTTGCTGGCGATCATCTGCTTGATCTGGGTATTGGCACCCGACCCCGGCTCGATGCCGTACAGCTTGCCGCCCAGCTCTTTCTTGAAGCGCGCAATGTCCGCAAAGCGCTTCAGCCCTTTGTCCGCCAGGTAGCTGGGCACTGCGAGCGTTGCACGGGCATCGGCCAGGCTAGGTGTATCGAGCACACGCACCTGTTTCTGGTCCACAAAGGGCGTTATGGTGGCGGTCATCAGGGGGTTCCAGTACCCCAGGAACAGGTCCAGGCGCTGGTCCCGAATGCCTGCAAAAATGATTTGCTGGGAAGCGCTGGTCTGTCGTGTTTCATAACCCAACCCGTCCAGCAGTACCTGGGCCAGGCTGCTGGTGGCAATCACATCGGTCCAGTTCACGACGCCAAGCCGCACGCTTTTGCAGGCCGCCGTATCAGCGGCCTGCACCAGCGGAACAGCAGTAGCGGTAAGTAACAGCACACAGCCGCAGATTAACCTTTTCATGGTGACGTTCTCTGGCAGGGCATTTATTGGTAGGGGGTGTCTGTGCACCCTGCCCAAGAGCCTACGCTTGAGGGCGCAGCGGCAAGCGCACTGTGGCGACCGGGACTTGCACTCGGGCGACTGTCGCGCTATTAACCGTCGCATTCTGTCCGAGCTGCGCCCATGCCCGAGACGTTCCACTTCTTGTTGCTCCCCGGCTTCTCTGCGTTGGGGTTTATCAGTGCCCTGGAGCCGCTGCGGGTCGCCAACCGGTTTCGGCCAGGGCTGTATCAGTGGCGGGTCCTAAGCCTCGATGGTGGTGCCGTACTGGCCAGCAATGGTATGTCCGTTAACGCAGATGCCGGGCTGGAGGTGCTCCCGCCAGGCGCACGTGCCTTGCTAGTGGCGGGTTTCGAACCCTTGAAAGCCTACTCAGGCGCCTTGCGTACCTGGTTAAGAAAAGTAGCCGGGGAGGGCGGAACCTTAGGTGGCATTGATACGGGCGCCTTCGTCTTGGCTGAGGCAGGCCTGCTAGGGGATGCCAGGGTCACGTTGCACTGGGAGGCCACCAGCGCGTTCAAGGAGCGCTGGCCTGCAGCGAACGTGACCCAAGAGTTGTTTGAGATCGATGATCGGTTGATTACGTGCGCCGGCGGTACCGCCTCGATCGACCTGATGCTGGACCTGATCGCCCAGGCCCATGGCAGTGACCTGGCCATGGAAGTGTCGGAGCAGTTTGTACTGGGCCGCATCCGACCTCGCCAGGACCACCAGCGTATGGCGTTGGCCTCACGTTTCGGCACACGTAACAAGAAACTGCTTCATGTGATTGCGGCCATGGAACAGCACACCGAAACACCGCTGACCAGCTCAGCACTGGCCGCTTCCATAGGCGTCACGCGTCGCCAGCTGGAGCGGTTGTTCCAAGTGCATATGCACAGCACGCCCAGCCATTTCTACCTAGTGTTGCGCCTGGACAAGGCACGGCAGTTGTTGCGGCAAACTGCACTGAGCGTGACAGAAGTGAGTATTGCCTGCGGCTTCGAACTGCCGTCGTACTTTGCGCGGTGCTACAAGGGGCGGTTCGGGCGGTCGCCACGGCAGGACCGTATCTGAGCAATGCGCTCCTGTTTACAGCTCGGCGATAATTGCTTCGCAGGCTTGCATATCTTGCAAGATGCCTGCCCGCTGAGCCTCAAAGCGCTCGGCATCGAAGTCCGCTTCCCAGCAGGTCCGCTCAATGGGTAACCGGGTCTTGGGTGCTTCAGGGTCCGGGGTACCGCGCAGTTGTATCACGCGTAGCCTGGGCGCATGAAATTCAGGCAGGTTCAGGCGAACCAGTAAGTAGGTAGCCATGTTGCTATCACTGGCGCTGGGGGGTAAAGGGGCCGAGCCATCGGAGCGGGTGGTGATCACCTGACGGACAATGGTTTTGAAGCGGGTGTTAGGCGGCTGCTTGGGGGGCGTGTTCCCCTTGAAAATGTCTAACCATAGGCCACTGGCAGGCGTATAGACCTGCTGGGTTTGCTGCCTATCAACCTGGTTCCAACCCAGCGTATGCAAACGCTGAATAAACGTATCGAGCCACGCCTTTGAAGAGGTTTCCGGATCGTGCTGGCGCCGCGCATAAAGAGAAGAAAGCCGCACAGTGGCTAGCAGGTTTTCGTACAAGGCGGTCGCTGCAGAAGTTGGATCAGTCATGGCTTGAACCTCTGGTTGGGCAGCCACCTACCGCCGAGGCGGCAGGTGGCTGGTTTACTCGATCAGAAGTCCAACCCCAGGATGTCATCGGCCTGGGAGGCCAGCTTGCGATTCACCGCATCACGCAGCGCGTTGAACTGGCGCACGCTGAAGGTGCCTTGCTGGGATGCGCGGTACACACGGGTGGAGGCCTTTTCAAATTCGCGGGTGACCGTGCCTGTGTCAACGGCATGGTCGTAGGCGATCTGGAAGCTCTTCATGTGCATGATAGGCATGCCCTGTGGGCTGATCTCGCAATCCACGGCCTGGAAGGTGCTGGACTTACCTGAAACGCTGGTGCTGCTGCGTTCGAACAGGTTCTTCGCAGCCGGTGCAACGGCAATGGCATTGAAGCTGCGACCCAGGCAGCGGGCCATACGGTGATTGCGGCCCAGGTCACGTGCAACCAATGTGACCGCGATGCTGGCGAGGGTAGCTTTGTCCTGGTCCATGGCCTCTTCGGCATGGGCCGCGCCGGTCATGGTCCAGCCCAGTTTGGCCAACCCATTGGTGTAGTGGTTATACCACTCGCGCTGCTGGGTTTCCTTGTTGAAGGCTTTTTCGGAAGACAGGCCAATCAAACGCATGCTGGCCGCCACATCTTCAGCAATGCCAGCGGGTACATTGTCGGCGAAGATGCAGACGGTGCTGCCGATCAGCAGCACGCGTTCTTCGCCTTCTTTCTTCAGCGCAGCAATGGCTTGCTCTACAGGGGATTTAGGCAGGGACAACTGGTTGACGAACGCTTCGGTCATGGTTTCCATTCCTTAGTGATTACATGAGGCCGGCCCGTTGGGGCCGGCTCGCACTATGGAAGCAACCAAGCGTTACTCGTAACCGACAAACGCTTCCTCTGCTACCGCATCACTGGTCCGGGGCGTCGTTTTCTTCGCCCTGGGTTCCAAGGGTCTGCAGGTATTCGCTGCGCTCGTCGCTGCGTTGGGCCATGCAGTCATTAAGGGCGGTCTGGCTGGCACTGCCGTCCTTGTCCGCTTCCAGTATCTCTACAGAGCAATCGGCATCCCGTAGCTTGCGCCATAGTTCCTGGGCGGCTTTGACCTTTGCCAGGTAGTCCTTGAGCACAGCAGGCTGATCGCCATATTGCCCGCTTATACGAGCGTTGAGGCCGTTGTAGGCATCATTGAGCTCGCTTTCGGCGGTTTTACGGTTGTACACCGAGCAATCCAGGCTTTGCTGGCTGGTTTCAACGCTGTCGCATGGCGTGGGGCCATCTTCGTTGGCAGCCTGTGCGCCTATGGCGATGAACGCCAGTATCCATAACCACGATTTCATTCCATGCCTCTGGGCGGTGCAGCAAAAGGTCCATGAATTCTGGCTCAAGGTTGAGCCGCTGAACAGTCAGGCGAAGGAGTTTCATCTTCGGAGGCGGTCAAGGCTGTGCAGCCCCACGTGCCCTTGACGCTTTTGGCATTTGATCGGTCGTTTTTGCATCCGGGTGCCTTGTCGCGGGGGCATATGCTGGCCCCCAAAGCGCCGACAAATGATTCGGTGTAACGCTACCTAAAGGGACCGCCTGATGAGCCCAGCTTCGAGCCCAGCCGAATTACACGCCGACAGCATCGTCATAGATGGGCTGATCATTGCCAAATGGAACCGTGAGCTGTTCGAGGACATGCGCAAGGGGGGGCTGACTGCAGCGAACTGTACCGTTTCGGTGTGGGAAGGGTTCAAGGCCACCGTTGACAGCATCGCCGCCAGCCAGAAGCTGATTCGCGAAAACAGCGACCTGGTGATGCCTGTACGGACCACAGCCGACATTCGCCGTGCCAAGGAACAGGGCAAGACCGGCATTCTGTTTGGTTTCCAGAATGCCCATGCCTTCGAAGACCAATTGGCCTATGTAGACATCTTCAAGCAACTGGGCGTTGGCATTGTGCAGCTGTGCTACAACACCCAGAACCTGGTGGGCACCGGCTGCTATGAGCGGGATGGCGGGTTGTCCGGCTTTGGTCGCGAGGTGGTGGCCGAAATGAACCGTGTGGGCATCATGTGTGACCTTTCCCACGTGGGGTCAAAAACCTCCGAAGAAGTCATCCTGGAATCGAAAAAGCCGGTCACATACTCCCACTGCCTACCCTCGGGCCTTAAGGAGCACCCTCGTAACAAGTCCGACGCCGAACTCAAGTTCATTGCCGACCATGGCGGTTTTGTGGGTGTGACCATGTTCGCGCCCTTCCTGGCCAAGGGCATCGATTCGACCATCGACGATTACGCCGAAGCCATTGAGTACGTGATGAACATTGTGGGGGAAGACGCCATTGGTATTGGCACGGACTTTACCCAGGGCCACGGCCAGGAATTCTTCGAGTACCTCACTCACGACAAGGGCTATGCCCGCCGCCTCACCAATTTCGGAAAAATCATCAACCCTCTGGGCATCCGCACCGTGGGCGAATTCCCTAACCTGACCGAAACCCTACTCAAGCGCGGGCATTCGGAGCGGGTGGTGCGCAAGATCATGGGCGACAACTGGGTGCGCGTACTGGCCGACGTCTGGCTCGAATAACCACTGGCGTTATTCACGGGGCATAGCCCTGAAACAACCGAATACGAATTTTCTGGAGTTGAGATCCATGGCCAAACACGCCCCCGAATTGCCGATTGAAGTCGACAGCGAAACTGGTGTCTGGACCTCTGACGCCCTGCCGATGCTGTATGTGCCGCGGCATTTCTTTGTGAACAACCACATGGGTATCGAAGAGGTGCTAGGGGCCGATGCGTACGCAGAAATTCTTTACAAAGCAGGTTACAAGTCGGCCTGGCACTGGTGCGAAAAAGAAGCAGAGTGCCACGGCCTGGAAGGCGTAGCGGTGTTCGAGCACTACATGAAGCGGCTGAGCCAGCGTGGCTGGGGGCTGTTCAAGATCCAGGACATTGACTTAGAGCAGGGCACCGCCAGCGTGAAGCTGGAGCACTCTGCCTTCGTGTACGTGTACGGCAAGGTCGGCCGCAAGGTGGATTACATGTTCACCGGCTGGTTCGCCGGCGCCATGGACCAGATTCTCGCTGCCCGCGGCAGTACCCTCCGTACCGTCGCCGAACAGGAGTACAGCGGTTCGGAAGAGGGCCACGAAGATGGCCTGTTCACCGTCAAGCCGTTGTAAGTCGAGGATACCCTGATGGCTTTCGAAGCGATGTTCCAGCCGATCCAGATCGGCAAGCTGACGATCCGCAACCGCGTGCTCAGCACGGCGCATGCCGAGGTGTATGCCACTGACGGTGGCATGACTACGGACCGTTACGTGAAGTATTACGAAGAGAAAGCCAAGGGCGGCATCGGCTTGGCCATTTGCGGTGGTTCCTCCAGCGTGGCCATCGACAGCCCCCAAGGCTGGTGGAAGTCGGTCAACCTGGCCACCGACAAGATCATCCCGCATTTCCAGAACCTGGCCGATGCCATGCACAAGCATGGTGCCAGGATCATGATCCAGATTACCCACATGGGCCGCCGCTCTCGGTGGGACGGCGACCATTGGCCTACCCTGATGTCGCCTTCAGGCATCCGTGAACCCGTACACCGCGCCACCTGCAAAACCATCGAACCCGAAGAGATCCAGCGGGTGATCGGCAACTATGCCCAAGCTGCGCGCCGTGCCAAGGAAGGGGGGCTCGATGGTGTGGAGCTTTCCGCCGTGCACCAGCACATGATCGACCAGTTCTGGAGCCCGCGGGTCAACAAGCGTACCGATGAGTGGGGTGGCAGCTTCGAGAACCGCATGCGTTTCGGCCTGGAAGTGATCAAGGCCGTACGGGCTGAAGTGGGTGATGATTTTTGTGTAGGCCTGCGCATCTGTGGCGATGAATTCCACCCTGATGGGCTTAGCCATGAGGACATGAAGCAGATCGCGGCCTATTACGATGGCACAGGCCTGCTGGACTTCTTCGGTGTAGTGGGCTCCGGGTGTGACACCCATAACACCCTGGCCAACGTGATCCCCAACATGAGCTACCCGCCGGAGCCGTTCCTGCACCTGGCCGCTGGCATCAAGGAAGTGGTGAAGGTTCCGGTGCTGCATGCTCAGAACATCAAGGACCCGAACCAGGCCACGCGCATTCTGGAAGGCGGTTACGTGGACATGGTGGGCATGACGCGCGCCCATATTGCCGACCCACACCTGATCGCCAAGATCAAGATGGGCCAAGTGGACCAGATCAAGCAGTGCGTAGGCGCCAACTATTGCATCGACCGCCAGTACCAAGGGCTGGATGTGCTGTGCATTCAGAACGCGGCCACTTCCCGTGAATACATGGGCGTACCGCATATCATCGAAAAAACCACCGGCGTAAAACGCAAAGTGGTGATTGTTGGTGCTGGCCCTGCGGGCATGGAAGCGGCACGCGTGTCGGCAGAGCGTGGCCATGACGTGACCCTGTTCGAAAAGAAGGAGCAGATCGGAGGCCAGATCAGTATTGCTGCCAAAGCCCCGCAGCGGGACCAGATCGCTGGCATCACTCGCTGGTTCCAGCTCGAACTGGCACGCCTGAACGTTGACCTTCGTTTGGGCACAGCCGCTGACATCGACACAATCATGGACCTTCGCCCGGATGTGATCGTACTGGCCAACGGCGGGCATCCTTTTGTGGAGCAGAACGAGCACTGGGGCGCTGACGAAGGCCTGGTGGTCAGCAGCTGGGATGTGCTGGACGGCAAGGTAGCCCCTGGCAAAAACGTGCTGGTGTACGACACCATTTGCGAATTCACCGGTATGTCGGCGGCTGACTTCCTGGCCGACAAAGGCAGCCAGGTAGAAATTGTGACAGACGACATCAAGCCTGGCGTGGCCATGGGCGGCACTACCTTCCCTACTTACTACCGCAGCCTGTACCCCAAAGAAGTGATCATGACCGGCGACCTGATGCTGGAGAAGGTCTACCGCGAGGGCGACAAGCTGGTAGCGCTGCTGGAAAACGAATACACCGGCGCGAAGGAAGAGCGGGTGGTGGACCAAGTGGTGATCGAAAACGGTGTACGGCCCGATGAGGCGCTGTACTACGGCCTGAAAGAG
>Ga0268349_1000049_pt1 | contig 24505 bp, 25 predicted proteins | sample G5R2_MAIN_18SEP2_FD_190164 | JGI IMG/M metagenome (GOLD analysis project Ga0268349, IMG submission 190164) | Phyllosphere microbial comminities from switchgrass, GLBRC, Michigan, United States - G5R2_MAIN_18SEP2017_LD1 | ecosystem: Host-associated > Plants > Phyllosphere > Phylloplane/Leaf...
AGGCGCAAGCCGTTGCTGCGGGGTATCACAAGGCGGGGAATTGTCAGTAACCTCGCGCCGCCAAACACCGGCTTTGAAGCGGCCTGATGGGCCGCCAGGTATTATGACCCGTTGGCCGACTTCGGACAGCCGGGCTGATGGCGGTGCATCTGAGGCCGATACACTGTAATTCAGATTCTCTGCTGCGTTGGTATTTGTTCATGAACACCCCCCGTGACGTTGTCGACCTCCAAGCCCTGCTGGATTCCATTCAGGAGTTCATTGTGGTCAAGGATGGCGCAGGGCGATGGCTGTTCTGCAACGAGACCGCCTTGGTAGCGTACGGAATGAGCGGCTTTCCCTACCACGGCCTTACAGACGTTGAGCTGATGGCTATCCGGCCGCAGTTCGCTGACGCCTTTGCCTATAACCTGGCCACTGACGCCAAGGCCTGGAACAACCGCAGCCCCACAATCATCGAAAAGTCGTTCATGGGGGCTGACCAGCGCATCAACACGTGGGAAGTGGTCAAGACACCCTCGTTCAACCCGGATAGTAGCCGTTACCGGCTGGTGATCGTTAGCCGCAACATTACCGAACGTAAGCTGGCCGAAAACGCCCTCCACGCCAGTGAAGAGCGGTTCAAGAACTTGGCTTACCTGGACCCGCTAACAGGCATTCCGAACCGGCGCGGTATTCTGGATATGATCGCCCTGGCGCTGAACACCGCTGAAGCGGGATCGCAGGGTGCTGCCAGCGGCGCACTGCTGTACCTGGACCTTGACCGTTTCAAGCTGATCAATGACACACTCGGCCACAAGGTAGGCGACGATCTGCTCATAGCCTTTGCAGGCAGAGGGCGGAGTTGCCTGCGCGAGCAGGACCTGTTCGGCCGCATCGGGGGCGATGAGTTTGTGGTGTTCCTGCCTGATACCGACCCTGAGGCTGCCCTCAGTGTCGCACGCAGGCTGTGCGAAGCCTTGAGCCGCCTGTGGCACTTGGACAACCACCAGATCCACACGTCCTCTTCCATCGGCATCGCTTTTACGCCAGAAGCTGGCATCGACGTGCATACCTTGCTGCGGCACGCCGATGAGGCCCTGTATCGTGCAAAAAGGGCAGGACGGTCGCAGATCAACACCTGGCGCCGTGAAAACTGAATCACAGCACCAACTCACGCACTCCCCTGTCAGTGTTAGCCCTGGTTGCTTTCCATGGTCTTGCGGTACAGCTCGATAAAGGGCGCTTCGGCAGGGTCGATACGGTCCATGCCAGCTGCGACCCGGTGCCAGTAGGGGTATTGGGGCGCAATGCGGCTCACCTGTTCCAGTTCGGCCAAATCTTGTTCGCTCAGTACCAGCTCCACTGACTTCAGGTTGTCTTGCAACTGTTCCACGGTACGCCCCGCCGTGATCACACTGGTCACGCCTGGCCGATCCTTGAGCCAGGCCAGGCATACGCGCGCGGGCGAGCAGCCATGACGTTCACCGATGGCAATCAGGGTTTCGATAATGTCATAGGCCCGTTCGCGGTCATGTACGTAGGGTTCCGGCCAGTCATTACCCTGACGCGTGCCCTTGGGCGTTTGCTTGCCACGGCGTACGGCACCGGTGAGCAACCCTTCGCCCAACGGCCCCCACACCAGGGTCGCGAAACCTTGGTCCAGTGCCATGGGGAGCAGCTCGTATTCGGCTTCACGGGCTTCGGGGGTGTAGTAGATCTGCTGGGATACCGGCGCCTGCCAGCCATTGAGGCGCGCACTGCCCAGGGTTTTCATCATTTGCCAGGCGGCGTAGTTCGACGTACCGACGTAGCGGATCTTGCCGCTTTGTACTAGGTGGTCAAGCGCTGCCAGGGTTTCCTCGACCGGCGTTACGCCGTCCCAGTTGTGTATCTGGTACAGGTCGATATGGTCGGTGCCCAAGCGCTTGAGGCTGGCTTCACAGGCGCTGATGAGGTGGTAGCGCGAGGCGCCGCTGTCATTGGGGTTATCGCTCATGGGGCTACGCGCCTTGGACGCCAGAACGATGGATGAGCGGCGGGCACCCAGTGCCTTGCCGACGATTTCCTCGGCCAGGCCGTGAGAGTACAGGTCAGCGGTATCCACCATGTTCACGCCGGCGTCGAAGGCCAAGTCGAACATACGTCGCGCCTGATCGACGTCTACGCTGCCGGTTTTCTCGAAAGCGCCTCGGCCACCAAAGGGCACGCTCCCGATGGTCAGTTCCGAAACAAGTACACCGGTATTACCCAGCGGGCGGTATTTCATCGACAGTTCCTCCCTCAGCAAAATCAGACAGAACGCGAGTTGCCGCGCCCTGCATACCGACGGGCTGCTGTTTGGAAACGTTCAAATTTGCGTGACAGGTTCAGGCCGCCGTACTGCCCTGTCCCAGGATCGCTGCCAATAGCCCTGGGAACCGCCCTTCCAGCTCATCGCGGCGCAGCGCGTTCATATGGGTGGTGCCCACGTTACGGGTATGTACCAGGCCGGCCTCTCTCAGCACCCTGAAGTGGTGAGACACACTGGATTTTGGCCGCCCGCCGTCCAGCTCACCACAACTGGCCTGGGCAACCCCGGCCAGGTGGCGGACAATTTCCAGGCGTACAGGGTCGCTCAGGGCGTAAAGCACGCGCTCTAGCACAAAGGCGTCGGGTTCGGGGTGTGTGTAGGCTCTCATGGCCCGCATGATAACGGGGGGCTTCAACAAAGGCCATATTTCGAATACTATCGAACAATCGTAGTAACCACTGCCTGGAGATATTCATGTCAGCGCTGTTCACACCCTACACCCTCAAGGATGTAACGCTCCGCAACCGCATTGCCATCCCACCCATGTGCCAGTACGTGGCCGAGGAAGGCGTTATCAACGACTGGCACCATGTTCATTTGGCAAGCATGGCGCGGGGCGGCGCCGGCCTGGTGGTGGTTGAGGCCACTGCTGTAGCGCCGGAAGGTCGCATCACCCCAGGCTGTGCTGGCATCTGGACCGACGAGCAGGCCCAGGCGTTCATTCCAGCCGTGAAGGCCATCAAGGCCGCTGGCGCCGTTCCCGGCATCCAGATCGCCCATGCCGGCCGCAAGGCCAGCGCCAACCGCCCGTGGGAAGGTGATGACCACATCCCCGACAGTGACAGCCGTGCCTGGGAAACCATCGCCCCGTCTGCCATTGCCTTTGGCGCCAACCTGCCCAAGGTGCCCCGCGCCATGTCCCTGGATGACATCGCCCGTGTGCAGCAGAATTTCGTAGATGCAGCCCGCCGCGCCCGTGACGCAGGCTTTGAGTGGATCGAGCTGCACTTCGCCCACGGCTATCTGGGCCAAAGCTTCTTCTCCGAGCATTCCAACCAGCGCACCGATGCCTATGGTGGCAGCTTCGACAACCGTAGCCGCTTCCTGCTCGAAACCTTGGCCAAGGTGCGTGAAGTATGGCCAGAGAACCTCCCCCTCACGGCCCGTTTCGGCGTGATCGAATACGACGGCAGGGACGAACAGACCCTGGCCGAATCCATTGACCTGGCACGTCGTTTCAAGGACGGTGGCCTGGACCTGCTGAGCGTGAGCGTAGGGTTCACCATTCCAGACACCAACATTCCCTGGGGCCCTGCCTTCATGGGGCCGGTGGCAGAACGTGTACGGCGTGAAGCCGGCTTGCCGGTGACATCCGCCTGGGGCTTCGGTGATCCCAAGCTGGCAGAGGCAGCGGTCACCAACGGCCAGCTGGACCTGGTCTCCATTGGCCGTGCGCACCTGGCCGACCCACATTGGGCGTACTTCGCTGCCAAAGAGCTGAATGTGGACAAGGCGTCATGGACCCTGCCCGCGCCTTACGCCCACTGGCTCGAACGCTACCGCTGACTATTGGGCTCATGGGTGGTGGGTGCAGCCTTAAGGTATGATGCTGCCTTCATACCTGCCCTTTTCGAGCCCTATGTTCACAACACACCACTGGGTCAGCCCGCCACCTGATGCACTTGCCGACCAAGTGCAACAGTTGGCCATCGACCACCTCACCGTGCTGGGCAGCGCTGCACTGGCGCCCAGCAATCCGCTTTACCCGCTGTACCAATATGGGCTGGGGTTGGAGATACACCACTACCTTCAAGCCCTGGGTACTGCCGCCGCTCACGCGCCCGAACTGCTGCTGGCACTTTCGCCTGAGGACCCTGAGCAGGTACTGGGCTTCGCGCTGTTCATGCCAGCCACCGGCGCTGTAGACGCCTGCACCCTGCTGTACCTTGTGGTAAGGCCCGACCATCGCCGCCTGGGCATCGGCCGCCAGTTGCTCGAAAGCATGACCACGCGCTACCCCCATGCCGAAGCGCCGTGCCTTGTTCAAAGCAGCAGTTGGTTTGAAGCACTGGGGTGGCATGTGGTGGGTGCCAGTGGCCCACACGTGTTGCTCAATACGCGACCTGTGCGCACCGCAGGCACGGTGCACCGGCTGGACGTGGCCCCGCTCTATCGCACGCTGGAAGTGCAACAGATCCACGCTTACCTGCTTCAGCAGAAGGGCCGCAAGGCCATGGTGGACGCCGAGAAGCAGCGCGATTATCGGCTGGACCAGCTGGAGCGACACGCGGCAGCCTATGCTCGCCAGGCCCGGGAGCATCGGCCGCCACGTTAAACCGGGCGGCTTAACGCACCAGATTACCCTTGGCCAAGTTGATCAGCTCCTTCGCCCGCCCGTCCATCACTGCGCGTAGCATGAACAGGCCAAAGCCCTTCACATTGGCCGCTGTGATCTCGGGCGGCATGATCAGCTCCTGCCGCTCGCTGACCACATCGACCAGCACCGGGCCGTCATGGGTAAAGGCTTCGGTCAATGCACCCTCCAGGTCCTGCGGCTTCTCGACCCGGATCCCCTTGATGCCCATGCTACGGGCAAACGCGGCGAAGTCCGGGTTTTTCAGGTCGCAGCCTACGTCAACCAGCCCGCTGGCCTTCATTTCCATTTCCACAAAGCCCAGGGTGCCGTTGTTCAGCACGATGACTTTGACAGGCAGGTTGGCTTGGCTAAGGGTCAGGAAGTCGCCCATCATCATGCTGAACCCGCCGTCCCCAGACAGGGACACCACTTGCCGCCCTGGGTGGCTGGCCTGGGCGCCGATGGCCTGGAGCATGGCATTGGCCATGCTCCCGTGGTTGAACGAGCCGATCAACCGGCGCTTGCCGTTCATTTTCAGGTAGCGCGCGGCCCAGGCCGTGGGCGTGCCCACGTCACAGGTAAAAATGGCATCCTCGGCCGCCAATTCACTTACCAGCCGGTTGAGGTATTGCGGGTGAATGGTAGGGCTGTTGGGGCCACTCTCTGCTAGGTCGTCCAGGTTCTTGCGGGTGCTTTCGTAATGGGCGATGGCTTTGTTGAGGTGGCTGCTGTCCGTATGCTCTTCCAGCCGAGGCAGCAACTGCTGGAGGCTGTGCTTCACATCGCCGAGCACACCGATTGCCAGTGGGCAGCGGTTACCCAGCGCTTCAGGCTTGAGGTCGATCTGGGCAATGCGGGTGTGTTCGGGGAAGAACTGCCGGTAAGGGAAATTGGTGCCCAGCATCAGCAAGGTGTCGCAGTCCTTCATGGCATGAAAGCCCGAAGCAAACCCGATCAGCCCAGTCATGCCCACGTCATAAGGGTTGTCGTACTCCAGGTATTCCTTGCCCCGTAGGGCATGGACGATAGGCGCCTTCAACAACTTGGCCAGCGCCACCACTTCGTCATGGGCGCCGGCGCAACCAGCCCCGCACAACAAGGTGATGCGTTCGCCAGTGTTCAGGAACTCCACCAGCTCGCCCAACTGGTCCAATGCCGGCACCACCACCGGCGCTTTAGGCGCCAGCCATTTGGCCACGGGTGCATCCAGCGGCGCGAGCGCTACATCCCCAGGAATAACCACCACAGCAACCCCGCGACGGCTGATAGCCACCCGCATGGCCCGCTCAAGGATCTGCGGCAGTTGCTCAGCCTGGGACACTAGCTCCACGTAGTGGCTGCAGTCCTTGAACAGGGACTCTGGATGGGTGGCTTGAAAATAGTCGATACCGATTTCGCTGCTGGGAATGTGTGCGGCAATGGCCAGCACCGGCACCCCACTGCGATGGCAGTCGAACAGCCCGTTGATCAGGTGTAGGTTGCCTGGGCCACAGCTGCCGGCACAGACCGCCAGCTCCCCTGTGAGGTGGGCCTCTCCACCGGCTGCAAACGCACCCGCTTCTTCGTTACGCATGTGCACCCAGTCCAGCCCGCCCAAGCGGCGCATGGCGTCGGTGAACCCATTGAGCGAGTCGCCAACGACGCCGTAGACGCGCTTGACCCCCGCCTGCTTGAGTGTGTTGACCATGTAATCGGCAGCAGTCGGCATTGAGGCACTCCTTGAAGAATTGGATTCAAGGTGTGAGTCCCTTCAGGTGCGAGTGTTCAAAGCGGATGGCTAACAAAAATGTCACACGCCCGTTTCAGGAAATGCTCTAGGCCGGTAGCTGCATACGCGGGCTGGCGCAGACGCCCCTGCTACCGCTAGCCTAAGACGATCATCGTCGTCCATGGGGCTTGGAATGAAAGACACTACGCACAACGTTCAACCGGCCGATGCCCAGGCACGCCGAGCTGTCAAACCGGTGATCTGCTACCCCACCCAGGCCCTGCCCCGACCAACGCTTGAGCATTACCAGGCCCTACGGCCCGGGCTCAAGCGGATAGACACGGTCACCATTGCCCCGCGCAGCGCCAGCACTTGGCACGTACCTGCCGGGCATTTCTGCCGCCTGGTGTGTATTGAAGGCCCTCAGGTGGGCGACCTGAACCTGTTCAACGCGCACAACCTGCAAGAGCGGCTGTATACCGGCAAAACCCGTGCGTTGAATGGTACCCACGTGAGCACTGGGGACCAGTTGTTCTCCAACTTTCCTTACTTGCGGCCCATGGCGACCCTCACCCACGACACGCTGGGCTGGTACGGCTTCGATGCATTCGGCGGGGCTGTCCATGACGTGATCGGTACGCGCTGTGACCCCTACACCCACAACCTGCTCAGTGGGGGCCACTACCACCACTGCTGCCATTCCAACCTCACCCGGGCACTGGCCGAGGCGACAGGGCTGTCCTTTGAAGAGGCTGAAGCCCACGTACACGATGTGTTGAATGTGTTCATGTGCACTGGCTTCACACGGGATACGGGCCAGTACTTCATGAAAGCCAGCCCAGTACGGCCAGGCGACTACCTGGAGTTCTTTGCTGAAATCGACCTTCTGGGCTGCATGTCGGCCTGCCCCGGTGGGGACTGCTCGTCCGAGCATTCTTCCGACAACGTAGCCTGCTACCCGATGCAGGTTGAGGTGTACGCCCCTGAACAGCTGCCCGAGGGCTGGCAGGCGCCCCCGGTCAATGGGTATGACCGTACCCACGGGCGCTGAGGCCCTTCAAGTGCTTTCACGCTCCACCAGCGTACACACCAAAGCAGGTGGCGGAGCAGCAAGGGTGGAGGCTCCGCCCGCAATGCGGGCCAACACGTACTCGGCTGCGAGCCTGCCAATCTCCCAGGCCGGGGGCCGGATAGTGCTCAGGCTCGGCATCAGCATCGAGGCAAATGCGTAATCGCCAAACCCCAACACTGCACAGTCTTGCGGGATACAGATGCCCTGCCGCTGAGCGGCAAGCAGCCCCCCGGCCGCCAGGTTGTCATTGGCGAAAAACACGGCATCCGGCGGTTGTGGCCGGGCCATCAAGTGCTCCAAGGCCTGCTTGCCGGCATCGAAAGGGGCCAGGCTGGCCTCAGGTACATGCACATCCGGCACCAGCCCATGGTCGCGCAATGCCCGGGTGTACCCGTCCCTGCGCTCCAAGGCGCTGTGGTCCCCCGGTGCGCTGTTGGCCACAAAGGCAATACGGCGATAGCCCCGGTGGTAGAGGTACTCCACAGCCATCACCCCCACCTGTTCATGGGCAAACCCTACCTGCACAGGCTGGCGCTGGGGCTGGTAGTCCCATACCTCAAGCAGAGGAATCGACGCCTTTGCCAGCATCTGCTCGGTTCTGGCCGTATGGAAATGGCTGGTCAGCACCAGCGCTGCTGGTGACCAGCCCAGAAATGCCTGTACTGCGCGTTCTTCCTGCTCCGCCGAGAAATAGCTGGAGGCCACCAGCACTTGGTACCCCTTTTCGCCCAGAGTGTCATTGAACGCCTGGAGCGTGCTGGCAAAGATAGGGCCGGAAATGTTTGGCACCACCAGCCCTACCACCCTGCCTTTGCTGGAGGCTAACCCTCCGGCCGCCTGATTGAGGACATAACCGGTAGCGGCGATTGCCTCGGCAATGCGCTGGCGGTGCAGTTCCGATACCCGGCCAGGCTCGTTGAAATAGCGCGACACTGTCATGGCCGATACCCCCGCCATGGCCGCTACGGTTGCCAAGGTAACCCGACCTGCACCCCGGCGTTGTCTAGGCATAGGAATCTCCCTGTAAATGGTTATAAGCAGATAATGCTTGATTATTGGACGGCATAAACCAAAACCAGCACCCTTGGCCATGTTAGCGCTAACCAGCCAGACGTAGCTACTCGCCGCCGCGAATGCAAGTCGCGCACTACCTTTCAGAGCGGTCGTTGAACCGCAGCGCCACAACCCTTCATTCGAGCGAACACAGCATGCACCACCATCTTGGGGAACCCTTTCGACCTTCACGCCTGGCGCACGCTATCTGCGCTGTTATTGCTTTGGAAGCCGCGCCCTTTGCAGTCGCAGATACCACAAGCCACAGCACAGCGGCCGAGCCTGCCTTGCAGGCCGTGACAGTTACCGCCACCCGACGCGCAGAAACCCTGCAGTCGGTGCCTGTGGCCGTAACGGTCGTAGACGGTGAACAGCTGGAGCGGGACAACCGCAACGGGGTGGCGGCCTTGGCCCAGCAGATCCCTACGTTGAATTTCCTCACCAACGCGTCCAACAAAGACACAGCGCTGTTCATTCGCGGTGTAGGTACCATTTCAACGTCCCCTGGCGTAGAACCCACGGTGGCTACGGTGATCGACGGCGTTGTGTATGGCCGGCCCGGCCAGGCGACGCTGGACCTGCTGGACCTTGAGCGCGTGGAGGTACTGCGTGGCCCGCAAGGCACATTGTTTGGGAAGAACGCCTCGGCTGGCGTGCTAAACATTGTCACCAAGGCGCCCGAAGAGGCCTTCCACGGCTACATTGACCAGAGCTGGTACACCGGCAACGAAAGCCGTACCCGTTTTGGCATCGGGGGTGCCTTGGTACCGGGCGTGCTCAAAGGGTCCCTCACGGCGCTGGTCAGCAGCTATGACGGCAATGTCGACAACAAGGCCAACGGCCAGGAGGTGAACGGTTATAACCACCGCGGCGTACGGGGTAAGCTGGCCTTTACGCCCACCGACGACCTTACGTTCACCCTGGCGGCCGATTACATGACAGCCCATGACGATGCGGCCAATGGCGTGATCAGCCAAGTACTCACTCCGGCATTCGGCAGTGCCTTGGCGCCGGTAAGTGCCAGTAGCCACAACCGTAACATCGTCAGCGACTACCGCAGCCACGTAGAAGATACCAACAAGGGCGTATCGGCCCAGGCGGACTGGGCGCTGGGCGATTATACCCTCACCTCCATCAGCGCCTGGCGCGGCTGGGACAACACCCAGTGGCAGGATGGCGACCGCCTGGCCACCGTCAGCACCGCTTTCCCCGGCACCGAGGACAAAGGCGACCTCACCTATAACCAGTACAGCCAGGAACTGCGCCTGGCCTCGCCCAAGGGCCAGTTCGCCGAGTATGTGGCAGGCCTTTACTACATGCATGCCAAGGATGACGAGACCTACCGCCGCACCCTGGTGACCACCACAGCTGATCAGCAAGGCGTTGCCGCCTACGGCACCACCAGCGACAGTGTTGCAGCCTTTGGCGAAAGCACCCTGCACTTCACGCCCCGCTTACGCGGCATTGTCGGCCTGCGGTTCACCCATGACTACCTGGCCTACGATCACCGCCGCACGTCCACCTCGGCCACCACTGTGAGCGGTATACAGCCAGGGACCGCAAGCAGCGGCTCGGTGGATGAAGACGGCTGGTCTGGCCGCCTGGGGGTACAGTACGACCTGACTGACCAAGTGATGACCTACCTGACGTACTCTCGTGGCTACAAGGGCCCGGCCTACAACGTGTTCTTCAACATGCAGCCCCGTGATACCGATGCCCTGAAACCCGAAACCTCCAATACCTGGGAGCTGGGCATCAAGGCCAGCGCCTGGAATGACCGGGTGACCGCCAACGCTGCCCTGTTCCACAGCGACTACGACAACTACCAGGCCAACTTCTACGATACCGTCGCCAGCCAGGTGGTCACACGCTTGATCAACGCCGGCAGCGTGACCACACAAGGTGTTGAACTGGACCTGGCGCTGCAAGCTACCCGGCAATTGAAGCTGTCCGCCGCACTGGCCTACACCCATGCCCTTATCGACTCATTCGCCTGCCCCAGTGGCGCGGCGGCGGCCTGCAATGTCAATGGCAAGCCACTGCCCTTTAGCCCTGACTGGAAAAGCTACGCCCGCGCCGACTACAGCATTCCTCTGGAGAACGGCCTGGATGTTGAATTAAGCACGGACTACGGCTGGCAGAGCGAGGTGCAGTACGACATCAGCCAGAACCCAGACACGAAGCAAGGCGCCTATGGCGTGTGGAACGCCAGCGTGGCCCTGGCAGACTACGACAAAGGCTGGCGGGTCGCGCTGCTGGGCAAGAACCTGGGCGACGCGTCCTATTCGCCGCTGCTGGCCAGTGGCAGCGGCTATATCTACCGCGCTGTACCTCGGGATGACCGGCGCTACGTGGGCCTTCAAATGCGCAAGGACTTCTAACCCATGGCCGACACTCGCCGTCAAATGAGCCTTGGCGCTTTTCTCATGACCACCGGGCACCACGTGGCTGCCTGGCGCCACCCGTCCGTGCCCCCTGGGGCGGGACTGGACATTGCCCACTACCGGCACCTGGCCCAAGTGGCAGAGCGTGCCTGCTTCGACCTGCTGTTCGTGGCAGACAGCGTGGCCGCCCCGACCGGTGAGGTTGCCAGCCAGATGGCCCGCTCCGACCACTTTGAGCCCCTGACCTTGCTGGCCGCCCTAAGCGGCGCCACCGAACGCATCGGCCTAGTAGCCACCGTCACCACCAGCTATAACGAGCCTTACCACGTGGCGCGCAAATTCGCTTCGCTCGATCACCTCTCGGCCGGCCGTGCCGGATGGAATCTGGTGACCTCCGATGCCGCCGCCGAAGCGGCGAACTTTGGCCGTGAAGCCCATTGGGGGCATGCGGAGCGCTACGCACGTGCCGAAGAATTCCACCACGTGGTCACGGGCCTATGGGACAGCTGGGCCGATGATGCCTTTGTGCGGGACCAGGCCAGCGGGCAGTATTACCAGGCGGACCGCGTTCGCCTGCTGGATCATGCGGGCGAGCATTTCCGGGTGAAGGGCCCGCTTAATGTAGCCCGCGCGCCCCAAGGCTGGCCGGTGGTGGTACAAGCGGGTGCGTCTGAAGCCGGCCGGGCCTTGGCGGCGCGCACCGCCGAAGTCGTGTTTACCGCGCAGCCCCACCTGGCAGCGGCCCAGGCATTCTACGCTGACCTCAAAGGGCGGCTGGCGGCCCATGGCCGGCCCTCTTCAGCACTGAAGATCATGCCTGGGGCCTACGTGGTACTGGGCGAAACCCAGGCACAGGCCCGCGAGCTTCATGAGCAGTTCCAGGCGTTAGTGGAGCCTGCCGTGGGCATCGCCTTGCTGGGCCGGATGTTGGGGAATTTCGACCTCTCTGGCTACCCCACCGATGGTCCGTTGCCCGAGCTTCCCCTGACCGACTCGGGCCAGCGCAGTCGCCAGCACCTGTTGACGCAACTGGCAGGCAGCGAAAACTTAACGCTGGCGCAACTGGGGCGGCGTATTGCCGGTGGGCGTGGCCATTTGAGCCTGATCGGCACGGCTGCCGAGGTAGCAGACCAGATGCAAACATGGTTCGAACAGAATGCGGCCGATGGTTTCAATATCCTGGTGCCCCACTTGCCCGGGGGCCTGGAAGATGTCGCCCGCCTGCTGGTGCCTGAATTGCAACGGCGTGGGTTGTTCCGGCACACCTACACCGGGCCTACCTTGCGCGATCACCTTGGGCTGGCTCGCCCAGGCAACCGCCATTTCGACTGACCCTATGAAGGACTGTCATGACCTACCTCGCTTCCAACGACCGTTACGACCGCACTCCCTACCGCCGTGTAGGCCGCAGCGGCCTGGTGCTGCCGGCTTTGTCCCTAGGGCTGTGGCACAATTTTGGTGACAGCACCCCCATCGACCGCCAGCGCGCCATGCTGCGCACGGCCTTCGACCTGGGTATCAATCACTTCGACCTGGCCAACAATTACGGCCCACCCTATGGCAGTGCCGAAATCAATTTCGGCCGGCTGCTACGTGAAGACTTCCACGCCTACAGGGATGAACTGATCATTTCCTCCAAGGCCGGTTGGGACATGTGGCCCGGCCCCTATGGCCAGGGTGGCGGTTCGCGCAAATACGTGCTGGCCAGCCTGGACCAAAGCCTGAAACGCATGGGCCTGGACTACGTGGACATCTTCTACTCGCACCGTTTCGATGCCGACACACCCCTTGAAGAAACCGCCAGTGCCCTGGCTACGGCGGTTCAACAGGGCAAGGCCTTGTATGTAGGTATCAGCTCCTATTCAGGCACCAAAACCCGCGAAATGGCCGCACTGTTGGCGGAATGGAAAGTGCCGCTGCTGATTCACCAGCCTGCGTACAACCTGCTCAACCGCTGGGTGGAAAAAGACCTGCTGGACACCACCGAGGAATTGGGCGCGGGTGTGATTGCCTTCACCCCCTTGGCCCAGGGCTTGCTCACCGACAAGTACCTCAACGGCACCCCCCAAGACGCCCGGGTCAATCAGCCTGGCGGGCAATCCCTGCAGGCCGGCCACCTGTCCGAGGAGAACCTGGCTCACGTGCGCGCGTTGAACGACATTGCCAAGAAACGGGGCCAGAGCCTGGCCCAGTTGGCACTGGCCTGGACCCTGCGCGACCCCCGTGTGACCAGTGCGCTGATTGGCGCCAGCAGACCGGAACAGATCATCGAAAACGTAGCTGCACTGGATAACCTGGACTTCACTGCCGAAGAGCTGGCTGACATCGACCGCTTCGCTGTGGAAGGCAAGATCAACCTTTGGGAAAAACCTTCATCCGCCGTATGAAACTGACCTCTCTCGCTCAACCTCTGCTGCTGGTTGCCTTGGGCCTAATGGCCCAGGTAGCCCGCAGCGCCGACGTTACAGCGCCCGATGCCTTGCGCATCGGGTACCAGAAAAGCTCCATTGCGCTGGTGCTAGCCAAGGCGCATCACCTGCTGGAAGCGCGCTTTCCTGCCACCAAGGTGCAATGGCTGGAATTCCCCGCCGGCCTACAGATGCTCGAAGCTTTGAACATCGGCAGCCTGGATGTGGCCTCGACGGGGGATATTCCCCCCCTGTTCGCCCAGGCAGCTGGGGCGGACCTTGTGTACATCGGTGCTGAACCTCCCAAGCCCTCCGCTGAAACCCTGCTGGTGCCAATGGATAGCCCCGTTCACAGTGTGGCCGAGCTCAAAGGGCGGAAAGTCGCGCTGCAGAAGGGCTCCAGTTCTCACAACCTGGTGTTGCGCGCGCTCAACAAGGCAGGCCTGAGTTTCACCGATATTACGCCCGTGTACCTTAGCCCGGCCGATGCCCACGCCGCCTTCGAGCAAGGCGGCGTAGCGGCCTGGGCCATCTGGGACCCTTACGCCTCGCTGGCACTGCTTGATGGCAAAGCCCGGTTGTTAGCGGACGGCGATGGGCTGGGCCTGAGCGGCCCTTTGTATACCGCCCGGCGAGACTATGCCCAGGCCAATGCCGCGTTTATCAAGGAGGTACTCGGCAGCCTCAGTGAGGCTGAAGCGCTGACCCGCTCCAACCGTGAGGAGAGCCTTGCGCTTCTTTCACAGAGCATGGGCTTGGCGCCTGCGGTGGTCGCCCGCTATGTGGACAATCGCCCGCCCTCGCCGATTGGCCCAGTCACATCTGATGTGATTGCAGCTCAGCAGCGCACTGCAGACCTGTTTTTTGCGGCGCACCTGCTGCCGCGCTCGGTGGATGTGTCTAAGGCCCTGCCATGATGGGCGCTTTTTTACGTTCGCGTTAGCGAAACCGCACAGCAATCCTGCCACCCTTCATGGTAGCGGCCAGCTGCCGAGGCAAGTCGGCCACCAGGAACTCCCTAGGGTGGCCGACCACTTCATTGAATGGGATACCAAAACCTACCAGCGCCAGTGTGCGGTCGTTGAACCCTTTCTCAGGGGTAGCTGACGTGGTGTTACGCGCGGCCGCCATTGTCGACCCTCCTTCAACCTGCTTCAAATGCTGTCAAAAAAGGTATCGGCGCTTGGGTAAAAACCTTCAGGCCGATCATCGGGTTATAGTGCTCACCTCAACGGGTTTCAGCAGGCTCGCCTTCATGTTCAACCATCCTGGTACGGTTGCCACCCTGGCGTACAACGGCCTGTGCACCTTCGAATTCGGCATCGCGGTGGAGGTATTCGGCCTGGCTCGGCCTGAGTTCAGCTTTCCTTGGTATCGCCATCGGGTTGTAGCTGCCGATGCAGGGCCGCTCCGAGCCATGGGCGGTATTCACGTAGTGGCCGAAGCGGGCCTGGAGGGGCTCGAAGACGCTCATACTGTAGTGATCCCAGGCTGGCGTAACCGTGATGAACCGCCCTCCGATGCGTTAATTGCGGCACTCCAGGCAGCACATGCCCGGGGCACGCGCCTGTTGTCCATATGTTCAGGGGTGTTTGTGCTGGCAGCCGCAGGCCTGCTTGACGGTCTGCGTGTCACCACCCACTGGCAGTACGCGGATGAACTGGCCAAGCGCTACCCCGCTGTGGAGGTCGACCCAGGCGTGCTGTACGTAGATGCCGGCCAGGTCATCACATCCGCTGGTAGTGCTGCAGGCATCGACGCCTGCCTGCACGTGGTGGCGCGTGACTTTGGTACCGCCGTGGCCAATCGGGTGGCCAGGCGGTTGGTAATGTCGCCACAGCGTGCGGGCGGGCAATTGCAATTCATACCTGCGCCTGTGGCCTGCGATGGCCGCCATGCCCTGTCGCAGGTACTGGAGTGGGCACAACAGCAGCTTGATCAACCGCTGACCGTGAAGGCCCTGGCTGGCCGTGCACTGATGAGCGAACGGACGTTTCTACGAAGGTTCACCGAAGCTACCGGCCTGACGCCCAAAGCCTGGCTTCAACAGGTGCGGCTGTCACGTGCACGCGAGTTGCTCGAAAGCACCGCTCTGCCCCTGGAGCGGTTGGCCGAGCGCTGCGGGTTCGGCTCGGTAGAGGCGTTGCGCCTGGCTTTTCGCAAGCATATCGGCCTGGCCCCGTCGGCGTATCGCGAGCGATTCGGCTGCATCCCGTCAGGGAACACGGTGCGTGAATTGCCTGTCGATTAGGAATGCTGGTAAACCCGAAGGAGATGTACATGACTACCTATAAAACGGCGATAGCCGGCCTGTTTCTCGCCACGTCGCTGATGACGGCCCAGGCTCTGGCTGCCGACACCACCGGCACGAGCAAGCCAGACACCGGTGTGCACAAGGAAGTTCGATCAGGTGCTGCGGAAACGCCCACGGACGTAAAGGGACAAGGGGGCGGCATTCTGGACTCGGGCCCGGTAAAAGTGCGGCCTGAGGATCAGAAAGCGGGAAAGGCAGACAAGATGTACGACAACCAGTATGAGACCAACAAGACCAAGAAAAAGGCTGAATAACTTACCTTCATTGCCTAAAGTACTTCGCCCGCTTCGCAGGCTCCTACACACACTGCGGAGCCGGTGCCAGCCGGCGAACAGGCCTAAGGTCAGTCACCCCGGCCTTCGAGCAAGGCTTTCAAGACCCCTTCCAACTCGGCCGCCTGAAAGGGTTTGGCAATCACTGGCACGCCAGGAAAGCGCGCCATCACATCGTCCGGGGTAAAGCCAGAGGCGAAGGCGAATGGAATACCGCGGGTCGCCAGCGCCTCGGCGACTTCGAAACTGGGCGTGCCATTGAGGTAAACGTCCAGCAGTGCTACATCGAAGGTCCCGCTCTGGGCCAGCCAGACGGCCGTGTCCATGGTCTGCGCCATTTGCACCCCGTGGGTGATGCCCACCGCTTCCAGCAAGGCCTCCAGGAATAGGCTGACCAAAGTGTCGTCTTCTACCACCAATACCCGAAGGTCCCGAATACGGTCTGCCCAAGGGGCGCCGGCTACGCTCATAGATAAAAACCTGGCTGCTGCGAGAACAAGTGAAACCTAGCCGCAACGCTACGGGGGCAAACGGGTTTTGTCGAGTGCCTGAATGATCGACACGCCTGCCCCGCCCGCTTTTTTCTATTCGTGGAATGCTTCCACAAGCACCCGTTCACCGGCAAAGAAGCTGTCAGCCACCAAGCGTAGCGGCTGCACGTCCATGTCGCGGGTGCCGCTGGCGATCAGTTGCTGGAAGTGCCGGTACATGGCCGGGTATTCGGCTTCTGCGGGCAGTGTTTGCCTGTGCCCGTCGATACTCAGCGCAGCGCCGCCCTGGTCGAGGCGTAGCACGCTATCACCTGCCTCCAGTTCGATGCGCCAGAGTTCGTCATGGCCATGGTCGAAGTTCAGGTCCGCCGTGACCGGCAGGCCAGTGGCATTACGCAGGCGCAAGGTCGCGGCAATGGGTGACTGGCAATTCTCGGGGACCTGCAACTGGGCGGTTTCCACGAGCAAAGGCGTGCTCAACACATCGGTAACAATGGACAACGCATTGATACCCGGGTCGAAGACCCCCAGGCCGCCAGCCCGCCAGATCCAGGTTTGCCCAGGGTGCCATTTGCGCACGCTCTCCTTCCAAGTCACGTGCACCGCCTTCAAGGTGCGCCCGGCGAGCCAAGCCTTGGCGAGGGCCACCCCAGGCGCGAACCGCGAGTGCCAGGCAAACAGGCCCGTCACGCCGGCCTCGGTTGCCTGGTCGACCAAAGCCAGCGCCTCACCCAGGCTGGCACAAGGGGGTTTCTCCACCAGTACATGCTTGCCAGCGGATAATGCCTCGCTGACCAGCCCGTAACGCCCTTGGGGCGGAGTGCAAAATGCGATGGCATCCAGGGCGGGCCCTGCACTGAGCATCTGGGCTAGCGAACCGAAATTGGCGACCCCTGGGCACGGTTGGCCTTGGGTAGCCACCGCACACAGGGAAAAGGCGGGGTTCGCCTGGATGGCGGGCACATGCTGGTCCTGGGCAATCTTGCCGTAGCCTACCAGGCCAAGACGAATCGGCTGCATCGAACACTCCTGTCTTGTTGTTGTGGAGGTGATTGAACAGGCGTGATGGTAGCCGGTCTGCCGCCGTGGTGCATGGGGTTAATAGCGGGGTTTCACCGCTTTCCATTCGGGTTTGTAGCGTTGCATCTGGCGCACATCGTCGCGCTGGCGAATGCCACAGCCAAGGAACTGCTCGTGCAGCTTGGCCAACTGGTCAGCATCCAGTTCAACGCCAAGCCCTGGCGCCCGGGTGATGGCCACGCAGCCGTCTTCGATAACCACCTTGCCACCCTTGATGACTTCTTCATCCGGCTCCTGCCACGGGTAATGGGTGTCGCAGGCGTAACCCAGGTTGGGGGTGGCCGCCGCCACATGGGTCATGGCCATGAGGCTGATGCCCAAATGGGAGTTGGAGTGCATGGACACACCTAGGCCAAAGGTGTCACACATTTTCGCCAAATGCTGGGTATCGCGCAGGCCACCCCAGTAGTGATGGTCGGCCAGCACGATCTGCACGCTGTTCAGGGGTACGCTACGGCGGAACTCATCGAAGTCCGTCACCACCATGTTGGTCGCCAGTGGCAGGCCAGTGCGTTTGTGCAAGTCGCTCATACCCTCCAGGCCAGGGGTGGGGTCTTCGTAGTATTGCAAGTCCTCGCCCAGCAGCTCCGCCATGCGAATGGCGGTCTCCAGCGACCAATTGCCATTGGGGTCAATGCGCAAGGGGTGGTCCGGGAATGCCTCCTTCAGTGCCTTGATACAGGCCACTTCGTGTTCAGGCGGGAGGGTGCCGGCCTTGAGCTTGATGCTTTTGAAGCCATACGCCTCGATCATGCGCGCTGCCTGGGCAACGATCTGGGCTTCGCTCAAGGCTTCGCCCCAGTTGTCTGCCGGGTAGGGAGACGCCACATGCTGGGCATACTTGAAGAACAGGTAGGCGCTGAACGGCACTCGGTCACGCACGGCACCGCCCAGCAGGTCCACTAGTGGCAGGTTAAGGGAGCGGGCCTGCAGGTCCAGAAAGGCCACTTCGAAGGCCGAGTAGGCGTTGCTCACGGCTTTGCTGGCGTGAGAACCCGGTGCCAGCTCAGCGCCAGCCAGGCTGGCCGGCTTGTGCGAAGCGACGGTTGCCTGCACCACGGTGCGCAACGCATTGAGGTTGAAAGGGTCCAGGCCAATCAGCTGGCTTTGCAGCGCTTGCTGGATGGCCAAGGCCGGGGCGTCGCCATAGCTCTCCCCTAACCCTATGTAGCCGTTGTCGCTTTCCACCTCAATGATGGAGCGCAAGGCCCAAGGCTCGTGGATGCCGCTGGCATTGAGCAGTGGCGGGTCGCGGAACGCAATGGGGGTTACAGTGACACGGGTGATCTTCACAGTCCGAACTCCTGGTTCAAAAGAATGACGGCCGCCTTTACACGGACACAGGCGCAGCCTTGCCACCAGCCAGCGGTTGCTTGCCAGAACCTGGCTTCCCACGAGCGAACATCACCACCACGGCAGCCACTACCGAGGTGATTGCCAGCCCATACAGGCCACCTTGGATAGATCCGGTGGTTTGCTCCAGAAACCCGAACGCCGTCGGAGCCACAAAGCCACCAAGGTTGCCGATGGAGTTGATCAAAGCAATGACAGCGGCGGCGATCCGGGCGTCCAGATAACCCTGGGGCAGTGGCCAGAACAGCGCAGAGGCGGCCTTGAAACCGATGGCGGCAAAGCAGATTGCGACAAAGGCAAATACCGGCCCCCCGGTGGTGGACATGAACATCCCCAGGGCAGCAATCAGCAGCGTGAGTGCACACCAGGCCTGCTGGTGGCGCCATTTGGCCGCCAGGCCGGCGAACCCGTACATGGCCACAATGGAGATCAGCCACGGAATGGCATTGAGCAGGCCCACTTGAAAATCACCCAGGCTGCCCATCTTTTTGATCATGCTGGGCAGCCAGAAGGTGGCGCCATAAATGGTTAGTGCGACCGAAAAGTAGATGAAGCAGAACACGATGATCTGTCGGTCGGCCAAGAGCCGCAGGATCGACGGTCGCCCGTTTTGCTGTGCTTCACGCGCCGCTTGCTCCTGAGCGATGGTGGTAGTCAGCGCGTGCTTCTCTTCCTCGGTCAGCCATTTGGCTTCATGGGGATGCGATTGCAGGTGGAGCCAGACAAACCCGCACAGCACCACCGATGCTGCGCCTTCGATCAGGAACATCCATTGCCAACTGTGCAGCAATGGCAAGCCCAGGCTGAGCAGGCCGCCTGAAACAGGCCCGGAAATGACCGAGGCGATGGCCGAGCCACTGAGAAATACCGCCATGGCCTTTCCGCGCTCGGCCGCCGGTAACCATTGGGTGAAGTAGTAGATGATGCCGGGGAAGAACCCCGCCTCCGCCGCCCCCAGAATAAACCGCAGCACGTAGAAGCTGGTTTCCCCCCGTACAAACGCCATGGCCATGGCCGCGATGCCCCAAGTGAGCATGATCCGGGCGAGCCAGGCCCGTGCCCCATAGCGCTGCAGCAGCAGGTTAGACGGCACTTCGAACAGGGCGTAACCCACGAAGAACAGCCCGGCGCCCAGGCCGTACGCCGCTGCACCGATGCCCAAGTCGGTTTCCATGTGGCTTCGCACAAAGCCAATGTTCACCCGGTCGATGTAGTTAACGATGAACATCACCACGAACAGTGGCAATACATGACGCTTGACCTTGCTCGCCGCCTGGGCAAGCACGTCGGCCGGGACGGCGCGATGGGGCTGGTTCACTGGGCATCTCCCGCTATTGTTTTTGTGGGTAGGCCGCACCGCTGTGGATGCAGCGCTGATGATGGACCGGCGCAGTGTTGCGGTCTAATCTAGTTTGACTCTTGATTGATACCTGGAATGAATCAGTGTTCGAACTCGCTCAACTGCGTTGCTTCACCGCCGTGGCCACTGAACTCAATTTTCGGCGGGCGGCCCAGCGGCTCAACATGACCCAGCCGCCCCTCAGCCGCCAGATCCAACTGCTTGAGCACCAACTGGGCGTCGCGTTGCTAAACCGCAATACGCGCACGGTCGCGCTCACCGCTGCTGGCCGAGCTTTTTTCCTTGAAGCCCAGAGCCTGCTGGAACGGGCAGAGATGGCAGCAGTCTCGGCACGGCGCTTCGCGGCGGGAGACATCGGCTCGGTCACCATTGGTTTTGTAGGCAGTGCAGTCTATGAATTCCTTCCTCGGGTAATCGCCGAGGCCCGCGAGCAGCAGCCCCACGTAAACATTGCGCTGACCGAAATGAACACCGCACAACAGCAGGAAGCCCTGCGCGCGCGGCGTATCGATCTGGGCATTGCCCGCGCCCCTTTGAATGAGCCAGGCTTTGTAAGCGAACGGTTAGTACGCGAGCCCTTCGTACTGGCCGTCAACCGCGCTCATCCTTTGGCTACCCAGCCAGAGGTCACCGTCAACGATCTGCACGGCGAGCCATTTCTCATGTATTCCCATGCCGCGTATGCGCCTTTCAATGAGTTGCTTACCGGGATGTTCAGGTCTGCCGGGGTAACGCCAGACTACGTCCAATGGCTAGGCTCTTCGCTCACTATTCTGGCGCTGGTAAACGCGGGATTGGGGCTGGCCTTAGTACCTCACTGCGCCACAAACGTCGTATTCAAGGAGGTGATGTTCCACACCATGAATCTGGGTAGCGGCGTGCAGAGCGAGCTGCACTTGATTGGCCGGGCCGACAATGACAACCCTGCGTGCAGGATGCTGCTGGAGGCCATTCGCGCTGCAGTCTGAATCCGGCTGCCGGCCGGCGGAGTCAAGGTTTTTGTAACAAGGCCGATACCCATGCAGGCCACCCCTGCGCACCTAGGGTTGGTCATCACGCCTTCTATGGCGGCCTGCCCGGATGGAACCCTTTACATGCAAGAAGTCCCCACCCATTACGCCAACTTGCGGGTGGCGCGCAATGCCCCGCCCGAGGTGATACGCGCCGCTTACAAGGCCCTGATGCAAAAGCACCATCCCGACCGCAACCCTGGCGATGCGGAAGCTGAGCGCATCGTACGGCTGTTGAACACGGCCTATGTGGTACTCAACGACCCCAAGCAGCGTGCACAACACGATGCCTGGATCGCTACCCAAAAAGCACAGCGCTTGCAGGCCCAGCTCAAACAGCTGGGGGCGACTCCCCAAGCGGGGCAAGCAGCCGGTGTGCGCAAGCGCAGCCGTGCATGGCTGGTGGTGACCCTGGCAGTGGCGCTGGCCTTTGCCTTAGGCATGGGCCTGGCTGTGCAGATGACCAGCCAAGCGAGGCCTGCCGTTTCATCTCACTGGCGCCGCTGAGCCCGGGGTTCTGTCTGAGATATGTTTGTGCGAAGGTCAGGCAAGGCGAAAGTAGGCGAGGAAGCGGACTGGGCCCGCACTCGGGTTTACTGGTTGTAAATGAGCATTCCGAGCCTAGGCGGCCCCACCTGCTTTCAACGCAGCATCACCGAGCACGGATATATTTCAGACAGAACCTATGGTCGGGAATTAACAGCCAGGTGATGAGTCTATGAACATTACCCGGTATTCCCAAGCACTTGGGAGCCTCACCTAAGGCTGATTCGACGCATAGCGAGGAATTCACGATGCCATTGCCCCACCAAGACGACATTCACTCGCCTGCTTGGCGAAACATGCTCGAAGGCGTGGACAGGGCTGCCGACTATGTAGAGATTCGCGAAAGCGCTGCCCGCGCCACGGGCTACCTGCGGTGCCTTACGGACTTTGGCCTGGTAAACCTGGGCCAGCACAAAGCTATGGCAGAGCGTATCGATACGGTTTCCAATCGGCGCCTGGCTGCACTGCAGCATGCGGCCAGGGGCTCGGCAGATCCATGGTAAAGCTCGGCAACGTTGAGTACCCCCTTCAGTAAAATGTTGTTTCTTGAGTCAAGAACAGCACGCCATCGCCGATACGCTTTTTACGAAAAGAGGATATCGGCCATGCAACGCACTAATGACCACAGCATCACTTCTCCCTCGCCCCTTATTGTGCTCCGGGCTGAACGCGCGCTGGTCGCTGCCGCCTGTGTTGGCGTCTGCGGCTGGGCGGTATCTCTGGCCTGGCTGTGGTTGGCCTGACCATGCGCCTTTCAGTCGCTCAGTGGTTTTCCCTGGCCTTGTGTGTAGGGCTGTGCATGTTGGTGGATGGCGAGCTTTGGCGAGGGCTGGGCGTTTAATGCGTCTGCGCAACCCTCTCTCTATCCTGGCACCGGTACCTCAGACTGGGCAGGGCTCACGTCGATCAAAGGCTCGAAGCTTCACACGCTATGCGTTGCAACTCCCCTGCCTTATCCAACCGGTAACGGTCATAGTCTGCGGCCAGCAGCAAGGCTCCGTTATAGTGAGCCGCAGCCTCCGTCCTCAGCGCTTCCAGGGTCAGGCCAGGCCGGCCAGTCACCTGGTAGCGCGGGCTGAAATGGGTTAATACCAGGTTAGGTAACCCTGCTGAGGCGGCAAAGCGGGCAACCGCCGCTGCACTGCTATGACCATGGTGTTCCTTCCCACGCGCTACCGCTTGGGTATAGGTTGCCTCGTGCACCAGCACCTGGGCCCCTTCGCAGGCTTGCCTAAGTAGCGCGGGCTCTGCATTGTCCCCCGCCACTACGATGCACTGAGGAGGCTGCTCAAAGCGCAGGTAGGCTGTGGGTGTCAGTACTCGGCCCTGGTGGTGCACCGCTTCGCCTCGCATCAATGCCCCCCACGCTGGGCCTCGCGCTACCCCATCGGCCGCCAGCCGCGCAAGGTCCAGCTGGGGGCGAGCGGCGGCTTCGGTAAAGCGGTAAGCATACGAAGGCACACGGTGAGCCAAGGGCGTGGCGCTCACGCTCAAGCCTGCATTGACCCATGGCGGGCCCGTTACCAGGCTTGGTGTGGCGTGAAAGCGCAAGGGAAACGGCACGTGTGTTTCGGTGAGATCAAACGTACTGAGCAACCAGGCCTTGATACCGGCCGGGGCAATGATGTCCAGAGGCTCGGTACGCCCCTGCAGGCCGGCGCTGGCCAGCAGCCCAGGCAATCCATAACAGTGGTCCCCATGCACGTGGGTGATGAAGATCCCGCTCAACTGGCGCAGGGACAAGGGCGTACGCAGCAGCCGGTGCTGTGTACCTTCGCCACAGTCAACCAAGTACCAGGCCTTGCCTTGGCTTGCCAGTACCGCCAGGCCACTGACGTTGCGCGCCCGGGTGGGGGTGCCAGAGGAGGTGCCAAGAAACATCAGTTCCATCAGAGGTCCTTTCAAAAGCGTTGGGCCATGAAACCACATTCGGTGCCCGCGCCGCCCGATCCTTGAGCGTTGGTGTTCAAACAGGGGCGGCTGGCGTGCTTAGACCCCATGGCCCACGGCAAGCATCCAGCCAGTGCCTGGCCTGCACAGGGCGCAATTTTCCTGAACTTTGCTTGCCTTGGCGCTTTCCCAAAACCATGGCGCCCAGCAAAGGGCCACCTTCCCACCTTTCTACAGGAGCTCACATGAGCAGCAAACGCGTACTGATCATCACTTCCAACACCGGCATCGAGCGCGACGAGCTGGTCAAACCCCTGGAAGCTCTCAAGGGCGCTGGCCTAACCGTGACCCATGCGTCGGTCAAGGGCGGCACCACGCAGACCTTCGTACAGGACACTGAGAAAGACCGGACCGTGGAATCCACGGCAAAACTGGCAGACATCAAGGCTGATGATTTTGACGCCTTGGTGATTCCTGGCGGTACCGTCAACGCTGACACCCTGCGCCAGGACAAAGATGCTCAGGCCTTGGTAAAGGCGTTCGCTGACGCAGGCAAAACCGTTGCCGCAATCTGCCACGGCCCTTGGCTGCTGATCGATTCAGGCGTGATCGAAGGCAAGACTCTAACGTCTTACCCTAGCGTGAAAACTGACCTGCTCAATGCCAAGGCGGCAGGGTGGGAAGACACTGAAGTATTCAAATGCGGTGCCAACGGCTGGACGCTGATCACGTCCCGCACCCCAGATGACCTGCCTGCATTTAATCAGGCCATTATCGAGGCGCTGCAAGCCGCGTAATAAAGCCCCGTATTCATTTGCCCGCGCAAGCGGGCTCAGGTTGCTGACAAACCCTCTAGCCGAAAGGCCAGGGGGTTTTGTTTAATAGGCCATCGCTTTTTACGGATCCGGCCTGATGCTCAAACCGCCTTCCCCCAAA
>Ga0268349_1000050_pt1 | contig 24450 bp, 22 predicted proteins | sample G5R2_MAIN_18SEP2_FD_190164 | JGI IMG/M metagenome (GOLD analysis project Ga0268349, IMG submission 190164) | Phyllosphere microbial comminities from switchgrass, GLBRC, Michigan, United States - G5R2_MAIN_18SEP2017_LD1 | ecosystem: Host-associated > Plants > Phyllosphere > Phylloplane/Leaf...
GCCCTGACAAGCGGTCTATGCGGTCCACTTCCAACCCATGCCGGTTCGCAATGCCCGTGACCCGATGCACGTGGTCGGCACTCAGGCCGTGAGTAAGCAGGCTAAGCACATACCGAGGCGCACGCTGTGCAAGCGCCCAGTGCTCGTAGGCAGGCAGGTCCAGTGGCTGAAGGCGAACAGTAACATCCAGGGTGGCGTAGGCGGTTTTCACCCGTTCCAGAAGCGCTTCGGACGACACCCCAGGTGCCTGCTCAAGCATCACGGCCAAGTTCAGCGTGCCATGAATCACAGCCTGGCTGATGTCCAGCAGGCTGGCACCGCCCTCCGCCAGCACACCCACCAGTGCAGCACTTAGCCCTGGCCGATCCACGCCAGTGATGTTGATCAGGACGAATTCGCGCACGGCCTACCTCAGTTTTGGCAAAAAAAGCGCATTCTAACCAGTTTCCAGGGCTGGCGCGCTTTGAACACCAGGGGTCGGTCGTTATACTGCGCAGCACTTTCAGCCTCAGGAGCCGAGCGCAGTGAACCGGCCCACGCCCGTTAAAAACGATAATTTCTTCCTGCTGATCTTTCGGTCCTTGCGCCATCGCCGCTCACCGATCGCGCTGCGTATCGCTATCCACAACATCGTTCTGGTGGCAGTTGCCCTGCTGATCTACGCCGGGGTAATGGGGTTGCAGTTCAAGCAGGCCATGCATGACCAGGCCGATGCCCTAGGTCAAAGCCTCACCACACAAACCGCCGTGTCTGCGACCGAGTTGCTGGTGTCCAATGACATCCTCAGCCTCAATGTGTTGCTGAACAACCTGGTGAAAAACCCGCTGGTGGCCCATGCGGCCATCTACAGCGGAGACAACCGGGTGGTCGCCGAGGCGGGGCAGAAACCCAAGCCTGGCCTGCTGACGCTTTCAGGCGGCCTGTACGAGAAAAAACTGTCTTTCCAGGACGTCAGCACCGGCACGCTGCAGGTCAGCCTGAACATGGAGCAGTTCCAGCAGCCCATGGCCATCAGCCTGCAAAGCATGGGCATTCTGTGCCTTATCCTGCTGGTACTGACCCTGGTCATCAGCCTTCGCTTGGGCCGGAACCTCACCACGCCCCTGCTGCAATTGCGTGTATGGCTGCGGCAGATCGACCATTACACCCCGGCGACCGAACGCCAGGATGAAATCGGCGATGTGGCGCGGGATCTTCACGACAAATACGCCCCAGACCCACCCATTGAGCCAGTGCCTGAAGCCTTCGACGGCGAAGAAGATGCAGCGCCGGCCTTTGCGCCCTTTACCGGGGCAGCTGCCAAGCCTGCACCTGTGACTGTGCCGGTTGGCCGCCGTGTGTTGGCTGATGAGGACGAAGAGGACGACGACGCCTTCGCCGACCTGGGAGACCTTTCAGTGCCAGGCCCAGGCCCTGCCACTGTGCCCATGGCACCAGTTGCGCCTGCAGCCCCTGCTGTACCTCAGTACAGCGTGGTGCTGGCCGTTCAACTGGGCTCCCAGGAGCAGTTGCGTCGCTTGCCCAAGGCCCGCCTGGATGAGCTGACAGAGCGTTACCGCACCTTCCTGAACCAAGCCTCATCGCTGTATCAGGGGCATGTGCACAACCTGTCCGATGGCAGCAGCCTGGTGCTGTTCCACACGAATGACAGTGGTGAGGACTACCTGACCAATGCCATTTGCTGCGGTGAGCTGCTGCGGGCGCTGGGTCATGAATTGCAGATCGAAGTGGCGGACAGCGGCATTACGCTTCAGCTTCAACTGGGCCTGGCCTTGGCTGATGAACTTCATGGAATGGACGACGCTTCCGTAGCTATGTCCGAGCCGACGCGTACAGCACTGGCCCTGTCGCAACACAGCCGCAACCTGCTGTTGGTGGAGCGCGGGGTCAATGATGACCAACTGATCCGCCAGCGTGCACGTATTCGCCCCATTGCCAGCCCTGAGGGCGCGTCGTGCGTAGAGCGGCTGCTGGAGCCTTACCCGTCCTTGCTGGAGCGTCAGCTGGCACGGATAACGGATCGGCGGACGCGGTTGTAATAGTTGCTGGGGAGGCTGGCTTGACTGAAGCAGTCTCCCTTTCTCCTTCCCAGGCTTCGCCTGGCCCTACAGCCTAGAAGCGAAACTTAGAAGCGAAACACTTCCGCCTTCGTCCGCACTGGCACAGCCAACGGGATTTTCTGCTTTTCAGGCTCATCCTTTTCCATTTGCGTGGGCACTGGCTTGCGCTCATCCGCCAGCGCCGGCTGGCTGGCCAGGGGTTTTACGGCAGCGCTCAGTTGAGCAGCCAGCCGTTGCAGCAGCACGCCTTGGGCTTGAACCTGCGCCGCCGTATCACCACTGTGTTTTTCTTCCAGGTGCACCAGCCGGCTGGCACGTACCTGGCCACGACGGTCCAGCACACGCCACTGGGCATCTAGAACGGCCGGTTGGTTGCCGCCTGAGTCCAGGCGTGTAATGGAGAGCAATACCTGCGCATCCGGGCTGAAGCTCGCCTTGGCAGGGGCCAGCATGACGCGCTGCGTATCGAGCCGCCATGCCAACTGGCGCACTAGCAACTGGTCGATGTCGGCCGTGAGGCTACCAGCCCACCGCCCGTCGGTGGCCGCGCGCAAGCTTCCGTCCTTCTGCCGCTGCAACAGGGTTTCACGCTGCAGGTAGTCGGCCACGGACACCGGGCCTAATAGCACCGCCATGCCGCTGGCACGTTTTGGCTGGCCAGGGTTACCGCTGTCCAGTTGGTACAACGCCACCGGCTGGTGAACGCTGCAGCCGGCCAAGCCGAGCATACCGGTCAGAAGTACAGCGAAAGGTAGGCGCAGAAAATTCATTGTCCCGTCCAGGCGGCGCTGTTGAGCAGGGCCGCAGTAATGCCGATACCAACGGGCGCACCTACAGGGCGCGCCACAGGGCCCATATCATCCGTGAATAACATGGCAGACTCCAGCCTCCCACGACCGCCTGCCGGAAAGCGGCCGCCCAGGAGGCCGAATCTAGACAGAGGGCTCGACCAACAGGGCGTCTACACGCTGGAAGCCTCGCGGCAACTTGTTGCCACGGCGCCCACGCTCGCCCTTGTAATGTTCGAGGTCATCGGCCTTGAGCGACAAGGTACGTTTGCCAGCCTGCAGTACCAGTGTGGCCCCTTCGGCCACGATGGCAAGGTCGGTCACGTACTCTTCACGGCTCGCCACGCGGTCCCCTGGGACGCCGATGATCTTGTTACCCTTGCCTTTACCCAATTGCGGCAAGTCGGCCACCTTGAATACCAGCAGCCGGCCTTCGGTGGTAACAGCTGCCACCCACTCCTGCTCGCGGTTTTTAAGGGGCCGAGGCGCCATGACCTTGGCGCCATTGGGCAGGCTGAGCAACGCTTTGCCGGCCTTGTTCTTGGCTTGCAGGTCTTCACCCTTCACCACAAACCCGTAACCGGCATCCGAGGCGATGACATACAGCGCGTCGTCATCGGGCAGCAGCAGGCATTCGAACTGTGCCCCCGGCGGTGGCGTAAGGCGCCCTGTCAGCGGCTCGCCTTGCCCCCTGGCCGAAGGCAGGCTATGGGCCGGCAGCGAGTAGCTACGGCCTGTGGAGTCAATGAACACGGCGTACTGATTAGAGCGCCCAGGCGCGGCGGCCTTGTAGCCGTCCCCGGCCTTGTAGGACAAGGCCGTGCCATCGATATCATGGCCTTTGGCGCAGCGTACCCAGCCTTTTTCCGACAGCACCACGGTCACCGGCTCGGTGGGCATCAGCTCGTTTTCCGACAGGGCACGGGCTTCGGCCCGCTCAACAATCGGCGAACGGCGGTCGTCGCCGTAGGTCTTGGCATCAGCCAGTATCTCGGTGCGTACCAGTTTTTTCAGCTTCGCCTCGCTGCCCAGCAATGCCAGCAGCTTGTCGCGCTCCTTGGCCAGTGCGTCCTGCTCGTCACGGATCTTCATCTCTTCCAGGCGCGCCAGCTGGCGCAACCGGGTATCGAGGATGTAATCGGCCTGGGTCTCGGACAGCCCGAAGCGGGCAATTAGCTTGGCCTTGGGGTGGTCCTCGGTACGGATGATCTGAATCACTTCATCCAGGTTGAGGAAGGCCACCAGCAGGCCTTCGAGCAAGTGCAGCCTGCGCTCGACCTTGTCCAGGCGGAATTGCAGGCGACGGCGCACGGTACGGGTACGGAACACCAGCCATTCCTGAAGCAACGCACGCAGGTTTTTCAATTGCGGGCGGCCGTCCAGGCCAATGATGTTCATGTTTACCCGGTAGGTGGATTCCAGATCTGTTGTGGCAAACAGATGCTGCATCAACTCGGCTGCATCCACACGGTTGGAGCGTGGGATGATCACGATACGGCAAGGGTGTTCATGGTCCGATTCATCGCGCAGGTCTGCCACCATGGGCAACTTCTTGGCCTGCATCTGTGCGGCGATCTGCTCCAGCACCTTGGCGCCAGACACCTGATGCGGCAATGCCGTCACCACCACGTCACCGTCTTCGACCCGGTACACGGCACGCATGCGTATGGAGCCGCGGCCGTTCTCGTACATCTTCAGCAGCTCGTGCCGGGGCGTGACAATTTCAGCCTCGGTCGGGTAATCCGGCCCTGGTACGTGCTCGCACAGTTGCTCGATGGTTGCGTTGGGCTCATCCAGCAGGCGTACACAGGCCGTGGCCACTTCCCGCAGGTTATGGGGCGGTACGTCGGTGGCCATGCCCACAGCAATGCCGGTGGTGCCATTGAGCAGAATGTTAGGCAGGCGTGCCGGAAGTACCGCAGGCTCGTCCAAGGTGCCGTCGAAGTTGGGCACCCAGTCGGCCGTGCCTTGCCCCAGCTCGGTGAGCAACACCTCGGAATAGCGCGACAGGCGTGCTTCGGTGTAGCGCATGGCGGCGAAGGACTTGGGATCGTCTGGCGCCCCCCAGTTGCCCTGCCCATCGACCAGCGTATAGCGGTAGCTGAACGGCTGCGCCATGAGCACCATGGCTTCATAGCAGGCCGAGTCGCCATGGGGGTGGAACTTGCCGAGCACGTCGCCCACGGTACGGGCGGATTTCTTGTGCTTGGCGTCAGCATCCAGCCCCAGCTCACTCATGGCATACACGATCCGCCGCTGCACGGGCTTGAGCCCATCGCCGATGTGGGGCAGCGCGCGGTCCATGATCACGTACATGGAATAGTTGAGGTAGGCCTGTTCGGTGAAGTCAGCCAAGGACCGGCGCTCTACGCCCTCCAGGCTGAGATCGGTTGATTCGCTCATTCAAGCCTCATCAATGGGTGTTCTGGCGCAACAGCATAGTGCCGTCGCGCAAGGTGAATTCAAGTCGTTTCAGGGCACTCATGCCCAACAGTATCTGCTCGCCCGGCAGCCCGGGCACCACGACAGCGCTCACCTGCGCCAGGCGAATATCACCTAGCTCCAGGCTGGCCAGCCGCGTGCGATAACCCTGGGCTGCGCCATTGGCGGTGTTCAGGGTCACCGGCATGCCTTTGTCCAGGTCGAGGCGGCTGGCCACGGCGGCCGGGATCGCTACCTCGGTCGCGCCGGTATCGATCATGAAACTGACCTTCTGACCGTTGACGCCGCCATCGGCCACAAAGTGGCCCTGACGGTTGCCTTGCAGGCGCACTTCCACAAAGCCTGCACCATGGGTAGAGCTTATCTCACGGTTGGGGTTCTCCTGCTTCTGCTCCCAGTCGCCGAAGAAACGCGATGCCAGAAACAGACCGGCCACCCAGGCCAGCGCCATCAGCCAACGCCCCGCTTGCCGGCCCGGTGCTGACGTCAAGGGGCCTCCCAACCGCCGGCCGGCGCGGCAAACCGCCAGGCCACAGGACGCTGCTCGCCATCGGCGCGTACCCAGTTGTTGTTGTCTGTGCCCACCCAGGCGCCGGCATCGTCCAGCGCCAGTGCCTCGGTCAGGCCGTATGGCTGGTCATAACGCCGGGAGGGTTGCAGCCCCGTGTCAGCGAAGGACCAGCAGCGCTCAACCGCGCCGGTGTCGGCGTCGCGGCGGCACAGCTTGTAGGCGTTGCGCTCCAACGTGAACAGCTTGCCCTTGAACCAGGTAAGGTCGGAGAAATCCTTGGCATAGCTGGCACCCGTACGCATAGGCGGCGGTACGTCTTCTGAACCACCCTCGCTCAGCAACACGCAGGCCTTGCTACAGGCCCAGCCATCAGCGCCGAATTGCAGGGCAAGCAGGCCACGCTTTTCACGCTCGGCCGCCAGCCACAGGCGTTGCCCTTTCGGGTCGATGGCCAGGCCTTCGAAAATGGCATTGAAGTGGTGAAGCATACCGCGCTGGCGCGCCTCTGCCACCATGCTGGCAGGCAGCGGCAGCCAAGCAGCGTCGCCACCTGGCGCAATGCGCAACACGGCCGCCTTGGCCTCGCTCACCAGGTACAGCTGTTGGCGCGCGTCGCAGGCGATGCCTTCGAAGTCCAGGCTGCCGCCGCGTACCAGGCCTGCTGCGACCGTGCGCGCGACAATACCTGTGGGCAAGCCCATGTCGGGCGCTGTCGGGGCCTTGAACGTCAGGGCCTGGCTCTGCCATACCGCTGCGGACCTGTCCATGCGATACACCTGGTCATCGTCCCGGTCTGACACAGCCCACAGCTCGCCCGCGCACAGTGCAAAACCGGACAGGTTGCCGCCGCGCATACCCTCGATGGGGTACTCACCTTCGAAGGCGAGCTCTGGGACAGCCGCCGCGGCCTGGGCGACTGCCATAGTGCCGGACAGCAACCCCAAGGCGAGCATCACACGGATCAACTAAGCACCTCGGCCAGGTTACCCTTGGCTTCCAGCCAGCTTTTGCGGTCGCTGGCGCGCTTCTTGGCCAACAGCATGTCCATAATCTCGCTGGTGTGCGCGAAGTCTTCCAGGGTGAGTTGCACCAGCCGGCGGGTGTTAGGGTCCATGGTGGTTTCGCGCAACTGAGGCGGGTTCATTTCACCCAGCCCTTTGAAGCGGGTGACCTGGGGCTTGCCACGCTTCTTTTCAGCGATCAGACGGTCCAGGATGCCATCGCGCTCGGCTTCGTCCAGGGCGTAGTAGATTTCCTTGCCCAAGTCGATGCGGTACAGCGGCGGCATGGCCACGTACACATTTCCAGCGTCGACCAAGGGGCGGAAGTGCTGCACGAAGAGGGCGCACAGCAAGGTTGCGATGTGCAGGCCATCGGAGTCGGCGTCCGCCAGAATGCAGATTTTCCCGTAGCGCAGCTGGCTGATGTCCGTAGCGCCCGGATCCACCCCGATAGCCACGGCAATGTTGTGCACTTCCTGGCTGGCCAGTACTTCATTGCCATCCACTTCCCAAGTGTTCAGGATTTTCCCGCGCAGCGGCAGGATGGCCTGGAACTCCTTGTCCCGGGCCTGCTTGGCGGAGCCACCGGCAGAGTCCCCCTCCACCAGAAACAGCTCGGCACGGGCCGGGTCCTGCCCGGCACAGTCGGCCAGCTTGCCGGGCAGTGCCGGGCCTTGGGTGATGCGCTTGCGCTCCACCTTTTTGCTGGCCTTCAGGCGGCGCCCGGCATTGTTGATGGCCAGCTCTGCCAACTGCAGGCCCAGCTCGGGGTGTGCGTTGAGCCAAAGGCTAAAGGCATCCTTCACCACACCGGATACGAAGGCTGCTGCCTCTCGGGACGAAAGCCGCTCCTTGGTCTGGCCAGAGAACTGGGCATCCTGCATTTTCATCGACAGCACGAACGCGATGCGCTCCCACACGTCTTCCGGCGCCAGCTTCAAGCCGCGCGGCAACAGGTTACGGTACTCACAGAACTCGCGCATGGCGTCCAGCAGCCCCTGGCGCAGGCCGTTCACATGGGTGCCGCCCTGGGCGGTAGGGATCAGGTTGACGTAGCTTTCCTGAACACTGTCACCCCCTTCAGGCAACCACAGCAAGGCCCAATCTACGGCCTCCTTGTTGCCTGCCAGGCTGCCACAGAATGGCTCGGCGGGCAGGCGCTGGAACTCGCTGACCGCATCGGCCAGGTAGGAGCGCAAGCCATCCTCGTAGTGCCATACGGTTTTCTCGCCGCTGGCCTTGTCCTCGAAGGTAACGGACAGGCCGGGGCACAGTACGGCTTTGGCCTTGAGCACGTGCTTGAGGCGGCTGATGGAGAACTTGGGGGAATCGAAATATTTCGGGTCCGGCGCAAAGTACACACTGGTGCCGGTGTTGCGCTTGCCCACGGTGCCAATAACTTTCAGGTCCGTGGCCTTAAAGCCGTCGGCGAAGGTCATTTCGTATTCCTGGCCGTCGCGCTTCACACGCACGCGTACCAGGTTGGACAGGGCGTTCACCACGGAAATACCCACACCGTGCAGGCCGCCGGAGAACTGGTAGTTCTTGTTGGAGAACTTGCCGCCAGCGTGCAGCTTGGTGAGGATCAGTTCCACACCGGGCACGCCCTCTTCCGGGTGGATGTCCACGGGCATGCCGCGCCCGTCATCGATCACTTCAAGGGAGTGGTCGGCATGCAGAATGACCTGGATGGATGAGGCGTGCCCAGCCAACGCCTCGTCCACGCTGTTGTCGATAACTTCCTGGGCCAAATGGTTGGGCCGCTGGGTGTCGGTGTACATGCCCGGGCGTTTACGCACCGGGTCGAGGCCCGAGAGGACTTCGATGGCGTCGGCGTTATAGGAGCTAGCGCTGGGAGTGGCCATGGGTTCTCTTCGTCAATCGTTATGGAGGGTTACAAAGTGGCGATGTCGAGGGCTGCGCAGCGTACAGGATCAATGCCCGCCAGTTGCAGCAGTTCCGGCAAGCGCTCGGCAAAGCCTTCGTAGCTGTGATTGCCGCCTTGGCGCACGTCCACCGAACAGCCTTGGTAAAAAGCCTGGGCACGGCGGTAATCCAGCGTTTCGTCAGCCGTTTGCAGCCACACCTGCAGGCGGTCGCCGACCACAGGCGGCACTACTTCAAGCTCGGCCAAGGCTTGCACATGGCCTTTGGTCAGTTGCCACACCTCACCGGTGTAGTAGTTCTGTAGCGTGCCTAGGTAGCCGTCGAACAACTGGTGAGGATTGACTGCCGGGTTGATCAGCACCGCACGCAGCCCGTGGCGCTGAGCCAGGTGGGTCGCATAGTAGCCCCCAAGGGAGCTACCGACCAGTAGTGGCTCACCCAGCGTTGCAATGGCCGCTTCCAGTTGAGCGATAGCCTGGCGAGGATGATGATGCAGCGCCGGCACTTGCAGCTGGTCTTGGAGTCCCAATTGCTGGGCAGCGGCGATCAGCTGGCGCGCCTTTTGCGAAGCTGGGGAGCTGTTAAGCCCGTGGATATAAAGGATAGAAGCGGACATTCAGCCCCCGTGGGTAAATCATGACAGCCGAGTGTATCGCAGGCAGCGATGTTCAATAACCACTGCCACCAAACGAGGGGCCGAACTCGAACGCCGGTACGCGGGAAATAGCCGTGTCCAGTTGCCCGTCCGGGTGCAACTTCAGCCAACGATAACCTGGCGCAATACGGTCCACGGAAAAGTCTTCGCTTAACGGCTTGAATTGCACGCAGGTGGACGGCGTTGCCAGCAGGCGCACGCCGTTGCGCTCGCGGTCCAGGTGCTGGTGAACATGCCCCCAGAGAACGGCACGCACCTGCGGGTAACGGTCGATGATGGCCAGGAAGGCCTCGGCGTTGCGCAGGCCGATCGGCTCCATCCACTTGCAATCGATGGACACCGGATGGTGATGCAGGCATACCAGATGATGGCGTTCGGGCGCGCCCTTCAAGGCGTTCTCAAGCACTTGAAGCTGGTCATCAGCCAGCCGGCCCGGCACAGATCCGGACACGGACGAATCCAGTAGCGTGATACGCCAGTTGCCAACGTCCACCACCTGCTGCATCAATTGGGTAGCACCGAAATGGTCCGCCATGATCGCCGCTTCATCGTGGTTGCCTGCCATCCAACGGTGAGGTGCATCAATACAGGCGGTCATGGCCTGAAAACGCTGGTACGACGCTAGCGTGCCGTCTTGGGACAGGTCCCCCGTGGCAATCATCAAGTCCACCGCTGGCAGCTCGGCCATCACCCGTGCCACGACCTGACGCAGGCTGTCGGCCGTGTTCATGCCCAGCAGGGTGCCTTCGGCTTCGGCAAACAAGTGGCTATCGGTCAGTTGCAACAACAGGACCGAAGCATCGGGGGCTATATGTCGGTCAGGCAAGGGCCGTCTCCTAGGGCGAATACACCTAGGATTATGGTGTGATTGGGAGAAAAGCGCGATATTGAAGGGTGATTTCAACAGCCAAAGACCCAGTTTACCCCTGGCAAGACTGTTCCCGGGCTTTGCCCGGTCCAACATGTGCTACCTCACATGCTCATACTCATGCCCACACGCCAGGCAGTGGCTCAACCACTCGCCCAGGAACAGGTTCAACTGGGCCTTCTCGTCAGGCTGGTGCATGGCCGCATTGGGATAGGGATAGATACCGTGGAAGCGGCGTGCATGTTGGGCGCCGATCACTTCGGCCATGCGGGCATCGTGGTACACCTGCACTTCCATGCGAGGCACAGGCAACCACGGCAGGCTGTGCTTCTGGCTCACACTGATCGTGGTGGTGTAGGGGCTGGCCTGGATCACCTCAAGGCTGATCACGCCCAATGCCCGGTCCCCCTGGCTCAGGCCAATATGGCGCAAACGCTGCTCCCCGCGCATGCCGGGCAGCAGGCGCATCAAGCGTGCATAGTTGGCCTCACAGGCCGCTTGCAACCCGGCCAAGTCGACCCGGTAGCGTTCGCGCAACAGATTCACTTCCACAACCCCCTGACTTCTTCGCGGTTCAGCGCCAGCCATTGAATGGCAATCAGCGCGGCGGCATTGATTATTCTGCCATCGCGTACCGCCTGTAATGCGTCTTCAAAGGCCCACACCCGTACACGGATGTCTTCGCCTTCTTCTTCCAAACCATGCAGCCCACCCGCGCCCTCGCTGGAGCACCGGCCCAGGTACAGGTGAACGTATTCGTCGCTGCCGCCTGGTGAAGGGAAGTACTTGGTTATCGGCCACAGCGCCTGGAATTTCAGCCCAGCTTCCTCTTCCGCTTCGCGGTGTGCAACCTCTTCGGGCTGTTCGTCCTTGTCTATCAGGCCGGCAACCATTTCAATCAGCCAGGGGTTGGCTACCTTGCCCATGGCCCCTACGCGAAACTGCTCGATCAGCACCACTTCGTCCCGCTGAGGGTCGTAGGGCAGCACGCACACAGCGTCGTGACGCACAAACAGCTCACGGCTGATTTCCTTGCACAGCCCGCCCGAGAACAGTTCATGGCGCAGGAACAGCTTGTCTACTTTGTAGAAACCCTTGAAGCAGTTTTCGCGGCGGGTGATCTCGACTTTCGTCGGCACCGAATGGTTAGCGTCTGTCATACGAATCCTCTTTTCCCATCGTTTGGGTTGCACGTGCCTGACACACTTGCAACCCGCGTGCCTAATGCAGCGCCGTCAGCCTATGGCGAACTCGCCTTAGCGTTTATAGTCCAACCCCGACTTCATCATCGCCAGGGATTTCCATGTCACCCTTGAAAATTTCAGCGCTGGCGCTTCTAGCGTTGAGTCTTGGCGCCTGCCAAAGCCTTTTTCAACCCAATTACGACAAACCGCTCAAAACCGAGCATGAGGCCTGGGAACACATCAAGCCCGGTTGTACCACAGCAGACTGCCCGCTGGTAAACCTGGACACCGTGCATTTTCCCGATGAGCCTGCACTGGATACGCTTGTACAGCAACGCCTGGTCCAGATGACCCAGGACAATCCAGATGTTGCGCCCACTACATCGTTGCCGGCCTACGAGCAACAGTTTCTGGGCAGGGCACAAACAGGCAACGCCACCTACCTGCAAGCCAAGGTAAGGGAACAGCATGACGGGCTGGTGATTGTGGAACTGTCCAGCTACCTGGACACCGGTGGTGCCCATGGCATGCCGGGCCGCGGGTTCATTACGTGGTCACGTGAGCAACATAAGGCACTGACCCTGGCCGATATGGTAGTGCCAGGCCAGGAAGCCACCTTTTGGCTGGCCGCCCAGGAAGCGCACCGGGGCTGGCTGATCGCGTCCAAGCTGGACCAGGACGCTGAATTCATCAAGAACTGGCCGTTCCAGCGTACTGACAACATCGCCCTGGCGTCCGATGCCGTGGTGCTCAAATACAATGTTTATAGCATTGCGCCGTACGCCATGGGCCACGTCGAGCTAAAAATCCCCTATGCCCGGCTCAACGGTGTGATTCGGCCGGAACTGCGCCCACGCCGCTGAGCACTTTTGACATCCCCCCGTGCAGCGCCCCTGCCATGACCAAAGATGGTAGCGTGGCGCCCACGTCTGGCCAGTAACGGGCCAAAAAGTGGTACAGCGCAATCCCCGCTACCCACGCCATCACTGCTGGGGCACGCAACGCCGGGCAGGTGCCTGCCACACGACGCTGGCGCAGCAGGTAGTGGTCCACCAGCACCACGCCGAACAGTGGCGCGAATACCGAGCCGATCAGCAGCAGGAAATTCTGGTACTGGGCCAGCGGTGCGAACGCCGCGATGAGGGTACAGGCCACGCCCACCATCACCGCCAGGTGTTCGACCTTAAGCCGCACCAGCAGGCCCGTAGAAACCGCTGCTGAATGAATATCGGCAAACGCATTCTCAGACTCGTCCAGCAGGATCAACAGAAGCGGAATGCCCAGGCCTGCCCCGGCCAGCGCCAGCAGCAATGCATTGGTTTCCCCGCTGGGCGCGAACGCCAAGGTATAGGCTACGCCCAGCCCCATCAGCCAGACATTGCCCAGCAGGAAGCCCAAGGCCGTACCCGTGAATACCTGACGTGCCGACCGGCCAAAACGGGAGTAGTCGGCAATCAGCGGCAACCAGGACAGCGGCATGGCGATTGCGATATCGAACCCTACGGCCAAACTCAAGGAGCCATCCCCTGTGCGCACCCAGAGTGCGGCCAGGTCGGCCTTGGCAAACAGGTTCCAGGTTAGCCACAGGCAGGCCGCCAGCAGCAGCCAGATACCCCACTTGCGCAACACACGACGCACAAAGGTGAGCGGGCCGCCCACAGCCAGTAGCGTGGCCAAGGCACCGAAGGCGAGAGTCCAGAGCAGCGGGTTGGCCAATGGGCTGGCTTCACCCCATTGTGTGGTGGCCAACAGGCTGGCCGCATCGCGCATCACGATCAGCTCGAATGCCCCCCACCCTATCAACTGCAACAGGTTGAGCAGCGTGGGGAGCATCACGCCTTGGCGACCCAGGCTGGTTTTGAGCGACGCCATGGCTGACAGGCCCGTATCGGCGCCAATCACCGCCACGGCCGCCAGCAGCAGCACCCCCACCGCCGTGCCCAGCACAATGGCCAGCACGCCGTGGGCCAGGCCAAGGCCCGGTGCCAACAAAGCGCCGGTCTGCAAAACCATCAGGCCGACGCCCAGAGAGAACCACAGGGTAAACAGATCACGGGCACCGAATACACGATGCTCAGGTGCAACAGGAAGGTCAGGCGAATAGTGAGTCAAGGGGCAGGCTCTCGCAGCAAGATAAACGAGCGCCCGGCTTAGCCAGGCGCGCAGGGCTTCAAAGCTTGTGATACAGCTGGCTGCCTTCGGCCTTGAACCGCTGGGCCTGCTGGCGCATCCCCTCCTCAGCGTTTACCTCCACGCTGGGAATCTGGTTCGCGGCGTACTCGCGTACCTCCTGGGTGATTTTCATGGAGCAGAACTTCGGCCCGCACATGGAGCAGAAATGCGCCACCTTGGCTGACTCCTTCGGCAGGGTTTCGTCGTGGTACGCCCGTGCAGTGTCCGGGTCCAGGCCCAGGTTGAACTGGTCCTGCCAGCGGAATTCGAAGCGCGCCTTCGACAGGGCATTGTCACGGATCTGCGCCCCAGGGTGCCCCTTGGCCAGGTCGGCGGCGTGGGCAGCGATCTTGTAGGTGATGATCCCGGTTTTCACATCATCCTTGTTGGGGAGCCCCAAGTGCTCCTTGGGGGTGACGTAACAGAGCATGGCGCAGCCGAACCAGCCGATCATCGCCGCGCCAATGCCGGAGGTAATGTGGTCATAGCCAGGGGCAATGTCCGTGGTCAGTGGGCCGAGGGTATAGAACGGCGCCTCGTCGCAGCATTCCAGCTGCTTGTCCATGTTCTCTTTGATCAACTGCATGGGCACATGGCCCGGCCCTTCGATCATGCACTGAACATCGTGCTTCCAGGCGATCTTGGTCAGCTCGCCCAGGGTTTCCAGTTCGCCGAACTGGGCTGCGTCGTTGGCATCGGCAATGGAACCGGGGCGCAGGCCGTCGCCCAGAGAGAAGCTCACGTCATAGGCCTTCATGATTTCGCAGATCTCATCGAAATGCGTATACAGGAAGTTCTCTTGGTGGTGGGCTAGGCACCACTTGGCCATGATCGAGCCGCCACGGCTGACAATGCCGGTCACGCGCTTGGCGGTCAGAGGCACATAGCGCAGCAATACGCCGGCGTGAATGGTGAAGTAGTCCACGCCCTGCTCCGCCTGTTCGATCAGCGTGTCACGGAACAGCTCCCAGGTGAGGTCTTCGGCCACACCGCCCACTTTTTCCAAGGCCTGGTAGATGGGCACGGTGCCGATAGGCACTGGCGAGTTGCGGATGATCCATTCACGGGTTTCATGGATATGCTTGCCGGTGGACAGGTCCATGACGGTGTCCGACCCCCAGCGGATGCCCCAGGTGAGCTTGGCCACTTCCTCTTCAATGGACGACCCCAGCGCGCTGTTGCCGATGTTGCCATTGATCTTCACCAGGAAGTTGCGCCCGATGATCATCGGCTCCAGCTCGGTATGGTTGATGTTGGCAGGGATGATCGCCCGGCCGCGGGCCACTTCATCGCGCACGAACTCGGGTGTGATTTCCTTGGGAATGCTGGCGCCGAAACTGTGACCGGGGTGTTGGTCGGTCAGCAGGCCGGCTGCCCGGGCTTCCTGCAGCTTCATGTTCTCCCGGATGGCGACGTATTCCATCTCGGCGGTGATGATGCCTTGCCGGGCATAGTGCATCTGGCTCACGTTGGCGCCTGCCTTGGCGCGGCGCGGGTTGCGCACGTGGGCGAAGCGCAGCTTGGTCAATTCGGCATCTGCCAGGCGCTGCTGCCCAAAACTGGAGCTCAGGCCTGGAAGGCGTTCGGTGTCGCCCCGGTCATCGATCCAGCCCGAACGTACATCGGCCAGGCCTTTGCGTACATCGATGCGGGCGGTGGGGTCGGTATAGGGGCCCGATGTGTCATACACCACCACCGGCGGGTTGATTTCACCGCCAAAGTCCGTGGGTGTGGCGTCGAGGCTGATTTCGCGCATGGGCACGCGGATGTCCGGGCGAGAACCCTGGACGTACACCTTGCGGGACCGTGGCAAAGGTTGGACGGACTGCTGATCGACCTGGGCCGATTCACTGAGGTGAGATACGTTGTTTTTCTGATCGCTCATACAGGTGCTCCAGCCAGGCAAAAGAACGTCGAGGCGAACCTGGGGCGCAATGGACCTGTGGCAGCGAAGCTGTGCTGGAACGGAAAGAGGCGTTTTCGCAAACGACATCCCGGACCGAGCACAAAGAGGACTCGCCGGGAAGCGAGAAATCTTGTTCCCTACGCAGGCATCAACCTGATCAGGTTCAACGGGATCCGGAATTATCCGATCTCAGCCCCTCGCTTGGGGCACCCCGACAAGAACGATGCAAAGCATAGCCACTTAGCAGTGGTAACGCCAACCGCTCATGGATAATACTTCCCCCGCGTAGGTCTGACAGGCCAGGTTGCAGTGGGCTTAATAACAAGGGATTGACTATGTTTCGCGGGATACGGGTGGCAGTTGGGATCATGGGCTTGCAGGCTGTGGGCGCTTATGCGGCTACTGCCCCGTTGGCCAGCCAGAATGACCTGATGAGCGTGTACCAGCAGGCGACCGAGAACAATGCAGACCTGGCGGCGTCGCGTGCAGACTTCGCAGCGCGCCAGGAAGCCGTACCCCAGGCCCGCGCTGGGCTGTTGCCGAACCTGTCCGCGGGCGCCGACGTGAACGACACTCGCCTGGCCCTGGAGCAACCCGCCAGAACGGCCAGCCGCAGTGGCACGTCCTATCGTGCAAGCCTTAGCCAGCCGATTTTCCGAGCAGACCGCTGGTTCCAGCTCAAGGCTGCAAAGGCTACCGATGAGCAGGCGGGGCTGGAACTGTCGTACACCGAGCAGAACCTTATCCTGCAAACCGCTGAGCGGTATTTTGCCGTGCTGCGCGCCCAGGATGGCCTGGCCACGGCACGTGCAGAAGAAAATGCCTTGCGCCGGCAACTGGACCAGTCCAAGGAACGCTTCAACGTAGGCCTTACCGACAAGACCGACGAGCTGCAGTCCCAAGCCAGCTACGATACCGCGCGCGCCAACCGCAGCCTGGCCGAACGCCAGGTGGCCGATGCCTTCCAGGCCCTTATCACCCTTACCAACCGGGAATACAACGCGATTCAGGGTGTAGTGCATACCCTGCCCATACTGCCGCCGTTGCCTAATGACGCCCGCGCCTGGGTGGATACGGCGTCACAGCAGAACCTACAGTTGCAGGCCAGCAACTTTGCCGTGGATGCCGCCGAGCAGACACTGCGTCAGCGCAAGGCCGGGCATGCTCCTACCCTGGACGCCATCGCCCAATACGAAAAGGGCGACAACGACAATTTCCAGTTGAGCAACCCGACCGGTATCAACGGGCTGGAGTACGGCGGCGATGTGGAGCGGCGCACCATTGGTTTGCGCCTGGAGGTTCCGCTGTACAGTGGCGGCCTGACCAGCTCCCAAGTACGTGAGGCCTATCAGCGTTTCAGCCAGAGCGAATACCGCCGCGAAGGCCTGCGCCGCCAAGTGGTAGAGAACACCCGCAACCTGCATCGTGCGGTCAACACGGACGTGGAACTAGTGGGCGCGCGCAAGCAGTCGATCATTTCCAACCAGAGCGCCGTGGAGGCCACGGAAATCGGCTACCAGGTGGGCACCCGCAACATCGTGGATGTACTGGACGCCCAACGCCAGCTGTATGCCTCGGTACGGGACTACAACAACAGCCGCTACGACTACATCCTGGACAACCTGCGATTGAAACAGGCTGCCGGGACCCTGAGCCCTCAGGACTTGCAAGACCTGGGGCAGTACCTCAAGCCGGACTACAACCCGGACAAGGACTTCTTGCCACCAGACCTTCAGGCCCAGGCGCAAGCCCTGCTCAAGTCAAACCGCAAATAGCCCGGGCGCGCAGATTGCGCCGCACCGCGTTATAGAGGTGTATCTTGTAGGACCGGCCACAGCCGAAGGCGGAGGCCGGGAACACAAACCCCGTCAGCGCTGTTTCTTCACCCACCCACCCACCGCTGCCAGCAACCGCTCCAACGCACCTTGGTTCGCTTTCATCACAGCCAACCCGGCTTCGCCCTTACGACGGGCGTTCCGGGGCAGTTCGATCAGGTTGCGCACGGCCTCGGCCAGGTGCTCGGCATTCTCTACTACCTCCAGCGCCTTGGCGTCTTGCAGGCGCTGGGCAATGTCCTGGAAATTGAACAGGTGTGGGCCACTGAGCACCGGTTTGCTCAAGGCGGCAGGTTCGAGCAGGTTGTGGCCGCCATTGGCTACCAGGCTACCCCCCACAAAGGCAATGTCGGCCAGTGCATACAGAAACAGCAGCTCGCCCATGGTATCGCCTAGCACCACTTGTGTACCGGCCCCTACCGCTTCGCCTGCGGCGCGGTGAGCAAAGCTAAAGCCCGACTGCTCGATTACATCACCTACCTGAGCGAAGCGCTCCGGGTGCCGGGGCACCAGTATCAGCAGCGCATCACTGTGGCTGGCCAACAGTTGCCGGTGTGCGGCGAGAACGACTTCGTCCTCTCCTTGGTGCGTACTGGCGGCGATCCAGACCGGCCGCTGGGTAGCCTGCCATTGCTCACGTAGCGCATGCGCCCGCTGACCCAGGGAGGGGTCGGGGTGAAGGTCGTACTTGATGGAACCGGTCACCGTGACAGTTTCAGCCCGCGCACCCAGGTCAAGAAAACGCTGGGCCTCGGTGTCGGTCTGCACCGCCAGCAGGCTCATCTGCCTGAGCATAGGGCCAGTCAGCCTGGCAAATCGACCATAGCCCCGTGCAGAACGGACAGAGAGTCGGCCATTGGCCAATGCCACAGGAATGCCACGCCGCGTGCACTGGTCCACCAGGTTGGGCCACAGTTCGGTTTCCATGATGATGCCCAGGCTGGGCCGTACATGGTCGAGGAAGCGGCCCATGGCCCACGGCAGGTCATAGGGCAGGTAGCAATGTTGCACGCGGGGGTTGTCGCCGAACAAAGCCCTGATGCGCTCGGAACCGGTAGGCGTCATGCAGGTGAGGGTGATCGGCAACTGGGGGTAGCGCTCCAGCAGCGCACGTACCAGGGGCGCGGCGGCGATGCTCTCGCCCACCGACACGGCATGCACCCAGAGGCCGCCCTGGGTCATGGCAGGCAACCCACGCCCGAAGCGCTCGCCAATGCGCTGGGCATACGCTGGCGCCCGGCGAGCACGCCACCACAGGCGCAGGGCGATCAGCGGTAAACCGAGGTGAAACAGGAGGGTATAGAGGGGTCTTTTCATGACGAAGAAGTGTACCCCAGGTGCTAGGGCTCGTGATGAGCGCAAGTGTTTTTTCTTTTGGCCAATATTCTAGAAAAACTGCTACTCATCAACCATCAACAGCCCTATCCACTTGAGCACTGTCAAGTTCGGCATCGGTGCCGCTAATGATTTTTATATCAAACACCTGCTCAATCACCTGTTTTGGCCCTTGATTCAGGCTCCACGTGAAAAACACCAGGAACCCCAATAATGAAACAAAAACCACGGACCCAACGACACTCTGCCAGACGCCTATCCAGAATCCAGGCCTAACGCTCTTTATCTCTTCATTAGCCTTATCGGCATAGTACTTTTCCAGACGCTGAGCTTCAGTGCTCAAGCTTATATCAAGAAAATTCTGGGCTAGCTGGCTAGCCTGATTGCGATAGCTTTCAAGCTGTGATGCGCTGTTACTAACGTCATGAAACGGGACGAGGTCTTTATCAGCAGGATCATTTCCAGTCTTATCTTTGAAGTTTCGGATGTATTCTATTTTTTGCCGCTTATACAGGGAATAGGCAATAATCCCCAGCATGTCATCTTCACTCTCCACCAACTCCTTGTATATGTAATTGTAGCTTCCATCGGCCATCTGCTTTTCAACCCTGCCTTAGACGAAGCGATGCGCTTTTAAAGGCCGCCTTGATTTCACTAGTACTTTTGCGACCGCTTGCGATAATAGCGGCCACTTCAGTCGGCAAGGTCGAGGTAGCATCGCTTCGAGCAGAGGGCATTTTCGAGTTTGCTTTAGTAACAAGAAAACGAGAAAAAAAATGATTAGATTCCATATTGACATCTCCTCTCATACTGTACTTTTTGACGCTTCCGTTATATTAGCTTGACTGAGAGGCGACCTCAACCACGTAGCTTGCTCCTCTTCTCTCCCCCTCATTTAGAATGCAGCAAACACCCTAAGGACTTGCCATGACCGCCTACTACTACCTGGCTATCGCCATCTGCGCTGAAGTGATCGCTACCGTGTCCATGAAGGCTGTCAAGGGGTTCAGTACACCGCTTCCGCTCACGCTGGTGATCATCGGTTATGGCATTGCGTTTTTCATGCTCACGCTGGTAGTGCGCTCGATTCCCGTAGGCATTGCCTATGCCATCTGGGCGGGTATGGGCATCGTGATGGTGAGCATTGCGGCGCTGTTTATCTATGGGCAACGGCTGGATGTACCGGCCATGGCCGGCATGGGGCTGATCGTGGCGGGGGTTGTGGTGATCCAGCTGTTTTCGAAAACGGCGGGCCACTGACCCCTGCGGCGAGTTTGCGGTTTCGGTGACCACTACACAGGTATACTGACGGCCTGTTTTGCGCAATGAGGTCACTGATGCCCACCCCTATTTCCACTGATGTGCTGATTGTCGGCGCTGGCGTCGCTGGCCTATGGCTCAACGCACGCCTGCGCCGGGCAGGCTGGTCTACTGTACTGGTGGAGCAAGGCAGCCTTGGGGGCGGGCAGACGCTCAAGTCCCAGGGCATTATTCACGGGGGTGCCAAATACGCCCTGCACGGCGCGCTGACCGGCGCTTCGGAAGCCATTGCCGACATGCCACGCCGCTGGCGTGAGGCCCTGGCCGGTACCGGTGAGCTGGACCTACGCGGCGTGCGCCTACTCTCCGAAGCCCATTATTTGTGGTCCCCAGGCACGCTGGCAGGCAACCTCACCAGCTTTTTCGCCAGCAAGGCGGTACGTGGGCGCGTGGATGCGGTCAAGGGTGACCAACTGCCACCCGCGCTGCAAAACCCTGCCTTCAAAGGCAAGGTTTACCGCCTGGCTGAATTGGTCGTGGATGTGCCTAGCCTGGTCGCTCGCTTGGCGGAGCTGGCACAGGGCAGCCTGCTGGCCGCTGAACGGCTTAAACCTCTGCGTGAGGGCAACCAGGTGGTAGGGCTGCTTGTGGACGGGCGGGAAGTGCGTGCACAGCGGCTTGTACTAAGCGCTGGCGCGGGTAACGAGACACTGCTCAACGCTTTGGGTGTCAGCCAGCCGGCCATGCAGCGCCGGCCGCTGCATATGGTCATGGCCAAAGGCGCTGCGCTCAAGCCGCTATACGCCCATTGCCTGGGAGGAGGCCCCAAGCCGCGCATGACCGTGACCACCCACCCCGCCCCGGATGGCCAATGGGTGTGGTACCTGGGCGGGGAGCTGGCCGAAGCCGAGGGCGTGGCTCGCAGCGAAGCGCAGCAGATCGCGGCCGCACGCCACGAAGTCAGCCAGTTGCTGCCCTGGGTAGACTTAAGCCAAGTGCACTGGGCAACCTTGCGCGTAGACCGTGCCGAACCGGCCCAATCCGGCCTGGTACGGCCAGACAACGCCTTTCTTGCCGACGATGGCCCGCTGCTGGTGGGCTGGCCGACCAAGCTGGCGCTGGCACCCGACTTTGCTGACAGGGTAATGGCAGCGTTCAACCGCGACGGCATCCAGCCCGGCCCTGCAATGCCTCTGCCTGAGCTCCCCCAACCACCTTTGGGCAAAACGGCCTGGGAGGCACTGCCGTGAGCCTGCCTTCTCTGCATGATCTGCACCGCCCCCTGGGGGCCACCGGCCTGGCCGTCTCACCTCTCGGCCTGGGCACCGTCAAGTTTGGCCGGGACCAAGGCGTGAAATACCCCAATGGCTTTACCATCCCGGACGACCAGGCCGCTGCTGCACTCTTGCGTCAGGCGCAAGCACTGGGCATCAATTTGCTGGACACTGCCCCCGCCTATGGGCACAGCGAAACCCGCCTGGGCCCGCTGCTGCGTGGCCAACGCGACCAATGGGTCATCGTGAGCAAAGTGGGGGAGGAGTTCGAGAACAATCAGTCCCGCTTTGACTTCAGTGCCGAACACACTCGCCTTTCTGTGGAGCGCAGCTTGCGCCGGCTGGAAACCGACTGCATCGATCTTGTAATGGTGCATTCAGATGGCAATGACCTGCATATTCTGGAACACACCGATGTGTACGAAACCCTGGCCCGGCTCAAGCAGGAAGGCAAGCTGCGCGCCTATGGTTTCTCGGGGAAAACCGTAGAAGGCGGGCTCAAGGCACTGGAGCACGGTGACTGCGCCATGGTGACCTACAATCTGAACGAACAGGCGGAACGGCCGGTCATTGAATACGCAGCCTTACATGACAAAGGCCTGTTGATCAAAAAGGCACTGGCCAGCGGCCACGCATGTCAGCAGCCAGGCATCGATCCGGTACGCGCGAGTTTTGAAGCCCTGTTTACTCAGCCGGGCGTGACCGCCGCCATAGTCGGCACTATCAACCCCGTGCACTTGGCCCATAACGTGGCCACTGTCGCCAAGGTCCTGAACACTCTTTGAAGGCCGTGGCGGCACACAATAAGGAATATTCATGCCGCGCATCCTTCTTCGCAACAACCCTGCCAATTTCAAGACCTTGCCCCTCTCTGTAGAGGCGACACCTGAAGGGCTTGTCTATCAGGGTGTAGGCATGCCAATAAACTTTAGCCAAACCCTTGAAAAGCGCCGCCCCATCATCGTGGAGGACCCGCACCGCTTTCGTGTGGAACTGGCTAACCTAGGCGTGTCCGTGCGCATGACGCTGGTATGGGAAGGCCTGGAATATTGGGTGCTGGTGCGCCATCAGCGGGTCGACCGTGGCGATGTTGTACTCAAGTTGATTTCCGGGTATGTGCCAGCACATGAGCTAAACCTGCCGCTTCACACCGCTGTTCAAGAGGTTGCCGAAGAATGCCTGTTGGAAACCCCAGAAGGTTGGCTGAATGGCCGCTTCAAGGATACCTGGCTGCCAACGCCTTATAGCCCCGCACTGCGGTATCGCGAAACAGCCCCCTTCACACTGAGCCCTGCCAAGGGTGAAGCCCTGCCCGTGCGCAGTGGCAACCTTACCCTTATCGAACAGCCACGTGCTTATGTGCACTTGCCCACGGCCTCGTTGCAACTGGTCTACGACATGCGCCTGGAAGTGCCTAGGGAGGCCCAAGGCCTAAGCCTGTATCACGTGGACGAACGCTTGGAAAAAGGGGAGCTGGTTACGCGGCTTAATAAAAGCCGCCCTGACCTATACCTGATCCCGTTGAAAAACGGCGCACCGTTGCCAGAACTGTATACCTTGCGTAAAGGCAGACTGACCAAGGCGCCTACCCGTGGCCTGTACCTGGCTGAAAGCTTCGGCCGCCAGGAAGGCTGGGTGATCAGTGAAGATCGGGTACGTTGGCGCGAATGGCTGGCACGCCAGGGCATACATGCGCCGGTCAAGCCCAAGACCGGGCTTAAGCGCATTACTACCAAAGCCAAGGCGTTCATGCGGCTGGTACGCAAAGGCAAAAGCGGCAAGCCTTAGCGGTTACGTATTTTCTCTACAATGGCCGTGGTGGAGCTGTTTTCCACCAGCCCCAGCACTTGCACAGTGCCGCCGTATTCCCTGACGATATCGGCGCCTACCACCTGATCCACGCCATAGTCGCCCCCTTTGACCAGCACGTCCGGCTTAACCTGACGCAGCAGGTTCTCAGGGGTGTCTTCCGAGAAGCTGACAACCCAATCCACCGCCCCTAACCCGGCCAGTACGGCCATACGCCGGTCCACACTGTTGATCGGGCGACCAGGCCCTTTCAGACAGGCCACCGATGCATCATCATTGATGGCCACGATCAAGCGATCTCCTTGCATTCTGGCCTGCTCCAGGTAGGTCACATGCCCAGCGTGCAGGATATCGAAGCAACCGTTGGTGAATACGATCTTCTCGTGATGCGCACGGGCATCCTCGATAGCCAGCAGCAACTGGTCCAGGGTTAGCACACCGCGCTCGGACCCTTGCTCACGGGAAATGGCACGACGCAACTCGGGGGCGCTAATGGCCGCCGTGCCCAGCTTGCCTACCACGATACCTGCCGCCAGGTTGGCCAGTGCCACGGCCTGGGGAAGGGCTTCGCCTGCTGCGATGGCAGCGGCCAGGGTAGAGATGACGGTATCACCTGCACCGGTGACGTCGAACACTTCACGGGCACGCGCCGGCAGGTGTAGCGCAGGATGCTCCGGGCGCAGCAGCGTCATGCCATGCTCGCCACGCGTCACTAGCAATGCGCCCAACTCCAGCTCTGCCATCAGCGAAGCGCCTTTGGCAACCAAGTCAGCTTCGTCAGCACAACGGCCCACGATCGCCTCGAATTCACTCAGGTTTGGCGTGATCAGGCTAGCCCCGCGGTAGCGCGTGAAGTCTTTGCCCTTTGGGTCTGCTAGTACCGGGATGCCGCGCTGAACGGCCGCCTGAATCAAGGCCTGGTGGTTTTGCAAGGCGCCCTTGCCGTAATCGGACAGTACCAGCACCTTTACGCCTGCAAGCAGCAACTCGACATCTTGGCTCATTTGAACACCGTCGGTAGCAAAAGGCTCTTCAAAGTCGATACGCAACAACTGCTGGTGGCGGCTCATGACACGCAGCTTGACGATAGTCGGCTGGTGGCTGATACGCTGGAACCTGGTGTTCACGCCAGCAGCGCTCAGGCTGGCCGACAGGCTTTCGGCCGCCTCGTCTTCGCCAGTTACGCCCACCAGGGACGCCGGCGCACCCAGGGCCGCGATGTTCAAGGCCACGTTCGCTGCACCACCTGGGCGGTCTTCGATCTGGTCTACGCGCACCACAGGCACCGGTGCTTCCGGCGAAATGCGGGAAGTGCCGCCATGCCAATAGCGATCGAGCATCACATCACCGACCACCAAGACAGGTGCTTGATCGAAACGCGGCATCGACAACTTCATGGCCCAACCCATCTACAGTTAACAGGGCGGCGATAGTAACACAGGGCAGCAAAACCCCCGAACCTC
>Ga0268349_1000051_pt1 | contig 24359 bp, 23 predicted proteins | sample G5R2_MAIN_18SEP2_FD_190164 | JGI IMG/M metagenome (GOLD analysis project Ga0268349, IMG submission 190164) | Phyllosphere microbial comminities from switchgrass, GLBRC, Michigan, United States - G5R2_MAIN_18SEP2017_LD1 | ecosystem: Host-associated > Plants > Phyllosphere > Phylloplane/Leaf...
CTGTCTGTTGGACCGGGCGCAGCCTGGGAATTTGTCCGCCGGTTCGCAGGCTGCGCCAGCTCCCACAAGGGGTATGCCATGCGCTGTCTGTTGGACCGGGCGTAGCCCGGGAAGTTGTCCGCCGGTTCGCAGGCTGCGCCAGCTCCCACAAGGGGTATGCCATGCGCTGTCTGTTGGACCGGGCGTAGCCCGGGAAGTTGTCCGCCGGTTCGCAGGCTGCGCCAGCTCCCACACCGGTTAGACCGGGCGCAGCCCGGGAATGAACTGACTAGAGCAGCTCGAACCGCGCCTGTTTCACGTCCTGGGAGTCCAGGCCGATCTGCACGTCGAAATCTCCCGCTTCGGCCGCGTACTGAAGCTGGGTGTTATAGAACTTCAGGTCCTCCTCAGTGAGGTTGAACGTCACTTCCTTGCGCTCACCTGCCTTGAGGAATACTTTCTCGAAGTTCTTCAGCTCCTTGATCGGCCGTGCCATGGACGCTGCCACGTCATGCAAGTACAGCTGCACCACGGTTTCCCCGTCACGTTTGCCGGTATTACGCACGGTCACACTGGCCTTGAGGGTATCGCCCCGCTTGAGCCGGGCACTGGACAGGTGAACGTCCGACACGTCAAAGGTGGTGTAGCTCAGGCCATAGCCGAAGGGGAACAGCGGAGTGGTGTCCTCATCGAAATACTGGGAGGTATAGTTGCCCGCCTTGCCTGGGGTGAACGGGCGACCAATGGTCAGGTGGCTGTAGTACATGGGCACCTGCCCCACGGAGCGTGGGAAGGTCACCGGCAGCTTGCCCGAAGGGTTGTAGTCACCGAACAGAACGTCGGCGATGGCATGGCCGCCTTCAGTACCGGTGAACCAGGTTTCCAGCAGGGCATCGGCCTGCTCCGTTTCCCGTACCAGCGACAGCGGCCGGCCGTTCATCAGCACTATCACAAGGGGTTTGCCCGTGGCCCGCAAGGCGGTCAGCAAGGCACGCTGGGGCGCTGGGATGTCCAGCGTGGTACGGCTGGCCGACTCATGGGACATGCCCCGTGACTCACCTACCGCCGCCACGATCACATCGGCACTTGCCGCGGCTTTCAGGGCTTCGTCGATCATGGCCTGGGGCGTACGCGGGTCCACTTCCACTTCGGTGCGGTCGAAAATGATCCGGTTGAGGAAGGCGAGGCTGTTTCGGTCATTGGTCACGTTGGCGCCCTTGGCATACAGCACCTGCGCCTGGTTGCCGACCGCGTCGCGCAGCCCGCGCAGCAACGTGATGGACTGGGTAGGCTGGCCGGCGGCCGACCAACTGCCCATCATGTCGATAGGGGCATCGCCCAGGGGGCCCACCAGCGCGATGGTGCCGGCCTTCTTCAGCGGCAGCGTGTCTTTGGCATTCTTGAGCAGCACCATGGAGCGCCGGGCCACGGCCCTGGCATCCTGACGGTGCAGCCGGCTCTCGGCATTGACGTCCTGCGGGTCGTCTACGGCCTTGCCCAGGCGGCGGTAAGGGTCGGCAAACAGCCCCAGGTCGTACTTGGTAGACAGCACTTCACGCACGGCGCTGTCGATCTGCGCTTCGGGTACTTCGCCGGCCTTTACCAACCCAGGCAATTCCTTGCCGTACACCATGTCGTTCATGCTCAGGTCGATACCCGCACGGATCGCCAGCTTGGCCGCTTCACGGCCATCCCGGGCTACGCCATGCTTGACCAGTTCCAGGATCGCCCCGTGGTCGCTCACGGTCAGGCCTTTGAAACCCCAGTCCCGGCGCAGCAGGTCCTGCATCAGCCAGGTGTTGGACGTGGCCGGCACTCCGTTGATGGAGTTGAGTGCAACCATCACGCCACCGGCCCCTGCGTCCAGCGCGGCACGGTAGGGGGGTAGGTAGTCCTGGTACATGCGGGTAGGGCTCATGTCCACGGTGTTGTAGTCCCGGCCACCCTCTACGCCGCCGTACAGCGCAAAGTGTTTCACGGCGGCCATGATGCTGTCGGGTGCGCTCACGTCCTTGCCTTGGTAGCCCTGCACCATCACCTTGGCAATGCGCGACACTAGGTAGGTATCCTCGCCAAAGCCTTCACTGCTGCGCCCCCAACGGGGGTCGCGGGAAATGTCCACCATGGGGCCAAAGGTCATGTCCAGGCTGTCGGCGGCGGCTTCTCGGGCGGCCGTGCGTGCGCTCACGGCAATGGCGTCCATGTCCCAGCTGGAGGCCAGGCCCAGGCCAATGGGGAAAATGGTGCGCTGGCCGTGGATCACGTCATAGGCAAAGAACATGGGGATCTTCAGCCGGCTGTTCATGGCCGCGTCCTGCATGGGACGGTTTTCCGGGCGGGTAACTGAGTTGAAGGTGCCACCGATACGCCCAGCGGCGATTTCCTTGCGTATCTGCTCGTGGGTCATGTCTGGCCCGATGCTGATCAGCCGCAGTTGGCCGATCTTTTCATCCAGTGTCATGCGCGACAGCAGGTCGCTGATGAACGCCTCCTTGGTCGGTGCCGGGGCAGTGCCTTCGGCCAAGGTATAAGGGCAAGCGAGGGCAGCAGCCATGCCGAGCAGATACAGCTTCTTCATGAAAATCATTCCTGGCGGGCTAACAGGCTCAATGGGCCTGTAACTTTATTTACAAACCGTTGTAACCCAATTAGGGACAGGTGATCCAGTCAGCGCGTGTTTTTCCGCTTTCAGCGCGCCTGCCTTAGAATGGCGACCCGCTGCCTTTTTCGAGATTCACTTGATGCCTGTTGCGCCTGCTTCCGCCTTGCCCACCGATGACCCCCGTGCCGTGTTCCTGGACCTGCTGCGAGGGGCACTTGCCGCCGGGCGCTGGGTGAGACTGGTGCTGGCCCGGCCGGTGGGGGCGGAGCCTGAACTGGAGCGCATCACGGTCAAGCCGCTCACTGTAAAAGGTGAGCCGCGCCTGGGGTTCGTGCTGCGCTATCGCACCCGTGACATTACCCGGCACTATGGCCTGGACGAAGGCCTGGCCGAGATCGCCAACGCCTTGCCCGCGCCGTTTCGCAACGCCCACCTGCATGCCACGGATGAAACCGTGCAGTTGGAATTCGGCAAGAAGGGCAAGGCGCGGTTGCACCGTACACGGGCGCCACAGGTTCAAGCGGCAGCCCCGGCCGCGCACGACCGCGCCAAGCAGCGCTGGCTGGACCTGGACCGCCCGTTCCTCGCCGCCTTGGGCGTGACCGACCACAAGGGCGCGCTGGTGCCTGCCATGTCGCGCAAGTGGAAGCAGATCAACAAGTTCATCGAAGTGTTTGCCCACGCCTTCAACCAGGCGGGTTTGCCTGAAAGCGCCCCCGTGCAGGTGGCAGACTTCGGCTCGGGCAAGGGTTACCTCACCTTCGCCATCCACGATTACCTGCGCCACGGCCTGGGCCGGGATGCACGGGTCACGGGTGTGGAGTTGCGTGAAGACATGGTGACCCTGTGCAACCAGGCGGCGGCCGAGCTGGACCACCCAGGCCTGCAGTTCGAACTGGGGGACGTGCGCACGGTGGTCCCGGCACGCATTGATGTGATGATCGCCCTGCATGCCTGCGATGTGGCCACGGACTACGCCCTTCACACCGGCATTCGTAGCCAGGCGGCGATCATCATGTGCTCGCCCTGCTGCCACAAGCAGCTGCGCCCTCAGATGACCAGCCCCGAGCCCCTGGGCCCTATGCTGCAGTTCGGCCTGCACATGGGCCAGCAGGCCGAAATGCTCACCGACAGCCTGCGGGCGCTGTACCTGGAAGCCTGCGGGTACGAAACGAAGGTGTTCGAGTTCGTGTCGCTGGAGCACACCAGCAAGAACAAGATGATTCTGGCGGTCAAGCGTTCAAGGCCCATCGATGTGAGCGCCCGGCTGGCCCGTATCGAGGCGCTGAAAGCGTTCTATGGCATACAGGAGCACTGCCTGGAAACGCTGCTCCAGGCAGACCACCTGCTGGCGTGAGTCAGCGCCTTGGCCGGGCCTTTTCCTGAGGAATCATCAGGGCTGGGGCCCCTAACGGGTGGCTGGTGGCGTCGAAGAACTCCAAGGTCACCCGATCGCCCAGCAGCGCGTGGTAGTGCTTTTTCTGGCTGAGCACCCAAGGGTCGCTCAACGGGAAAATCGACACCGCCATGGCGTCAATGGGAGCCTGGCGCAGGGCCGCCAGCACATGGGCATCCTGCGTGTTCAACTGGTGGCCAAACACGCACAGCGGGCCTCGATGCACGGCCAGTGCCCCAAGGTTACGAGTAAGGTAGTCCGACCCCCGAATGCTTCGCAGCTTGTCGGCACCTGTGCCCTCGTTGACGAACAGCGGCACCTCCCCCGGTGTATTGATGGCAAACCCGTCCAGCAATTCGCTACCCACGGCCAGGCGGCGGCGGGTGGCGCCGTCGCGGTCCTTGAGCAGGTGCAGCCCGCCATGCAGGTAATGCAGGCGATGGTCACCTGCAGGCGGCCGGCTGGCATCAAAGCTGGCATCCTCGTCCAGGCCATCATCGAAGCCTTCCGGCGCTTCTGCTACGGCCCAGTGGCACAGCAGGTCATAGTTACTTGAATAGATCGCTTGGTAGTCCCGCAGGGCGGTGTTGAGTGCCAGGCGCGTAGCAGCAGGGAGCAGCCGCCAGGGCAGGTGAACACTGCGCATGGCGTGGATCAGCGCTTCCTTGATGGCGTAGTAGCGGTTCAGCGGGCCGGAGGCGCCAATGGCCAGCGCTGCGTTTACACGCGTGGTGGTATTGAGTGATCCCAGTACCTGTTCGAAGCTCTCGCTGCCCAATGCCTTGAACAGCGCCAGGTCGGTCTGGCCCAGCGGGCGGTTGCGCACCTTTTGCGCCAGCTCGAACAGCGAGTCATAGGCAAAGCCCCGCCACAGGGCACGGCTGGCGCCATTGCCCAGCAACAGGCCGGTGCAATGGCCAGCCAGGCGCGTGTCTTTCCAGGCGGGGAGGGTGGTGTCGAAGGTGTGTAATTCCATAGTGCAGCAATTCGGTGACTTAGGCTGGCGCGACTGTAGCACGTTGCCGCTGTGGCTCGCGGGTTTGCGCCTTCCGCCCGTATGGAAGGTGCCCGTATGGAAGGTGAGTGTCGCGAGTGTCATCTTGAAACAGCACCCGCTGCGCTATGCTCGAAGGCTGGCGCAAAGCGCCTTCCATTGTTAAACCCGAAAAAGGGGAATGCGTGTGAAGCAGGTCAAAACATTCCAGTTGGGTGCCGCGCTGTTGTGCCTGGCCATGACAGCAGCGCCCGTGTTCGCTGCTGCGCCCTCGCCAGAGGCTTTGGCAAAGAAGGCCGGCGTTGCCTGGCCTGCAGTGATCGCTCACCGGGGCGCCAGCTACGATGCGCCCGAGTCTACTCGCCCCGCCTATATAGCCGCCCGCGACCTGGGTGCGGACTACCTGGAAATGGACCTGCAACGCACCCGCGACGGGCAGCTGGTAGCCTTTCATGACGACACACTGCTGCGTACCACAGACGTGGCCACCCGTTTTCCGGACCGCCGCGACAAGCCTATAAGCGCGTTCACCCTGGCTGAACTGCGTGAGCTGGATGCCGGCAGCTGGTTCAACACGGCCTACCCAGACCGTGCACGCCCCGCCTTCCAGGGCGCCAAGGTGTTGACCCTGGATGAAATCATCGACATTGCCGATGCTGACCCTGAAAACCGTACCGGGCTGTACATCGAAACCAAGGTGCCCAGCCTCTACCCCGGCATCGAAGCGGACCTGAAGGCCAAGCTGATCTCCCGCGGCTGGCTGACCCCTTCTGGCGAGGTTGCCGCTGGCCACCACGTGGTGCTGCAAACCTTCGAAAAGGCCAGCCTGGAACTGCTGGCCAAGGAAATGCCCAAGGTGCCCAAAGTGCTGTTGCTGTGGGTAGGCGAGGGCAGCATCGAGCCGGAGTCCAAAGTGGCCTTCGCAGACTCGGGTATCAAGGACAAGGCGGCGTACTACGCCAGCCAGCGCCCTGCCAGCAAGGAAGCCTTCGCCAGCTGGGTCGATTTTGCTAAAGCGCAAGGTGCGGTGGGCACTGGCCCTTCAACGGCGCTGACCAAAGGGGGCGATCAAAGCTACATGGATCTGGTGCAGCCCTGGATGAACAAGCTTACCCATGCCAAGGGCCTGCTGGTGCACGTGTACACCGTGGATGACCCAGTGGACTTCGACAAGGTCAAGAAGGCCGGCGTAGACGGCATATTCACCAACCGTGCGGCCGAACTGCTGAAGTTCGACGGGCGCCCTTCGAAGCGCTCCGTGCAGGCCATTCTCGACGACGAAGGCTACTGACTGGAAATGCCGTGCAGGTCGGCGATCCAGCGCCCGATCGGCTCGGCATTGCGCTCCAGCGTATCCAGCGCATCTCGCACGCTGCCCGCCGTGGCAGCGTCATCCCCCCGTACCTCCACCCACAGCGCCAATTCTTCAATGGCCGCTGCCAGGGCTACCTGGTTTTCGTAGATCTTCTCTAACGCGTGGTGCAGTGAGTCGGGCATGGTTGTCACTCCTTGTGTCGTGAAGTAGTGACCCTGGGGCCACACGTTGGTGCCCGCCGCTTGCTTTGGGCAGGAAGTGGCCATAGGCCTGCTTATATGAAAAAGCCTTCAAACAATCTCAGGGAACCGATCCCACCCCTGTGCACCTCTAAGGAAAACAAGCCTTTGCAATAACAGTGGAGAGCAACCATGCAGGTACAAGTCAACAGCAACCAGGTCACCGCCGGCGTAGGTTTGCACGACTGGGTAGGTAGCGCCGTGGAAGACGCCCTGGAGCGGTTCGATGACTTGCTGACCCGGGTGGAAGTCCATGTCAGTGATGAAAACGCCGAAAAATCCGGCGCCCAAGACAAGCGCTGCCAGATCGAAGCCCGGCCCAAAGGCCATACGCCTGTGTCCGTTACCCACAAGGCGGAATCTCTGGACCAGGCCGTACAAGGCGCTGCTGAGAAAATGTCCCATGCCCTGGAGCACCTGATGGGCCGCCTGGACGAGCCTGTAGTTTCCACCGGCCACCTGACCGCACCGCCAGTGCTGGAAGATTCGGAAGCGGAAGTGGATGCAATGCTGGAGGATGACTTCCTGGCCCGGCGTGAGGCGTTGGGTAAGGAGTAAACGAGGGGAGGGGCCTGGCTGCTAAGGTGGCTGGGCCTTGGCCTGACGTGCTTTATCCCCTGCCTTTACCCTTCCAGCATGGGGTTGCCCCAGACCTCGCACGCTAACGAATGCCTTTAGCAGTAGTCGTGTGTATTGCCACCTCGAAATAGGGCTTCGACATCGGCGTCGGCTATTTGGAAAGCCTGATAGTCGAATGATTGCTCGTCACCCATACCTCTAGCAAATCCGATACGAGGCAGCTTCATGGCTTCCTCAGAAGCCACCAGCCCTGAAATCGGCTTACTGTTTTTGGCGGTGTCAATGACCGTACTCGCTGCCATTTCTTCTGACATTTGCAATGCGTGTTCTCTGTCGGCACATGTATGGCGGGGCTGCATGGTTTCTTCTCCGCTATGCATCGGCCCAAGTGTCATTTCGGCGATTGTAGCCGAGCCCACTGTATTGCCTACGAAATTGCCCATGGAAGCAGGATGACCGTAAGCCAAAAGCGGTTTAAACTCATTTGACGAAATATCAGCATCAAATGACGGAGGCTGCATGGGCGTTTCAATAAATGAAAAGCGCCGAGAAGCGTTGCGTAGCGACGGAGAGAAGACATTCTGGGCTTTCGCTAGTCGCCAGCATGCGCTCAGGGAATCTGAGCGGCTGGTTCATATAAAGAAAGGTTTTTCGGTACAACTTTTCCAAGCGATGCGGCTAACCTTCAACCTGCAACAAGAGGTTGTAGCCGTTCTCTTCAATGGTTCGACCTCTACCTTTGAGCGTCGAATTCGTGAAGACCAAGCGCTTGATACCGTCGCTTCCGAGCGCCTGGACCGCATAGCGTCAGTGTCCAACCTCGCGCATGAGGTGTTTGAAGACCAGGATGCCGCTGCAAAGTGGATGTCGGTGCCTCATAAAGCCCTCGGGAATGTTGCGCCTATCCTGCTGTGTGAAACCGAGATCGGTGCAAAACAGGTACGTAGGGTGCTGCACGCACTGGAGTGGGGCGGGGCTGCTTGATGCGGGCTTGGCGAATAGCGAAAGAGAAACGTGCGACAGACCTTTCGGGCAAAGGCGCTGCTATTGAAGGCGGTCGATGGAATGACCAGGATGTGCCCGCGGTATACATGGGCATGACCCCCGCCATTTGCTGCCTAGAGACCTTCGTTCATGCAACCGGCCAGCCGACGTTCCCGCTTAAGATCACCTGTTTCGAACTGCCCTCAGACACTTCACTGTACAAGACACTAAGCGCCGCTGATTTGCCAGAAGGGTGGGCAAGCCTGCCAGCCGACCGGCCCAGCATGGACCTTGGCACTGCATGGCTCAAATCCAACACGCATCTGGGGCTAATCGTTCCATCTGCCATCATGCCGCTGGAGTTGAACGTCGTCGTCAACCCCAATCATCCCCAAGCGAGCCGGATTAAGGTCGCTGAGATGTACGATTTTATGTATGACCCGCGGATGTTTGAGGTGGGTAGGGGGTTGTGATCTCCTGGACGCTCGTAGGTCAGGGTTGAGCAGTCTGCTGCTTGTAGAAACGAGAGGGCCCAGCAGGTGTTTAGCCATTAGGTCATGGATTTCCTGACGCCGCCGAAGATTTTGCAACGGCCGCCGCTGTCGACAACGTGTGGGTCACTCCCTGAAAACCAGCCTAAAGACGATCTTTGTGCGTGAATCGCTGGAGCAAATACAGGCGTTGGTGGAGCAGCTGCGCGGTCAATACGTCCATGGGATCAAAGATCCTGCGGATTACAAGCGAGCTACCCTGCTGCTGGATGAGCTTACCGATGGGCACATACTTAGCCGGTATGAAGAGCAGATCTTGATTGAGGTGGAGAAGGCCATTCTGGGTTATGAGCAGGGCGAACGCTTCACCAATGCTGTTTACGGTAGCCTTTGTAGGGTGTATCTCCGGCCAGCTAAGGCACCGGGACTCCCAGGTATTTCGCGATTCGAGCAGTATCTTCTTTGCACCCATGAGCGAATGCCTGCCTCAGAAATTGGGCTTGGGTTGCTTTGGTTCGTTCGTCTATTCCTGACATTGCTAGTGTGTAATAACCCTCTGCCTGAAATTCTTCAGCGCTCAATGCTTGAGGACGTGCATTGTCCGCGATCCATTGGATAGCGTCTTCACCAGGCTGCAAAGCTGGCTTGTGCTTGGGAAAGCAGTACGGGTTTCGGGTCGTTATTGGGTATTCTGACAAGTAGGGATCTACGCCCTCAATTGTTGTTTGAAGGAGTTTCAACCGCCTGGAGTAGTCTTCGCTAGGTGGGTAAAAATCAATACACTTTGCATACTCCAAAGCGCCAGCCATTAGCCCTCGTTCGGCAGCCTGGCCGAGCAAATCACACATTTCTTTGTTGTTTTTGAAGGGTTTTTTTGCAAACAACAGGTTAGCCTTTTGGTACATAGCGACGCCGTTCCCAGCGGCGATGGCATTGTCTAGGTGTGTGTACATTCGCTTGTCAATTTTCACGAGTTCATCTACGAGCGCCCGCCCTTTCGCTACGTCAGTGTCATGCCGCGCAGCCATGTCCTGCAACTGTGCATAACCATTTTTTAGAACCTCCATGTCTTTTTGCGCTGCGAGCCATTCGGAAGCGGCTCTAGGTTGCGGTGCCTCGGCAAATGAAAAAGAAGATATCAGGCAAATGCCCAAGATTGATAAGCGACGGTAGTTCATGTAACAACCTTAAGTAGGCGGTGATTTTTTTTGTGTCCTTGCATTTCTACATACCTACGACAGGCGGCAACAGACGTACTGTTATCGACTTGGACGGAACAATCTGAATATGGCCTAGCTAAAATGGTTAGGCAGGCGCCGGCAACAAGAGAGGAACCAGACCATAAGCACTCTGATTGAAAAGCCTCATTTTGTGCGTGAATCGCTGGAGCAAATACAGGCGTTGGTGGAGCAGCTGCGCGGTCAATACGTCCATGGGATCAAAGGTCCTGCGGACTACAAGCGAGCTACCCTGCTGCTGGATAAGCTTACCGATGGGCACATACTCAACCGGTATGAAGAGCAGATCTTGGTTGAGGTGGAGGAGGCCATTCTGGATTATGAGCAGGGCGATGCGACCTTCAGCCGTTTCAGTGCTGAAGCACAAGCTGCCGCCACGCCTATACAGCTGCTGAAGGATCTGATGGAAACCCACACTCTGTCCGGCTCAGACCTGCCTGAAATTGGCGACAAAACGTCTGTATCCAAGGTCCTGAACGGCGAGCGCCCGATCAGTCACAAAAAGCTTTTGCATTGGCTGAACGATTTGGCATTGACCCGAAAGCATTCATCGCTGCGCAGGTTCGAGCCTCTGCTAAAACGTCGAGCATTGCTGTAACCATGTAGCAGAATCCTGCATCGGTTCTGGTTGGCAGGCAAAGCAGGCTACTGGCACATGGCTTTCCGCTTTATCGACACGGCTGCGGAACTGGTTCTTTACCTTGATCAGCACTGAAAGGGTAGCGACAGATGGCAATGCACAACCCACCTCATCCGGGCGAAGCGCTGCGCGAAGATGTATTGCCGGAACTCAAGTTATCTACTACGGACCTAGCCAAGTCGATTGGCTATCCCAGAAGGCGTCTATCCACACTACTTAATGGCCGTTCTGCCATTAAGGCAGACCTGGCGTGGCGTCTGGAGTTAGCAGGTGTAGGCAAGGCCCATATGTGGCTTGCTCGCCAGTTGGCCTATGATTTGTGGTGCGCGCAGCACAAAAGCGTTCCACCGATCACTAAGCCAGGTGCCCAGCAATCTAAGGCGATTCCGAGTGTAAACCCGATAGATCAACTACAACGAAGGGGCTCGAAAGCCAAGTAACGCGGGGACTTGAAGAGGAAAATCTGGAGCGGGTAGAGGGAATCGAACCCTCAACTAAAGCTTGGGAAGCTTTCGTTTTGCCACTAAACTATACCCGCTCAAGGGCGTACTTTTTACCAGAAAGCGTTTGAAAACAGAACCTTTTTTTTCGCCAAAGCGAAACGCCTGCCCTCCGCTTTACCCCTCACCCCTCCAGCGGCACCTGCAGGCTGGCCAGCTCCCCCTCGGTCAACGCCCGATAGGCCCCAGGCGCCAAGGCCGGGTCCAGCGCTAAAGGGCCTATGGCCACCCGGTGCAGTCGGGTCACTTTGTTTTGGAAGTGGCCGAACATACGCTTGACTTGATGGTAACGCCCCTCCACCAAACTTAAGTGGGCCGAGTGCGAACCCAGCAGGGTGAGGTGGGCGGGCAGGGTGGTGAGGCCTTCGTAGGCGAAGTACAGGCCTGCTTCGAACACGCTGGCGTAGTGCGCTTCGATGGGTTGCTCGGTTTCCACGTAGTAGAGTTTGGGCAGCTTGCTGCCGGGCTGTGTGAGGCGGCGGGACCAGTGGCCGTCGTTGGTCAACAGCAGTAGCCCAGTGCTGTTGTAGTCCAGGCGGCCCGCCAGGTGCAGGTCGGCGCGTTCGGCTTCTGGCAACAGGTCCAGCACCGTGCGGTGCTTAGGGTCGCTGGTGGCGCTTACGCAGCCCTCGGGTTTATGCAGCATCAGGTAGCGCGCTGGGTGGCCGTGCTGCACTACCTGACCACAGACGCTTACGGTCGCGAACGGGCGAATGTCCCAGGCGGGTTCCTGTACCACGCACCCGTCCACTTCAACCTCGCCCATGGCCAGCGCTCGCCTGGCCTGCTGGCGATTGTAGCCCGGCAGGTTGGCAACCAGGCGGTCAAGGCGCATCGGTAGGCTTAGCGGGTAACCGTTCCATCCCGGCGGCACAGCGTGGGCACAGGCACGCCACGCCTTTGGCCGCGTCTGGCAAGGCGGCCAGTACGTGTGCGTCTACGGTCACGTTGAAGCACCAGCAAGGGGCCGTGCTGGGCATGGTCATGGCGCACTGGTTCGAACAGCCACAGGCCGGGCAGGTGGAAGGGTCTGGCATGGGGAAGGGCAACCTTATGAAGCGATCACGCGTGGGCGCATTGTCGCATACGTGAGGGTTGGCTTCAGGCTGTAACGCGCAGGTTCTGCAGCACGATTGGCCGGGCCCAGCCGGTATCGAAGTCGAACTCGCGCTGCTGGTAGATCAGTGTCTGCTCATCGAAAGGCACGTTGGCCGGGGGCAGCAGGTCCGTTTCGAACTCGGCGATCGGTAGGTACAAGGCACGTGGTTTGGGCGCAGGGCCTGGCTCAGGCAGCGGCTTGCCGTTGGCAAACACGATGGGCCGGCGCCAGCCGGTGTCTAGGTCAAGTTCCAGCTGTTGAGCTTGCAGTTCTTCAGCCGGGTAGGGGACTGCTGCGGGTGGCAACAGGTCGGTGTCGAATTCTGCGATGGGCAGGAACAGCGGCTTGGGCGGCTCTATCACCTGCTCGACAATGTCACAGTCCCGTTGTTCGTGTACTTGCTGCAGCCATTGGGCTCCAGCAATGGGTTCGCCGTCGGCGTTGACAGGGGCCGGCAATACAAAGGGTGGTGCGTCAGTGGCCGTATCAGGCTCACCTTCAGGTGCAGGTTTGAGCGCGCTGGCGAAAAAGTCCTGCCACAGGTGGCTCACCCCGCCCAGGGTCTGGGTATTGCGCCGGCTGAAATTGCCAACCGGTGACAGATAACCAACAGGTGGGGAAATGAGATCGGTCATTGGCGTTCAGGGGACCCAAAGCTCTGGCAAAATATCGCACACAGTCACTATCGGCCGCTCGCGGCGAAGATTTAACCTTTTTCGAGAACAGGTGATGCAAGAGCGACAAGCGGCGTGCCGCATTCAGGTGGTGCCCATGGCTGAGGCTTTCCGTGAAACCGCCCAGGCCTTGGCGACGACGCTGGGCCTGCCCTTGGTGCTGGAGGCAGCGGATTTTGCCCTTCAGGTAGGGCCCGCTGGTGTGCAGTTGCAACAGCTGGGGGCGGAGGCACCCGGCCCGGTGTGGGTGGATTTTCTTCAAGGCGGCGCGGCACACCGGCGCCAGTTCGGCGGAGGCAGCGGGCAGATGATCGCCAAGGCCGCTGGCCTGCAGCCCGGCGTACGCCCCCATGTGCTGGATGCTACGGCAGGGTTGGGGCAGGACGCTTTTGTACTGGCGACCTTGGGCTGCCGCCTGGACCTGATCGAGCGCCAGCCCATTATTGCCACCCTGTTAAGGGATGGCCTGGCACGTGCCAGCCTGGATCAAGAAGTAGGCCCTATCGTAGCCCGCATGGCGTTGCACCAAGGCAATGCTATTGAACGGATGAGCCACTGGGAGGGCGAAGCGCCACAAGTGGTGTACCTGGACCCTATGTTCCCCCACCGGGACAAAAGCGCCCTGGTGAAAAAAGAGATGCGTCTGTTCCGCCCGCTGGTGGGTGATGACCTGGACGCGCCGGCCTTGCTGGAAGCAGCTCTGGCGCTGGCCACCCATCGCGTGACGGTAAAGCGCCCGCGCAAGGCGCCACCGGTTGAAGGGCCGAAGCCAGCGCTGTGCATTGAAGGTAAATCCAGCCGCTATGACATTTACCCGAAGAAGTCCCTGAAACCCTAGCGCACGGGCTCCACTTTCACGCGCAGTGGCTGCGGGTCGTTGCCATCGAGCGTGACAGGCACCGCCTGGGTATTGATCCACAGCAGCTTCCCGGCCGATTCGATACGGGCAGTGATTGCATAGCGGTGACCACTGGCCAGCTGTCGACGGTCGTAGCTCAGCTCGAAGGGAATGGGCACCTGAGCACCGGCGGGGCCGGTATAGCGCGCCAAGGCAACCGCCGGGGCGTCGGCCATGGAGACATCCGCCAGGGTTACGTTCAACACGGCTGTGGGCGGTAATGCGATCCGTTGCAGGTAATAGGCCTGGCCTTGCAGCACGGCGGTGTCAGGCCAGTGTTGGCAACCGCCGAGCAACAGGGCGGCTAGAAGAGGGAAAAGTCGTTTCAAGAGGGCACTCCAGGCCGTGATCAGAACGCTGAATGTAGCGGATCAAGGTGCCACGTGCAGCAGGGCAAGCTCTGAAGCCCAGCCAAGGCTGAAGCACCGTTGAGGCGGCAATACGCTTCAGTAAGCCCTTATTCAACAACGTCCGCGCCCTTGCGGTCACCCTCTTGCACAGAGGCCTCACCTGGAGCATCCGCCAACAACGCCTCAGGCGCCGCGCCCGTTTCACGCACCGCCAGGTCTTCGTTACGGTGCAGGGTCACCTGCCGAATGGACAGCCGCACCTCGGCGGACAGCACGCGCTTGGCTGCACCTTCTGCCAGTTCGCCTAGGCCGCTCTGGTAGCCCAGCTTGCCTTCATCGTTGCGGTGCACCACACCGGTATCGACCAACGCCTGGATAAAATGCCGGAACAGCATTTTGTCGAAAAACTCGGGTGCATTGAGCCCATGGAGAATGGACAGCCGCTGGGCCATGACCGTGGCCAGGTCTTCCAGGGCCTCAGCGGTAAGCCCGTATTGCCCATGGTTAAGCAACAGCGCAATAGCCATGTAGAAGCGTTGCAGCGTTTGGGTAATGCCCCGGGCAAGTAGGGTGAGCAGTACGAACTGCCGGGAGCTGGGGGCGGGCCTCAGGTAGTTTTCCCCTTCCTGGCGCAGCAAGCCGTGGCTCACAAACGCCGCCAGCCACTGGTCCATCACGCCATCGAGTTCTTCCACCGACCAGCGAATGAACAGCTCTGCCCGCAGGTAGGGGTAAAGGGCGCGCGTGAAGCGCAGTACCTGCTCCCGGTTGATACGGGCCGAGCTCTGGAACAGGCTTGCTAACAACGCGGGCAGGGCGAATACGTGCAGCACGTTGTTGCGGTAGTACGTCATCAGTACCGCATTCTGTTCGTTCAAGTACAGGATGCGGCCCAAGGCATCCGATTGCTCGGCTACCAACCCCATACCCTTCACATGGGCAATCAGGGCCAGGCCATCGCCCTCGGGCAGGGTGGTATAAGGCGAATAGGGCACCTCGCGCATCAGCCCCAGGAACAGGTCCAGCACCCGTGCCAGTGCGCTTTCGTCCAGCGCCTGGCGTGTGGTGGACAGCAGGGCCAGGGCCACCAGGTTGGCCGGGTTGATGGCCGCGGCTTCGTTGATATGGCAAGCCACCTGCTCGCCCAACTGGTGCGTGACCCGGTTCAACCAGGCGGGTTTGAAATCCTCGGCGGGTGGTTCGGCGCGCCAGCCAGGTTGTTGGGCGTCCAGGAACTCCGTAAGGCGAACAGGCCGGCCAAAATTGACCGATACCTGCCCGAAGCGCTGCTTGAGGGCGCCAATCACCTTGAAGATATCGAGCACCGACTCTTTCTTTTTGGCCGCGCCACGGAGTTCGCCCAGGTAAGTGCGGCCCTCCAGCACACGCTCGTAGCCGATGTACACCGGTACAAACACGATAGGCGTGCGTGACGAGCGCAGGTAGCTGCGCACGGTGATGGCCAGCATGCCCGGCTTGGGCCGCAGCATTCGCCCGGTGCGCGAACGCCCGCCCTCCACGAAATACTCGACCGGGAAGCCTTTGGTGAACAGGGTGTGGAGGTATTCGTTGAACACCGCCGCATAGAGGGGGTTGCCCTTGAACGTGCGGCGCATGAAGAACGCGCCGCCCCGGCGAAGGAGGCTGCCAATCACAGGCATGTTCAAGTTGATGCCGGCAGCAATGTGCGGCGGCGTGAGGCCATGACGGAACAGCAAGTAAGACAGCAGCAGGTAGTCGATATGGCTGCGGTGGCACGGCACATAGATCACTTCATGCCCTGGCGCCAGGGCCTGTACCTGCTCGATCTGGCTGACCTTGATGCCATCGTAGATCTTGTTCCAGAACCAGCTCAGTACCACCTCAAGAAAGCGAATGGCCGTGTAGGTGTAATCCGAGGCAATCTCGTTGCCATAACGCAGTGCCTGGCTTTCGGCCCGCTCCAGGCTGATGTTCTCGCGGGCAGCTTCGTCGGCGATGGCTTGGCGAACAGGCGCTGCGTGAACCAGGCCTTTGACCAGGTGGCGGCGATGTGAAATATCCGGCCCGATCACGGCCGCCTTTTGCTGGCGGAAATGGACCCGCAACAAACGTTGCGCCATGCGTACGGTGCGCTCCGGGCCTTTGCCCGCGTCCACCAGTTCGCGCAGGGAAAGGGCCGGTGCAAACTGGACGCGGGTCTTGCGACCCAGAATCAGTACCGTAACCAGCCGACGCAGGCGCCCGGTCACTGCCCAACTGTCGGCGAACAGCAGCTTCCAAGGGCTGGACTCGCTGTCAGGTGACAGCCCCCAGAACACGCTTACGGGCACAATCAGTGCATCCTCGCCAGGGCGTTGGGTACAGGCCTCTACTAGGCGCTGCAGCGCCGGCGGGGCACCACGCTTGTCTCGCCGCCCTAACCAGTCTGCCGCAGGGGTGAGGTAGAAATGGGCGCGGGGTTCCAGTAGCGGGCCCACTGCCACTGGCCGAACCGGGCGCGGCAGCCCCAGGCGCCGACATTCGTGGTCTACCACGGCCAGGTCCGTCGTCGCTGGGCTTTCCAGCACATAGATGACAGGGCGGCTGCGGTCCAGGCTCGTGCCGGCGCCTGGGTTGATGGTTTCCGAGCGGACCCACAGGTAGAGGATTCTACGCAATGCACTGGCGACAACACGGTGCAATACAGAAGGGGGCATAGGGGCAGGCTCAGGTAAACCCGTATTGTAGAAGCTGGCGTAGCCTGCGAACAGCCCGTGGCCTCAGGTTCGCCAGGTGATCTCTTCTTCCCCGTCGGCGCTTACCCGAATCCAGCGGTCGGCCTGCTCGTCGCTTTCCTCTTCCACCCACGTGCCCGGCGCGCATCTTACCTCGACCTTGAGGGCCTGGTGCGCGGCTCGCGCGCACGCAAGGTCATCCGCCCAAGGCGTGCGGTCACTTTCGAGAAACAGGCTGTTCCATTTGCCCACGGCCAAGGGCACCCAGGTGACAGGGATGTCGCCTGCGCTGCATTTCCATACCTGCCCTTTTTGTGCCCAGGCGGTGCATGGGCCCAGGGCTGTGGACAGCCAAGTGGTGATCGCCTTGTGATCGACGTCCGCGTCTTTGAGGTAGATCTCGATATCCGGTTGCCGCATGGTGGGTTCGCTCGATGAAGGGGTCATTGGGCTACCGAAGCAGCATCGTTGGCATTGACAAAATAATCGTACCGCATGGATACCGTTACCGCGAAGGGGCCGGGCCGCTCGATCAAGGCCTTGCGCTTGTCAGCGCTGGCGCGCCAGCCATGGGGGGTCATGGCCAGCAGGTGGGCACGGCTGTCACCGGCCGGCAGGTGCAAGGGGTACGTCAGCACCTCGGAGTGGGCCAGCGTCATGCCGTCGGGCACCTTAGCAAGGTGCTTGTCATCCACGTATTCGCGCACCTGGTCGTACAGCTGTTCACGCAGCTCCATCAGGTGGTCCCGGTTGGGCCCCACGCGCATCAGGCCGCCACCGGGGCGCAACACGCGCTGGGCCTCCTGCCAGTCCAGTGGGCTGAACACACTGGCAATGAAATCACAGCTGGCCGAGGCCAAGGGCACCCGCGCCATGCTCGCCACCAGCCAGGTCACCGTGGGGGCGCGGCGACAGGCGCGCTTGACGGCCTCACGGGAAATGTCCAGGCCATAACCCTGTGCTTCCGGCAGGGCCTGAGCCATCTGGGCGGTGTAATAGCCTTCACCGCAGCCGATGTCCAGCCACTGGTCAGGGTGGCGCTCGTGGGCCAGTGCAGCCAGGCGCGTGGCCACCGGGGCATAGTGGCCTTCCTCAAGGAAGGCGCGCCGGGCATCGACCATGGCCTGGTTATCCCCTGGCGCGCGGCTGTTCTTGTGCTGAACGGGCAGCAGGTTCAGGTAGCCCTGGCGGGCGCGGTCGAAGCGGTGGCCCGCTGGGCAGGCCACGCCGTTATCGGCGAGCAGCAGTGGGGCGGAACACAGGGGGCAGGTCAGCATCAGGCAAGCAGCTTCACAAGGGTGTGGTAATAGATATCGGTGAGCAGGTCCAGGTCGCTGGCCAGTACGCGTTCATCCACTTGGTGGATGGTAGCGTTCACCGGCCCCAGCTCAACCACTTGGGTACCCAAGGTGGCGATAAAGCGGCCATCGCTGGTGCCGCCACTGGTGGAGGGCTGGGTTTCACGGCCTGTGACGTCTTTGATGGCACCGGCCACCGCAGTGAGCAGGTCGCCAGGTTCGGTCAGGAACGGCAACCCCGACAGCGCCCAATCGATATGCCAGTCCAGCCCATGTTTGTCGAGGATAGCTGACACCCGCTGCTGCAAGCCTTCCACGGTGGATTCAGTAGAGAAGCGGAAGTTGAATACGACCGTCAGCTCGCCAGGAATCACGTTGGTGGCGCCTGTGCCCCCATTGATGTTGGACACCTGGAAGCTGGTAGGCGGGAAGAACGCATTGCCGTCGTCCCAGTGCTCGGCGGTCAGCTCGGCCAGGGCAGGGGCTAACAGGTGAATAGGGTTGCGCGCCAGGTGAGGGTAGGCCACATGACCTTGCTTGCCACGCACCAGCAAGGTAGCGCCCAGCGAGCCGCGACGGCCGTTCTTCACCACGTCGCCCACCAGTGTGGTGCTAGACGGCTCACCCACGATGCACCAGTCCAGCCGTTCGTTGCGAGCTGCCAGGCGCTCCACCACAGCCTTGGTACCATGGTGAGCCGGGCCTTCTTCATCGCTGGTAATCAGGAAGGTAATGGCGCCTCGGTGGGCCGGGTAATCCGCCACGAAGCGCTCGGCGGCCACCACCATAGCGGCCAGGCTGCCTTTCATGTCCGCCGCGCCGCGGCCACAGAGCATGCCCTGTTCATCGATCAGGGCATCAAAAGGCCCGTGTTGCCATTGAGCGGCGGGGCCGGTGGGTACGACGTCCGTATGCCCTGCAAAGCACAGCACCGGGCCGTCCTGGCTGCCATGGCGTGCCCAAAAATTATCCACATCCTGGATGCGCATGGGTTCCAAGGCAAAGCCGGCGGCACCCAGGCGCTGCATCATCAGGGCCTGGCAGTCGGCGTCCAGCGGCGTAATCGACGGGCGCCGGATCAGCTCGCAGGCCAAGGCAAGGGTAGGCGACAGGTCAACAGCGGCCGACATGGTGTTACTCCGGGCAAGGCGGGAAAAGGCTGCGTATGGTAAAGCAAAAACGCCTGCCGGGCTTGCCACTCAAGCATCGCTCATGGCGACCTTGGCTGCCCGGTGCAAACGGGGTGCTGTGGACACCAGCGCCATGATCACGGCCGCCAGGTAGGGCAGGGATTGCACCAGCAGCATCACCAGCCACCAGCGTGCGTCCGAACTGGGCAGCCCCTGAATCAGGCAAAGGCCGGCTGCTGCACTCCATAGCAGCACCAGTACGTACAACTCTTCACGCGCCTCACCTAATGCGGTGGCCACGCCATGGGTGCCGGCCAGCTTGGGTGTACGTACAAAGGGCATGCTCTTGGTGAACACGCCATAGAGCACCGCTTTACCAATGGTATGTGACAGCGCCAGCCCGGCCACAGCCGCGTACAGGCCCCGACGCAAGGGCAGGCCCAAGGCACGTCGGTACAGGAATAGCAGCTTGCCGACCTTGAACACAAACAAGGCCAGGGGTGGAATGGCAAAGATCAGCAGAGGAGGGGCGACCCGATTGGGCACGATGATCATGGCCCCACTCCACAGCAGGGCGCCGAAGGTGAAGTATATGTTCATGCCGTCGGCGATCCAGGGCAGCCAGCCGGCCACAAAGTGGTAACGCTGGCCTCGCGTGAGTTTGCCTTTACCCAGCAGCAACGGGGCGGCATGGCGCTTGAGAATTTGCACAGCGCCGTAGGCCCAGCGCACTCGTTGTTTCTTGAAGGCGCTGAAGGTATCTGGCATCAGGCCTTTGCCGTAGCTGCGCGGGTGATAAGCAGCAGACAAGCCTTCTTCGAATACGCGCAACCCCAGTTCGGCATCCTCGCAGATACACCATTTGGCCCAGCCGAGCCGGTCCAGCACACTGCGGCGGGTGAGTGTCATGGTGCCATGCTGGATAATCGCATCCCGGTCGTTGCGGGTAATCATGCCGATGCGGAAAAAACCCTGGTACTCCAGGTGGCACAGGCGCTTGAACAGGCTGTCGTGCTCGTCCCGGTAATCCTGAGGGCTTTGCACGATGGCAATTTTCGGGTCCGCGAAATGCGGCACCATGTGCTTGAGCCACTCCGGTGCCACGCAGTAGTCGGAGTCGATGACCGCGATCACCTCGGCATCCTTGGCCGTGTGTTCCAGCAGGTAATTAAGCGCGCCGCCCTTGAAGCCTTCCAGGGGGGCCACGTGGAAGAACCGGAAGCGGGCCCCCAGGGTGGCGCAATGGGCTTCTACCGGTTGCCATACGGCAGGGTCTTGGGTGTTGTTGTCGATCACCAGCACTTCAAAGTCGGGGTAGTCCAGTGCCGCAAGGGCGTCCAGCGTGGCATTCACCATGGCTGGCGGTTCGTTGTAGCACGGCACATGGACAGACACCTTGGGCCGGTACGCTTCGCTCGCCTCTACAGGAGGGAACGGCCGGCGACGCTTTCGCGTCCACACTGCTTCGGCCAGTTCATGGGCCTCGGTGAGCAGCACAATGGCGACGCCCAGCACCCCAAGGGCCAGCAGCCCGCCCACGATCAGGCTGAACCAGGTGCTGTATTGCTGGCTGTAGTCGTAGGCGATCCACACCAGCACCGACCCGCACAGGAACGCGATAAACGTGAGAAAGGTACGGCCGCGCTGGCGCAGGGCTGAACCGTCAATCAGAAGCAGGGCCAGCGCTACCAGTGCCAGCACGGCCGAGGCCGTGGCCAGCAGCCGCCATTGTGGAATGGCCACGACGGGGCCGGCGAAGTTGAACTTGGGCTGGCGGGCGGCATTGAAGACGCCCCAGTAGGCGCCTACGGCGCCTTCATCGTTGGCTTTCCACGGCTGGTCGTAGGCTTCGATCACAAAGTAGTCATAGCCTCGGCGGTTAAGGGTGTTGACCAGCTTGCGCAAATAAAGGGCCTGGTCTGCCTGGCTGGCATCGGCGCCGCCCCGCATTCGCCCATTGCTGGGCCAGCCCACTTCCGAGAGCAGCAGTTGTTTTTTAGGGAATTGCTGCCGCAGCTCGCGGGCGCGGGCCAGCACAAAGCTGCCGGCGTCCTCCATCTTCACGAATTCCCAGTACGGCAGAATGTGCGCGGCAATCAGGTCCACATGGGCAGCCAGCTCAGGGTGATGGTTCCAGATGTGCCACTGTTCGGAGGTAGTCACCGGCACCTTTACCGCTGCGCGTACCTGATCCAGGTAAGCAGCCAGTTGTTCTGAGGTCACCTCTTCGCGAAACAGCGCCTCGTTGCCGACGATCACCCTCACCACACTGCGGTAACGGTTGGCCAAGTCGATCCCGGTGGCTATTTCTCGCTCGTTGCGGGCCATGTCGTTGCCGATCCAGATGCCCAGCGTCACTTGCAGGCCGGCCTCCTCAGCCAGGCGCGGAATGTCTGCCTGGGTACCAGCCACCGAATAGGTCCGCACACTCTCGGTGTATTGGCTGAGCTGGTTCAGGTCTTGGAGGATTTCAGCATCACTGGGGTAACGGTCCGCTTGAGGGTTCTGCCCCAGGCGGAAAGGGGAGTAGGAGAACCCGCCGATGCGGTCGGGCCAATCCGGGGCAGACACCGGACGGTTGATCAGTGCCCAGCCGCCAATGAACAATGAGGCAATGGCCAGCACGGTCATCAGGTTCAGGCCCAGCTTGCGGGTAGGCATTTAATTGCGACGTCCTTGCAGTGCGTCAATAGCTGAAACCAGGCGACCAGGAAAGTTGCCCTGCCATGAAGAATATCGGTGGCAGGTTTGCCTGGGCGCCACTATCCGTATAATCGCAGCCTGATCAATGAGGTACGCAATGAGCGGTGACGATCCAAGGTTTGGCGGGGTAGCTCGCTTGTATGGGGTAGCCGGCCTGGCCCGGCTACAGGGCGCTCATGTGGCTGTGGTAGGTGTAGGTGGCGTGGGTTCGTGGGCTGCCGAAGCCTTGGCGCGCTCGGGCGTGGGTGAAATTTCCCTGTTCGACCTGGACGACACCTGTGTGAGCAATACCAACCGCCAGTCCCATGCCTTGGCCAGCACCATCGGCCAGCCCAAGGTCGAGGTATTGGCCCAGCGGTTGCGCGACATCAACCCTGCCTGCAAGGTGCACGCGGTGGTGGACTTCGTGACCCAGGAGACCTTGGCCGACTACCTGACCGACCAACTGGACTATGTACTTGAATGCATCGACAGCGTGATCGCCAAGGCTGCTGTGATTGCCTGGTGCAAGCGACGCAAGCTGCCCATCGTGACCACAGGGGGCGCGGGGGGCCAAGTGGACCCTACCAAGATCGACATCGTGGACCTGAACCGTACCTGGAATGACCCACTGGCCTCCCGGGTACGGTCCTTGTTGCGCAAAGACTACGGCTTTTCCCGCAACACGTCGCGCAACTATGGCGTGCCCTGTGTGTACTCCACCGAGCAGTTGCGCTATCCCGCTGCGGACGGGACCGTCTGCGCGACCAAAGCGTTTGTAGGGGAAGGCGTGAAACTGAACTGCGCCAGTGGTTTTGGCGCCGTGATGATGGTCACGGCTACGTTTGGCATGGTGGCGGCCAGCCGGGTAGTGGATAAGCTTGTGTCGGGCGTTGGCCGGCCGCAGTCGCAGTAAGCGGTAGCGCCGTTCGTGGTTGCAGGCGGGCGCCTACTCCCACATCAGAAGGGTTGGGCTGAATATTCCGGCCTCACCCAGCAATGGCTTTTATACGCTGCAGCACGGCATTGAGCCCATTGCTGCGCGACGGAGTAAGCTGGCGTTGCAACCCCAGCCCCTCAAACCAGGCTCCCAGGTCTACGGCTTGCAGCTCATCCGTCCCAAGCCCGTTCACCCGCACCAGCAACAGGGCCAGCAAACCGCGCAGCAACCGGGCGTCGGTGTTAGCGCGGAAATGCCATTGCCCGTTTTCCTGCGCACCGGCCAGCCACACCTGGCTCTCACAGCCGTGTACCAGGTTCCTGTCGGCCTGGTCTTCCGGGGCCAGGGCTGGGAGGTGGTTGCCTTCCTGCATCAACAGCCGGGCACGGGCCTCCCATGAACTACAGCCCGCGAACCGCTCTACGGCCGCGAGCGCTTGCGGGGACAGGCTCATAGCAGTAGCTCCAGGGCGCGGTCCAATGCCTCGAAAAAGCGCGACAGGTCGCTGGAATCGTTGTACATCGCCAGGGACACCCGTATCGCTCCATTCAGCTCCAGGCCCTTGAACAAAGGCATCGCGCAGTGCTGGCCTGCGCGTATGGCAATACCCTGGTCGGTTAGCAGGTGGGCCAGGTCAGCGTTGTGTACACCTTTGACCCAAAAACTGGCCAAGGCGCTGTCTGGCGTACCCAGTACCTGAATGTCGTCGCGGTCATGCAGCCCGCGCAGCAGTTGCTGGTGAAGCGCCTGCTCATGGGCCAGCACGGCGCTGCTGTCCAGAGACCCGAGCCAGTCCAGGGTAGCGCCCAGTGCAATCACGCCGGCAATGGGTGGCGTACCGGCTTCGAAGCCTAACGGGGCAGGGTGGAAGCTGGCGTGATGGTAGCCGGCCTGGTGCACCATTTCCCCACCGAACTGCCAATGGCGCAGCCTACCCAACGCCTCGCTGCGACCATACAACACGCCTACCCCTTCCGGGCCATACAGCTTGTGGCTGGAAAACACGTAGAAATCACAGCCTAGAATGGTCACGTTCTGCCGGCCATGCACTACACCTTGAGCACCATCGACCACGGACAGCGCGCCGTGCTCGCGAGCCAGCGCCAGCAAGGGGGCCAGTGGCTGTGCCGTGCCCATCACGTTGGACAGTTGGGTAACGGCCACAACCCGAGTGCGTGGCCCAATCAGGGCCTGGGCCTGGGCCAGATCGACCCGACCATCGGTATCCACAGGCAGAATCACCAGCCGGGCGCTGCGCCGCTGCGCCAGTTGCTGCCAGGGCAGCAGGTTGGCGTGGTGCTCAAGGGCGCTGACAGCGATTTCATCGCCTTCGGCCACCTCGTGCTCCAGCCCATAGGCCAGCAGGTTAAGCGCCGAGGTGGCGCCATGGGTGAAGATTACTTGGGCGGGAGCGTTGGCCTGCAGCCACTGGGCAACTTTCTCGCGGCTTTCCTCGAACGCCTGGGTGGCAAGTGCACCGGGCAAATGCTGCGCACGGTGCACGTTGGCAGCACCATGGGCGTAGTAATGGGCCATTGCATCCAGCATGGCCTGTGGCTTTTGCGTGGTGGCGGCGCTGTCCAAGTAGGTTTGTTGCTGCCGCTCCAAGGCGGCGATTGCGGGAAACTCACCCCG
>Ga0268349_1000052_pt1 | contig 24186 bp, 20 predicted proteins | sample G5R2_MAIN_18SEP2_FD_190164 | JGI IMG/M metagenome (GOLD analysis project Ga0268349, IMG submission 190164) | Phyllosphere microbial comminities from switchgrass, GLBRC, Michigan, United States - G5R2_MAIN_18SEP2017_LD1 | ecosystem: Host-associated > Plants > Phyllosphere > Phylloplane/Leaf...
ACAGCGCTATCGTCGCCCGTGCCTTGGGCATTCCTGCCGTAGTAGGCGCCGGTGAAGCCGTGCTACGCATGGCTTCGGGTACCGTACTGCTGCTGGACGGGCAGCGTGGCCAAGCCACCGTAGCGCCCACTGAGGAAACCCTGGCGCGTGCGCGTACCGAGCGCGACCATCGCGCTGCGCGCCTGGCCGCTGCCGCCGAGCGCCGCCATGAGCCTGCGGTGACGCTGGACGGCCATGCCGTAGAAGTATGCGCCAACATCGGCGAAGCCGCCGCCGTGGCCAAGGCCGTGGAGCAAGGCGCCGAAGGTATCGGTTTGCTGCGCACCGAGCTGATTTTCATGGCACACCCGCAGGCCCCCGACCAGGCGACCCAGCGCGCTGAGTACCAGCGTGTGCTCGAAGGCCTCGAAGGTAGGCCGCTGGTGGTCCGTACCCTGGACGTGGGTGGTGACAAGCCCCTGCCGTACTGGCCGATTGCGGCTGAAGAAAACCCCTTCCTGGGGGTGCGCGGCATTCGCCTGACCCTGCAACGGCCAGATGTGATGGAAACCCAACTGCGTGCGCTGCTTCAGGCAGGGCAAGGGCACCCCTTGCGCATCATGTTCCCCATGGTCGCCACCGTCGAGGAGTGGCGCCTGGGCCGTGACATGGTCCAGCGCCTGCGGCTGGAACATCCGGTGGATGACTTGCAAGTAGGCATCATGATCGAGGTGCCGTCTGCAGCGTTACTGGCACCGGTGCTGGCCGCCGAAGTGGACTTCTTTAGTATCGGCACCAATGACCTGACCCAGTACACCCTGGCCATGGACCGTGGCCACCCCACGCTGTCGGCCCAGGCAGACGGTTTGCACCCGGCGGTGTTGCAGTTGATCGACATCACCGTGCGTGCGGCCCATGCCCATGGCAAGTGGGTAGGGGTGTGTGGTGAGTTGGCGGCCGACCCTCTGGCCGTACCCGTGCTGGTAGGCCTGGGCGTAGATGAACTGAGTGTGTCGGCGCGCAGCATCGCCGAAGTGAAGGCCGGCGTGCGCGCCCTTACCCTGAGCAATGCCCAGGCCTTGGCCAGGCAGGCGCTGGTGTCGGCAAGCGCAGGCGATGTACGGGCTTTGGTGGAGAACGCATGATGGCAAGGATTCTGACAATTACCCTTAACCCGGCGCTGGACCTCACCGTTGAGTTGCCAAGTTTGCGCGTTGGCGAAGTCAACCGTGGCGAGGCGCTGCATGTGCATGCCGCCGGTAAAGGCCTCAACGTGGCGCAGGTGCTGGCAGACCTGGGCCATGAGCTGACCGTGAGCGGTTTTCTGGGCGACGCCAACAGCGACCGCTTCGAAACCCTGTTCCAGCAGCGTGGGTTTACCGATGCCTTTATCCGCATACCGGGGGAAACCCGTCGCAATATCAAACTGGCCGAGCGTGATGGCCGTGTAACCGACGTGAACGGCACAGGCCCTGATGTACCGGAGCACTTGCAGGCGGCACTGTTGGAAAAACTCACTGGCCTGGCCCCAGGCTTTGACGTGGCGATTGTGGCGGGCAGCTTGCCCAAAGGGGTAAGCCCCCAATGGTTCCAGACACTGCTCGAAACCCTTCGTAACGTAGGCGTGCGTGTGGCGCTGGACAGCAGTGGCGCCGCGTTGCGTGCCGGCCTGGCCTGCCAGCCCTGGCTGGTCAAGCCCAATACCGAGGAACTGGCGCAAGTGTTGGATGAGCCCGTCGAAGACCTCCAGAGCCAGGCCCGCGCAGCCCAGGCACTACACGCTCGTGGCGTTGAGCATGTGGTGATTTCCCAAGGTGCGCAGGGTGTGAGTTGGTTGACCCCAAGCCAGGGGCTGCATGCGCAGCCACCTACTGTGGCAGTCGCCAGTACCGTAGGTGCCGGTGACTCGTTGCTGGCTGGGATGGTGCACGGCCTGCTGAGCGAGGCGTCACCAGAGAGCACCCTTCGTACGGCCACGGCCATTGCCGCCATGGCCGTGACCCAGATCGGCTTTGGCATTCCAGACCACGCTGCGCTGGCTCAGCTTGAAAGCGGCGTGAGCGTACGCCCCCTGTCGACCTCCCAGGAGGTGTCTAAATGAAACTGGCCATTATCACGGCTTGCCCCAGTGGCAAGATCTCCAGCGTACTCAGTGCGCGCCTGCTCGATGGCGCAGCACAGCGCCGCGGCTGGAGCACGTGCGTAGAGATCCATGACCCGCAGCACCCGGAACGTCACCTGTCGCCGCTGAATATCGAAGAGGCGGATTGGGTATTGGTTGTCAATACCGGCCCGGTCGACCTCGCGCGACTGCACGGCAAGCGCGTGTTCCAGAGCACGCCTGCCGAAGCACTGGGTAACGTGGATGCCTTCCTAGACCGCGCCATGGCCGAAGCTCAGCCTTATGAGGCAAGCACGTCGTCTGCAGCGCCTGCTGCCAGCCAGCAGCCACGGCTGGTGGCCATTACCGCTTGCCCGACCGGTGTGGCCCATACCTTCATGGCTGCTGAGGCCCTGCAACAGGCCGCGACCCAGCTGGGTTATGCCTTGAAGGTGGAAACCCAGGGGTCTGTTGGCGCGCGCAACCCGCTTACGGCCGAGGACATTGCGGCAGCCGATGTGGTGTTGCTAGCGTGTGATATCGAAGTGGCTACCGAGCGGTTCGCAGGCAAGCGGATCTTCCGCTGCGGCACCGGGATCGCGCTCAAGCAAGCCAAGGCCATGCTGGACAAGGCCTTGGCCGAGGGGCGGGTAGAAGGCGCGGCGGCAGAAGGAAGCGCCGCACCGGCACGTCAGGAAAAGCGTGGTGTATACAAGCACCTGCTCACCGGCGTGTCCTTCATGCTGCCCATGGTGGTTGCTGGCGGCCTGTTGATCGCGTTGTCGTTTGTGTTCGGTATCGAAGCGTTCAAGCAGCCGGGCACACTGCCGGCCGCGCTCAAGCAAATCGGGGATGCGGCCTTTACCTTGATGGTGCCATTGCTGGCGGGGTACATCGCCTGGTCTATCGCTGACCGACCAGGCCTGGCGCCCGGCATGATCGGCGGGCTATTGGCGAGCACCCTGGGTGCCGGGTTCATTGGTGGCATTCTGGCGGGGTTTATCGCCGGTTATGGCGCCAAGGGCATTAGCAAGGCTGCGCGCTTACCGGCCAGTATCGAGTCGCTCAAGCCCATCTTGATCATCCCTTTGCTGGCCAGCTTGTTTACCGGGTTGGTGATGATCTACGTGGTAGGCGGCCCTGTGGCTGGCATGCTGCACGCACTCACGGACTTCCTTAACAGCATGGGCACCACCAACGCAGTACTGTTGGGGATTCTGCTAGGCGGCATGATGTGTGTGGACCTGGGTGGGCCGATCAACAAAGCGGCTTATGCATTCTCCGTTGGGTTGCTGGCAGGCCAGACCACAGGGCCCATGGCTGCGACCATGGCCGCTGGCATGGTGCCCCCAATCGGCCTGGGCCTTGCCAGCCTGCTGGCACGGCGCAAGTTTGCCCAAACTGAGCGTGAAGCAGGTAAGGCGGCTGTGATCTTGGGGCTGTGCTTTATCTCCGAAGGTGCCATCCCGTTCGCGGCCAAAGACCCACTGCGTGTGATTCCAGCGTCCATGGTAGGCGGTGCGCTGACAGGTGCGCTGTCCATGTACTTTGGTTGCAAGCTGGTAGCGCCCCATGGTGGGTTGTTTGTGCTGCTGATCCCTAACGCGATCAACCATGCCTTGCTTTACCTGATCGCTATCCTGGCAGGCAGCCTGGTCACCGCTTTGGTGTATGCCGTACTGAAAAAGGCTGAGCCTGCGCAACTGGTGGTACCTGAAGCGGCTTGAGAACACGGCCGGCCTGGCACTCAAAACAGGCCGTCCGTTCGCCCGCTGCGCTAGCGCTCCGCAAGCTCCTACACGGTGGTATACAGGCTGCTGCCGTCCGTGTAGGAGCGGGTGACCACCCGCGAAGTGGCCAGGCCAGGCACTCAAAAGGCCCCTCTGTTCGCCCGCTGTGCAAGCGCCTACACGGTGGTATACAGGCTGCTGCCGTCCGTGTAGGAGCGGGTGACCACCCGCGAAGTGGCCAGGCCAAGCACTCGAAAGGCCCCTCTGTTCGCCCGCTGCGCAAGCGCCTACACGGTGGCATACAAGCTGCTGCCGTCCGTGTAGGAGCGGGTGACCACCCGCGAAGTGGCCAGGCCAGGCACTCGAAAAGGCCCCTCTGTTCGCCCGCTGTGCAAGCGCTGCGCCCGCGTCCCAAAGGGTCGTACATGTTGCTGTCATCTTGATGTAGTTGATTAGCCCTTCACTCACGCTGAAGGAGCTGTTCATGAGCCAATTTCCGATTGCCCGCCGCCGTTTGCTCCAGAGCGTCGGCGCTGGCCTGTTGCTGCCTGGGCTGGCGCCTGCGGTCCTGGCATCGGTGAAGGATCGCCCTCAACTGACTGACGGCGTGCAGTCCGGTGATCCGCTCGGGGACCGTGCCATGGTGTGGAGCAGGTGTGATCGGCCCGCAAAGCTGGTGGTGGAATGGGACACTCAAAGCATGTTCGCCCAGCCACGGCGAGCAACGTCTGCGCTGGTCACCGCCGCGAGTGATTTCACAGGTAGGGTAGAGCTTACTGGCCTACCCGCCGACCAAGCTATTTTCTACCGAGCCTGGTTCGAAGACGGTAACACCGGTGTAGCCAGTGAACCCTGGTTCGGGCACCTGCGCAGCGTGCCCGCTCAAGCACGTGACATCCGGTTCGTGTGGAGCGGCGACACTGTAGGCCAAGGCTTCGGTATCAACCCGGACATAGGCGGCATGCGCATCTACGAAGCCATGCGCCTGCGCCTGCCGGATTTCTTTATCCACAGTGGCGACACCATCTATGCCGATGGCGTTGTACCTGCCCAACTCACCACGGAAAACGGGCGGGTGTGGCGCAACCTCACCACAGAGGCCAAGAGCAAGGTGGCTGAAACCCTTGGAGACTATAGGGGCAACTACCGCTACAACTTGATGGATGAAAACGTGCGCCGTTTCAACGCTGAGGTGCCGCAGATCTGGCAATGGGACGACCATGAAGTGACCAACAACTGGTCCCCTAGCAAGCAGTTGGACGAACGCTACCATACCCGGGATATCCAGCAACTGGTGGCGCCTGCCCGCCAGGCCTGGCTAGAGTATTCGCCCATGCGCCCACAGGCTGGTGACGCGGGCCGACGTGTTTACCGCCGTATTCCCTATGGGCCTACCCTGGATATCTTTGTGCTGGACATGCGCAGCTACAGAGGCGGCAATGATGCCAACCTGGGCGAACAGATGGACGCCAACAGCGCCTTCATGGGGCGTGCGCAGCTGGATTGGCTCAAGGCTGAGCTGGCAGCGTCAACGGCGCAGTGGAAGGTGATTGCAGCCGATATGCCCATCGGCCTGGGTGTTCCCGATGGCGAAGTCAGCCCAGGGGTAGGGCGTTGGGAAGCCATTGCCAATGGCGACAATGGGCCTGCCAAAGGGCGCGAACTGGAGGTAGCCGAACTGCTGGGGCACCTGCGCCAGCAACAGGTGAAGAACACGGTGTGGCTCACGGCAGACGTGCACTATTGCGCCGCGCACCACTACCATCCTGACCGCGCCGCGTTTCAGGATTTCGACCCCTTCTGGGAATTCGTTGCCGGCCCGTTGAATGCGGGCAGTTTCGGCCCAAACCCCCTGGACATGACGTTTGGCCCGGAACTGGTGTTCCAGAAGGCGCCCACTGCACAGAACACGTCACCCTTTGCTGGTTTCCAGTTCTTCGGCGAAGTGAATATCGAGGCCCACAGCGGCGAACTGACTATCACCCTGCGCGACCTGGATGGCGTAGCGGTGTACGAAAAGAAGCTAGCGCCGGTGTAGGGCGTTCAATACACATCCCGGCGGTAACGGCCGCTTTCTATCAACCGCTCCACCAGCGCATCGCCTGCCACCTGGCGCAGGGCGTCATCCACACCCTGCGCCATGCCCTCAAGGCTGCCGCACACATAAAGGGCGGCGCCCTCCGCCAGCCATTGTGTGAGCACAGGTGCCGTTTCGCGTATCACATCCTGCACGTAGCGCTTTTCGGCCTGGTCTCTGGAAAAAGCCGTGTCCAGGCGTGCCAGGCCGCCTTCAGCCAGCCAGGCAGTCACTTCGCGTTCGTAAAGGAAGTCCGTTGCGCGGTTGCGTTCCCCAAAGATCAACCAGTTGCTTACCTGCCCAGCAGCGATGCGCGCCTTGAGCAGGCTGAGCAAGCCTGCCAGGCCGCTACCATTGCCGATCAGTATCAGCGGGCAGCCCCCCTCGGGCAGATGGAAATTGCTGTTGCGCCGCAGGCGTGCTTCTACCGGCTCGCCCATTTCAGCCTGTGCAGTCAGCCAGCCTGAACACAGGCCCTGTGGATGTTGCCGCACCAGTAATCTTAGATGGCCTTCGCTGGGCAACGAGGCAATGGAATACGCGCGAGGCCGTGTGGCCAGCGCTTGGCCCGGCGGCATGATTTCCAGCAGATCGCCTGCCTGCCATTGGCACCCGTCGGGAATGGCCAGGTCTACGGAAAACAGGGAAGCGCCTGCACTGCCGGGATTGAGCAGGCAGCGCTGGACCAGTGGCCATGGCTGCAGCGGGGCAGGGCCAGCCTGCCCTGAGCCTGCAACGCCCACGCAGGCCAGCGCACGGTCCCACTGCTGCAGGTCGTCAGCATTGGCATTGTCGACTTCTACCGGTGGAAACAGCGGCTGTGCACCTTGGCTGTCAAGCCAGCTGGACAGCCGCCGCCCGAAGCCGCAGAAATGGGTATAGCTGCGGTCCCCCAATGCCAGCAAGGCATAGTGCAGTTGGGGCAGTGGCCATTGCCGGGCTTCCAGTTGCTTCTCGAACAGCCGGGCCGTGTCTGGCGCTTCGCCATCGCCAAAGGTGCTGACCACGAACACGGCTTGCCGCGCGCCTTTCAAGTCGCTCTCGCTAACAGCGCTCAGGTTGACCACACGTGCGCCCTGGCCGCTGGCCTGGAGCTGTGCTGCGGTGTGCCAGGCCAGTTGTTCTGCCAGGCCGCTTTGGCTGGCAAACGCCACCAGCCAGCCTTCAGCGGTGCCGTCCACACCCTGCTGGCTGAGGCGAATATGGCGCTGCTTGCGGCGGCGGTCCAGGTACAGGCACCAACCCGTGATAAAGAACAGCGGCATGCACAGGCTGGCGGCTGCCATCAGTACCCGGCCTGGCAGCCCGAAAAAGCTGCCGGTATGAACGGCATAGTTGCTGACGAACAACTGCTCACCCAGTGGCTTGTCTGCGTAGCGCTCATGGGAGAGTACGGCACCGGTCACCGGGTTGAGCTCCAACGCATTGAGCGCACGGTCATGGGGAGAGCTGTCCAGCAGGTAGAACGCTGTAGCGGGCTGGCCCGGCTGCGCTGGCAGGCGAAGGGTGAAGCTGCTCATGTGGGGGCCGGCTGCGTTCTGTACGGCCTGCCACAACGCTGCCCAGTCGGCCTGTGGAGCGGCATCCTTTGATTTGCCTCGGCGTTCTCCACCGCGGGGCTGCGGAGTATCGCCGGTCAGTATTTTCGAAGCTCCCTCGCGGTACCAGTCATAGGACCACATCAGGCCGGTGCAGGCAGCAATCAGGTAGAACACCAGGCACCACGTACCTGCCACCGCATGCAGGTCCCAGTGAAAGGCACGGCCCTTTCTAGCCCAATCCAGGGTTAGCCAGGTACGCCAGTTCAAGGCCTTTCTAGGCCAGCGCAGGTATATCCCTGACAGGCAGAAGAACAGCAACATCAGGGTGCAGGCCCCGGTGATCTGCTTGCCTGTTTCGCCGATGGCCAGAAAACGGTGCAACTGCAGTATGAAATTGAAGACGTTCTGCCCAGTCACCTGCCCACGCAGCTCCCCGGTGTAGGGGTCGAAATAACGCATGGGGCCGCGTCGCTCGCCTGCTGGTGGTGCGTAATACACCCGCGACGCCTCATTGGTGTCGGCCATCACCCACAGGTTGCTGACCTTGCCCAACCCCTGGGCTTCCAAGCGCGTGACCAACTGCGAAGGGGGCAGCATGCCTGCCGGCCGCACTTCCACCCTGAGCGTGGTGGGGTTCAACGCCAGCAGAATCTCTTCTTGAAACGAGTACAACGCCCCGGTGATACCCATTAGCGAAAGCACCAGGCCGGCCGTGATTCCAAACAGCCAGTGAAGCTGGAAAATAGTTTTCTTGAACACGTGGCTTGCCTGTTGACGGGGCCGATAGGGTGGGCAGACAGCAAAAACCCCGCTGTTGACCTGAGCGGGGCGGTTTGCCGGCGTGGGTTAGAAGTGGAAGTTGGCGCTTACAAGAGCTGCCCTGCCGGGTGCTACGTGTGCATAGTGTGTCTGGAACACCTGATCAAAGTAACGCTTGTCGGTCAGGTTTTGCACGTTGAGTTGCAGATCTAGATTTTTCGTCACTTTGTATTGAGCCATCGCGTCATAGCGCCAGTAGGAGGGCACTTCCACCGAGTTGGCTTCGTTGCCGAAACGGACGTCTACAAAAGTCGCACCAGCGCCAACGGTCAGCTTGGGCAAAATGGCGTACGTGGACCATAGGTTGAACGAGTGGCGAGGCGTGTTAGGCAGATGATTGCCCTCATCCACCTCATTGGTAGCCTTCATTAGCTCGCTGCGCATATAGGTATAGCCGCCGTAGACCTTCCATTGCTCGGTCAGCTTTCCACTGTAGGTCAACTCGACCCCGTCTACCCGTTGCTTGCCGCCTAGTACCTGATAGCTGCTGCCATCTGGGTCCGTGATCCGCGCATTGGTTTTGTCTGTACGGAACAGCGCTGCAGTCAGCGCCAATTTATTATCAAACAGGTCCCATTTGGTGCCGATTTCATAGTTGCGGTTACGCTCTGGGTCAAGGTTGGTGTTCGCCGCGCTTAGCTCAAGGCCACCGTTACCGCTGGTTTCGCCTGCCGGGTTGCTGGAGGTAGACCACGCTGCGTAAATGCTTCCATTGGGCTGTATGTTGTAAACCACACCCAACTGGTAGTTCCACAGGTGTGCTGTGTTCTCCCGTGAAAAGTCACCTGCCGTTGTACCCCGGCCGGCAGTGGCATAACCACTGGCTTGGGTTTCGTAATCGTCGTATCGCAGGCCGGCATTGAGCGACCACTGTTCGTTCAATTTGAGCGTATCGAATACGTAAGCAGCCGAGGTTTTTGTATCGGTGTCTGTATAGGCTGAGCTGTCGGTAATGGTGCCAGCCCAATGGTCGCCAGGCCGCGGGCGGTACAAGCTTGTACAGTCACCTGCCCCCACAGTAGTACCTCTGCAATTAGAAGTGCCAGAGACTACGTAGTTACGGTTATGGGTGTCCTGATAGCTCACCTCAACACCGCTATTAAGCGTGTGCTCAATAAAGCCTGTATTGAACCTCAGGGTCATGTCCGTCTGGTTCACAAAGCCCGATGAGGTGGAATTGCGGCTTTTGGCCGACCGAGATACCAAGCCATCAGCTACATTGCCACGGCTGTCATCCGGGTTGGTGACGATGTAGTCCAAGGTGGAACGAGACATGCGGAAGCTATTGGCGACCGTCACGTTTTCATTGAAGTCATGCTCGATACGAATGGTGCCGCTGTCGTTGGTGCTCTTTCTGTAATCCCGGCCACTTAGCCCGTAGAAGTTGTTTTCGTTCACGTGAGCAGGCTTGTCCAACGTGTATTTCGACCGGTTGGGGCTTAGTGACAGAGGAAGGCCGTAGTCAGGCATGTCGTCCGTGGACAGATGATAGTAATTAACCTGTACGCGGGTATCGGTACCCAAGCCGAATGCGAAGGAGGGGGCAAAGCCCCAGCGGCTGACATCGACGTCATTGCGGCCAGCCACATTGGCTTCATGCTTCATGAGGTTCAAACGAAATGCCGAGGTATCAGTCAGCTGTTTGTTAAGGTCCAGCGTTGTACGTTTAGTCTGGTCCGAACCCCAGGTAAAGCCACCATTGTAGGCGTCACCCAGCCTTGCAGATTTAGTCACAAGATTGAGGCTTCCGCCGGTCGAACCCGCCCCGGTATACGCTGACCCTGGGCCTTTGCTGACTTCTACAGACGCTACGTTGAAAATTTCCCGGCTTTGCGCTGCCACGTCACGCATACCATCCACGAACACGTCGCTTTCAGCATTGAAACCACGGATGATCGGCCGGTCAGCTGCAGGGTTGCCGCCCTCACCAGCGCCAAAGGTAATGCCGGGAGTTGTACGCAGTGCGTCTGCCAGAGAGCTGGCTGCCGTGTCCTCAATGACCTGATGCGAGATGACAGTAACGCTTTTAGGCGTCTCGCGTAGGGGCGCGGTGTACTTGTTCGAAGCCGAGGCTTCGGTTTTGTACGATGCCGTATCTGCTCTATCCGTAACCTCTGTAGCCCCAAGCGTAACCGTGTTGTCATCCGCTTCTGCGGCCTGGGCCAACTGTGTAACTGACACAGCACTGATCGCAACGCCCACGGCCGAGGCCAACAGCCGCGATGAAGGTGGTGAATGGTTGAATTTGCCTGACATGAAGGTCCCTCCCCGGATTCAAGGCGGCGGAATATAGGACAAATGCTTATTTGTATCAATTGAGAAATATTATTATTTGTGTCGTAGGGTTAGAAGCCTTGCACCCTTTGAAACCCTAAAGGGCCCTGTGACAAACCAGTGCTTGCCCTGCGCAACTGGGAATCAATATCATTGCGCCCCCTTGATTGGAGGTGCTTCCATGCTCATTCACATTCCTGCCCTGTTCTCTTTGGGCGAGGCCGCCCGCATTTGTGAGGCACTGGCTGAAACAGAATGGGCTGACGGCAGGCTTACAGCGGGTTACCAGTCCGCAAAAGCTAAGCACAACCTTCAGTTGCCTGAGGAACACCCATTGGCGCGGGAAATCGGTGCTGCCGTGCTTGAACGGTTGTGGGCGAATCCAATGTTTCTTTCGGCCGCGTTGCCCCATAAAGTGTTCCCGCCCTTGGTCAACTGTTATCGGGAGGGTGGCAGTTTCGATTTCCATATCGACAACGCTGTGCGCCAACCGCGTGGGGGTGGCGAGCGGTTGCGTACCGACCTGTCCTCCACCGTGTTTTTCAGCGACCCGGCCAGCTACGAGGGCGGTGAGCTGGAGATTCAGGACACGTTCGGCAATCAAGCGGTCAAGCTGGCGGCGGGTGACATGGTGCTATACCCCGGTACCAGCGTGCACCGGGTACGGCCAGTCACACGAGGTACCCGCTTTGCGGCATTTTTCTGGACCCAAAGCCTGGTGCGTGAGGATGCCCAGCGCGCCCTGCTATTCGAGATGGACGAAGCCATCCAAGCCCTGGCGGCCGATGTGCCCGATCACCTAGGGCTACTGAGGCTGACGGGTACCTACCACAACCTGCTGCGCCGTTGGGTAGACGTATGAGCGGCTGGACACTACGACGCGAAAGCATGCTCGATGCCGATCAGTTGAAGGCTCACCTGGCAGATACACCGGCGCGTGCGGCCCAGGCCATGTTGGCAGCCGCCAGTGCCGGGGTTGTGGAGGCGCAGGCGCTGCTTGGGCAGATACTACTGGATGGGCGCGGTATTGAGCGTGATCCGGTATTGGCCCGGCGCTGGTTTGCTATCGCTGCCAAAGCGGGCCACCTGATGGCCAGAAACATGCTGGGGCGGTGCCATGAACACGGCTGGGGGTGTGACGCAAACGCGGCCATTGCTGCACGGCATTACCGTGCCTGCGCCCAGGGCGGGCTGGACTGGGGGCTGTACAACCTGGCCAACCTGTTGGCCACCGGGTGTGGTGTTTCTCGTGACGTCTGTACAGCTGTGGCGTATTACAAAAAGGCGGCCGAACTGGGGCATGCCAAATCAATGAATGTGTACGCACGTTACTTGGAGGGGGGCGTAGCCGTGGTGCAAGACATTCCTGCCGCTCATGCCTGGTACCGGCGTGCCGCTGAGGCGGGTGACTTTCGCGGCCAGTTCAGTCATGGCGGTGTACTGGTCGCCGCTGGCCAGCTGGACGAAGGCCTGATGTGGCTGGAACGGGCAAGGCTGAATGGCCATGAACGCTTTCGTGAAAAAGGCGCGCAGGCACTTGCCGCTGCGGCGGTTCCTGAGCTGCGCCACCTAGCTGTTGTATGGTGCAAGGAAAGCCGCACAGCGGCTACTGCGGGCGAGCTTGGTAAGCCACCTCAGCTTTACCTGCCCGTTGCCGACAAAAAAACGGGACCTTTGACAGACCCCGTTCCGTGTCGGCGGCTGATGCCTTACAGGTAGAACGCCTTCAGTGGAGGAAAGCCGTTGAACTCCACTGCGCTGTAACTGGTGGTGTAGGCCCCTGTGGACAACCAGTACAGGCGGTCACCAATGGCCAGGTTCAATGGTAGGCCATACTTGTAGTGTTCATACATGATGTCAGCGCTGTCGCAGGTTGGGCCGGCGATCACCACTTCTTCCATCTCACCTTTCTTCTCGGTCCAGATCGGGAATTTGATGGACTCGTCCATGGTTTCGATCAGGCCGCTGAACTTGCCCACGTCGGTGTATACCCAACGCTCCACGGCCGTACGAGACTTGCGCGCTACCAATACCACTTCACTGACCAGGATACCGGCATTGGCAATCAACGAACGGCCAGGCTCCAGAATGATTTCTGGCAGGTCATCACCGAAGTCTTCCTTGAGGAAACGAATGATCTCCTCGGCATAGGTTTCCAGGCTGTTGGTGCGGGTAATGTAGTTGGCCGGGAAGCCACCGCCCATGTTGATCAGTTTCAGCTCGATGCCATCTTCTTCCTTCAAGCGCTCGAAAATGACTTTTACCTTGGCAATGGCGGCGTCCCAGACGCTGATATCACGCTGTTGAGAGCCCACATGGAAGGAAATGCCATAAGGTACCAGGCCTAGGTCGCGCGCCAGAATCAGCAGGTCCATGGCCATGTCGGTTTGGCAACCAAACTTGCGTGACAGTGGCCAGTCGGCTGTAGTGGAGCCTTCGGTCAGGATGCGGACATAGACCTTCGAACCCGGCGCTGCCTTGGCAATGTTGCGCAGGTCTGCTTCCGAGTCGGTGGCGTACAGGCGCACACCCTTGTCATAGAAGTAGCGAATGTCCTTGGACTTTTTGATGGTGTTGCCGTAGCTGATGCGCTCTGGCCCCACACCGCGGTCCATGACTTTGTCCAGCTCGTAGATAGAGGCGATGTCGAAGCTGGAGCCCTTGTCACGCAGCAGGTCGATGATCTCGACGGCTGGGTTGGCCTTGACGGCGTAATACACCTTGGCAAATTCGAAACCGGCGCGCAGGTCGTCGTAGGCCTTGTCGATAATAGCGGTATCGATCAGTACGAACGGGGTTTCCTGAGTGTCGGCAAAAGCCTTCATTTTCTGGAAGGTTTCGCGCGGGTAGTAATCTTCGACCTTGATCGGCATGCGGGAAGTCCTTGAGGAGGCGTGAATGAAAGTGGCTGAACTGAACGCCCTCCGTATCCCCACTCTGGTTCGCTTGTGTCCCAAGGCGTGCTACCAACCCCTTGGGCCGCATGGATCGTTTCCAGCATGGACGTTCGGCGCGCACTGTAGGGCGTAGGGAAAACGAGATCAACTAAAAATGTCGTGTTTAAATAAATTCAACGTCGCATTTAAATAAATTAAACAGCGTTTGAAGTACCTATGTTTAACGACTGATATGACCGCTTGATGTGGCTTGTGTCAGCAGCAAAAGGGGACTGAGCCTGTTCCCGGGCTGCGCCCAGTCCCACAAAAGAACACCTGCCGCCTTGGCCTGTGTGTACGAGCAGCTATACCGCAGCCTGTTCGGCCGGCGACACAATGCTGGTTTTCATGCCGCGGGAACGACCGGAGCTTAGGTAAGCCGCAATGGATTCCTGGGTCACTTCACCTTGGAACACATGCTCGGCATTCATCACCGGTAACCAGGACCGGTTGAATTCATACATGCGCGACAGCAGTATCCGGCAGTTTTCCTCCGAGGCAGCAGTGGCCGTAAAGGGCCGCAGGAAGGCTGCACAATTGCCTTGCTGGCGATAGAGCTCCCGGCGGCGTACATAACCCAGGCCCCGGTTTTCCCCATCGGTGACTACCACATAGCGGCGGTCGTGCTCATCCATCAGTTCCAGCGCCTCGGCCACAGAGGTTTCCGGGCTTACCGAAGGGGCGTTGTCGGCGGCGTCTTCGGCTTTAACCAGCAGTAACCGTTTAAGGGTGCTGTCCTGGCCCACGAAGTTGCTGACAAAGTCGTCCACCGGGTGGGCGAGGAGGGTGTCGGGATGGTCGAGTTGCAGCAGTTTGCCGCCGCGGAAAATCGCGATCTTGTCACCCAGCTTCAAGGCTTCGTCGATGTCGTGGCTAACCATGATCACGGTCTTGTTCAACGCCCGCTGCATCTCGAAGAACTCGTTCTGGATCATCTCCCGGTTGATCGGGTCCACCGCGCCAAAAGGTTCGTCCATCAACAGCAATGGGGCTTCGGCCGCCAGGGCGCGGATCACGCCAATACGCTGCTGTTGCCCGCCGGAAAGCTCACGCGGGTAGCGGTTCAGGTACTGCTTGGGTTCAAGCTTGATCATGCTCATCAATTCCCGCGCACGCTCACGGCAGCGGTTCTTGTCCCAACCCAGCAGGCGCGGCACCACGGTGATGTTTTCTTCGATGGTCATGTTGGGGAACAAGCCGATCTGCTGGATCACGTAGCCGATCTTGCGCCGCAGGCTCACTTCGTCCAGGGCGCTGGTGTCTTCGCCATTGATCAGCACCTTCCCGGAGGTGGGCTCGATCAAGCGGTTGATCATTTTCAGCGTGGTGCTTTTGCCGCACCCCGAAGGGCCCAGGAATACGCAAATTTCGCCTTCATTGACAGTCAGGCTTACGGCATCCACAGCACGGACGTCTTTGCCATTGCTGTTGAATGTTTTGGTCAGGTTCTGAAGTTCGATCATTTGAGCAGCCCTTTGGGTGTGAGCGAGCGTTGCAGCCATTGCAGCAGCAGGTCAGCGGCAATGGCGAGCAGGCTCACCAGCACCGCGCCCACTACCAGCATCGACATGTCGCTGCGGCTGATGGACGTCAGGATAAGAACACCAAGGCCGCCGGCCCCGATGGTGGCGGCGATGGTCATCACGCCGATGTTCATCACCACGGCTGTGCGCACGCCAGCCAGGATTACAGGTACCGCAATGGGCAGCTCCACCATGCGCAGGCGTTGCCCGAAGGTCATGCCAATGCCTTTGGCGGCCTCACGAATGCCCGGCTCCACGCTGGTCAGTGCCAGGTAGGTGTTGCGCAAGATGGGCAGTAGCGAATAAAGGAACACTGCCGTAATAGCCGGCAACGGTCCTAAACCCTGGCCGAACTTGGAGTAGAACGGCAACAGCAGCCCGAACAGTGCGATGGATGGGATGGTGAGCAGTACCGTGGCCGCCCCTTGCAGAGGGCCTGCCAAGGCGGGGAAGCGTGTCATCAGAATGCCCAGTGGCACGCCGATTACGATGGCCAGGCTTACGGCAATGCCCACCAGCATCACGTGCTGGCCGGTAAGCTGCAGCACCTGCTGCCAGTCGATGTGCTGGAAGGTCGCGAGAAAATTCATTTCGCCTCCTTCAGTTCAGGGTGTTGTGCCAGGAAGGCGTCGGCTACGGCCCCTGGGTTCTCATGGTCTACGTCCACCTTGGCGTTGAGCTGGCGCATGGTGGCGTTGTCCAGCAACTCGGCCAACGGCTTGAGCAGGCTGGCCAGTTGCGGGTGCTGGTCGAGAAACGCTTTGCGTATTACAGGCGCTGCGGTGTAGTCGGGGAAGTAGTGAAGGTCGTCTTCGAGCACCTTTAGCTTGAAGGCATCCAGCCGGCCATCTGTGGTGTACACCAGGCCGGTGAACACTTGGCCGTTACGCAAGGCGGTGTACACCAGGCCGGCGTCCATTTGCCGGATATCGCGACGGTCGAAGGTCAGGCCGTAGGTCTTGGTCAGCCCCACCAGCCCATCCGGGCGGTTGGCGAACTCTGTATCCAACGCCAGTACGTGGTCTTTGCCCTTTTCAGAGGCGACCAGGGCGTTCAGCTCGCTGATGGTATTCACCTGCGGGTATTGCTGAGCCACTTTTTCTGGGAAAGCCAACGCGTAGGTATTGTTAAACTTCGAGGGCGCCAGCCATACCAGCCCTTTCTGCGCGTCCAACGCCTTTACCCGGGCGTATGTGGCATCACTGTCGAGCTTCTCATCGATATGGTTGTAGGACACCAGCGACACGCCTGTGTATTCCCACAGTAGATCGAGTTGGCCGCTTTCCTGGGCGCTACGGGCGATATTGCTGCCCAGGCCGCCAGTAATTTCGGTGCGAAAGCCTTTAGTAGCCAGGTATTTGGAAGTCAGTGTCGCCAGCACGGTTTGTTCTGTGAACACCCGCGCGCCGATGCGCAGCAAAGGCGGTTCACCTGCCGCATGGGCAACACTGGAGAGCAGCAGGGTTGCTGCCAGCAACCAGCCTGATGGTTTCATGTGCATGTCCTTTTATCAGCGAGCAGGGGCGAGGCCACGTTCCAGCCAGGTTCGGCTGATCACCAGCACCAGGCCGTCCAGTATCAATGCCAGCAAGGCGGTACAGGCTGCACCTAGCGCCAGCTGCGGCTGATTGTTCAAGGCAATGCCAGGGAAAATCAGGCTGCCCAGGCTGTTTGCGCCGATCAGGAACGACAAGGGTGCAGTCCCTACGTTGATGGCCAACGCCACGCGTACACCGCCTACGATAATGGGCACGGCATTGGGCAGCTCCACTTGCCACAACACTTGGCGTGGGGTCATGCCGATACCCGTGGCAGCCTCTTTGAGCGAGCCGGGTACGTTCTTCAGGCCCTCATAGGTGTTGCGCACAATGGGCAAGAGGGAGGCGAGGAACAGCGCAAGAATGGCAGGCCCACTGCCGATACCCAGGATACCCAAGGCAATGGCCAGGACTGCCAAAGGCGGGACGGTGTTGCCGATGTTGAACACTTGCATGAAGCGTTCGGCGTGCCGGGCCATGGCGGGGCGGCTCAGCATTATCCCGGCGGGAATGCCAACTAGCAGCGCCGCCAGCATGGACACCAGCACAAGCATCAGGTGAGCTTGAAGGTAGAACACCAAGTCATCTTGGTAGTGCAATACGGTATCGACGCCGATCCAGCGGATCAGCAGGGCCAGGGCGGCGAGCACGGCGGCGCACCCTACCAGGCCCGTTCCATAGCGTGTGGCCATAGACGTCTCCTGTTTTATCAGTCTGCGCGCGCGGTGAGAGCAGCGCCCCGAAAAGGGCTGCGGTCAAGCGTGAGCGCGAAAAGCGGCTCGGTCGAAGCGACCTGTAAACAGGTGTTCGGCAAACCATGAGCACGACCTCGTCAGGTCGCAAAAGCCAGGTGATTCAGCCACGTAAGCGAAGCGTTAGCGTGGTAATGGACGGCTCCAGTGTTTTAAAGGTTCCCACATAAAAGGGAGTATGGCCACCCGCCATGTGCCCGGCGGCTCGGCACAGCGTTCGAACTGAGCTATAATCAGCCCCCTTTTTTGATCAGCTCCCGGGGTGATTTTTAATGACCCAGCAGGCTTTTGGCAGCGTCAGAAACCTGCTTGTGTGCTTGACGAAATAGTCACTTAAAGGTATATAGTGTGACGAAGTGGTTCATCGAATTCTGCGATGAGTTCGACGTGGATTTTGCCTCCATGGCAGAGGTCGTTCAGGACGAGCTGCTGGCTCAGCTCAAGGTAGTTGAGCGCTTCGGGCCTGACCTAGGTAGGCCACACGTGGATACTTTAAAAGGGTCGAAGCATGCCAACATGAAGGAGTTACGTTTCAAGGCAGATAATGGCGTATGGCGCATAGCGTTTGCATTCGATCCCTATCGCAAAGCGGTTGTCCTGGTAGGGGGCGATAAGTCAGGCAGTAGTGAAAAAAGGTTTTATAAGGTCTTGATCAGAACCGCTGATGTACGGTTTGACCGGCACCTTGCGTCTTTGAAACAGGAGGTCAGTAATGGCTAAGTCGCTTGACCAAGTAATGGGCACGCTTCCGGCCACACGGCGCCAGAAGGTTGCGCAGCGGGCTGATGCGCTTATTCAGGAGCAGCTTACGTTGCAAGCGCTGCGTAAGGAGCTGAACCTGACGCAAGAGACCATGGCAGGCCTTCTGGACATGAAGCAGGCAAATGTCTCAAAAGTCGAAAAGCGCACGGACATGCTGATCTCCACGCTGCGTAATTATGTGGAAGCACTTGGCGGAACCTTGGAGCTGGTAGCACATTTACCCGGCCGCAGCCCGGTGAAGCTGGAAGGCTTTCGTGATTTGAACACGGACTGCAATAGCTGATATGGCGTTACGCCTACCTCCCACAGGCCGTGTGCAGGCTGCGCTGTATTACAATGCATGTTTTCTGGATTGGCAGCATTAAGCCGGTCAAAGGTATTTTTAGCTGTGCGTACTCATATGCGCGCAATCGAGATTTTAAGCGATGTCTGATAGCAAGATTGTCAGCGAAGTCAATGCACGCCGCACCTTCGCAATTATTTCCCACCCCGACGCCGGTAAAACCACCATCACTGAAAAGCTGTTGCTGATGGGCAAGGCGATTGCGGTGGCCGGTACGGTGAAGTCACGTAAATCCGACCGTCATGCAACGTCCGACTGGATGGAAATGGAAAAGCAACGGGGCATTTCCATCACCACGTCCGTGATGCAATTCCCTTACCGCGAGCACATGATCAACCTGCTCGACACCCCCGGCCACGAAGACTTTTCTGAAGACACCTACCGCACCCTTACGGCGGTGGACTCGGCCCTGATGGTGCTGGACGGCGGTAAAGGCGTTGAACCACGCACCATTGCTTTGATGGACGTGTGCCGCCTGCGGGACACACCTATCGTCAGCTTTATCAACAAGCTGGACCGTGACATCCGCGACCCCATCGAGCTGCTGGACGAGATCGAGGCCGTGCTGAAAATCAAGGCCGCGCCTATCACCTGGCCCATCGGTTGCTATCGGGATTTCAAAGGCGTGTACCACCTGGAAGGCGACTACATCATCGTCTACACCCCAGGCCATGGCCATGAGCGCACCGAGGTGAAGATCATCCAACAGCTGGATTCGGACGAAGCCCGCGCCCACCTGGGCGACGAGTACGACCGTTTCGTGGACCAGCTGGAACTGGTACAGGGCGCCTGCCACCCGTTCGACCAGGACGAGTTCATGAACGGCCAGCTCACACCGGTGTTCTTCGGTACAGCCCTTGGCAACTTCGGTGTGGACCACGTTTTGGATGCGGTGGTCGATTGGGCCCCGCGCCCACTGGCGCGTGTGGCCCATGAGCGCACTGTGGAGCCTGTGGAAGAAAAATTCACCGGTTTCGTGTTCAAGATCCAGGCGAACATGGACCCCAAGCACCGCGACCGTATTGCCTTCATGCGTATCTGCTCAGGCCGTTACGACCAAGGCATGAAAATGCGCCACGTGCGCACCGGCAAGGACATGCGGGTAGGCGACGCGCTGACCTTCTTCTCCTCAGAGCGCGAGCAACTGGTGGAAGCCTTTGCAGGCGATATCATTGGGCTGCATAACCACGGCACCATTCAGATCGGCGACACCTTTAGCGAAGGTGAGAGCCTGGGCTTCACAGGTATCCCGCACTTCGCACCAGAGCTGTTCCGGCGCGTTCGCCTTAAAGACCCGCTCAAGTCCAAGCAACTGCGCCAGGGTTTGCAGCAGTTGGCAGAGGAGGGCGCTACCCAGGTGTTCTTCCCACAGCGCAGCAACGACATCATTCTCGGTGCAGTGGGTGTGCTGCAGTTCGACGTGGTCGCCAGCCGGCTCAAGGAGGAATACAAAGTGGAATGTGCCTACGAGCCAATCACCGTGTGGTCGGCCCGCTGGATTGCCTGCGATGACAAAAAGAAGCTGGAAGACTTCGAAGTCAAGGCTATGGAGAACCTGGCCATCGATGGTGGCGGCCACCTGACCTACCTGGCGCCTACGCGGGTGAACCTGTCGGTGATGGAAGAGCGTTGGCCTGACGTGAAATTCCGCGCCACACGCGAGCATCATTGACCTGTGGCGCATTAGGCCTATGCTGGGGCGCTTCTTCTTTTTGAAAAGGCCCCCAGCATGATCAAGGTTTCCGTGCTTTACCCTTACGCTGCCAACGCCACCTTCGATTACGACTATTACCTTGATAAGCACATGACGCTGGTAAGCGACCGGCTGGGCGCAAGCCTGCTGTCTTACAGCGTGGACAAGGGTGTAGCGGGTGGAGAGCCTGATAGTACCCCTCCCTACATCACCCACTGCACGTTGTACTTCGATTCGCTGGAAGCACTGAGTGCGGGCATGGGTTCCCATGGGCAGGAATTGAGTGCTGATGTTCCCAATTTCACCAACCTCACCCCGATTACTCAGGTGAGCGAAGTATTGGTAGATACGCGTTCCGCTTGAAAGCGCGGTGGCCCACTAGGGGTGCTTTGTAGCTACCTAAACGTTGCCAGATGTTGCATAACGCCAGAGTGCTGACAGAGCAATCTGGCATTTTGCATGAGGCCTTTTAATAGCATTCAAGTCTATATCTATGTTTTTAAACAGCTTTCCTGATTTTGAAGGCTGGCACGCACAGTGCAATAGATTAAGGCGACGGACTTATTGCTAACTAAAAAAGGCCTCACCAAATGATCACCACTGCCGACTACACATCCGCCGTCTCTGACGGACCAAACCGCTCTGGCGTCTCCTGGGGTGCCATCTTTGCCGGTGCTGCCGGTGCTGCAGCGCTTACCCTGATTCTTGTTGTTGCAGGCGCAGGCCTGGGCTTCTCCGCGACCTCACCTTGGGCAGACCAGGGCGCAAGTGCCAAGGCAATCGGTATTTCCAGCATCCTGTGGCTGCTGGTGACTGCCATTCTGGCCTCCGGCCTGGGTGGTTACATCGCAGGTCGCCTGCGCGTCAAGTGGGCCAACCTGCATGGGGATGAGGTCTACTTCCGTGATACCGCTCATGGCTTCCTGTCGTGGGCCGTTGCCACGCTGGTGACCACCGCTTTGATCGTGGGTACCGCTGGCAACATCGCAGGTGCCGGCGCTCAAGCGGGTGCAAGCGTTGCTTCAGGTGCGGCCAGCATGGTGGGTAGTGCAGCTGGCGGTGCCGCTGCAAACGCCAATGGCGGTAACCCGATGGATTACTTCACCGATACCCTGTTCCGTAGCAACGGCCCAGCGTCGGTTAGCAACGATGCAGTGAATGGCGTGGCTAATCGCATCTTGTCCAAGGCCATGGCCGGCGACGGCAGCCTGAACGCTGATGACCGTACCTACCTTGCTCAACTGGTCGCACAGCGTACCAACCTTAGCCAGGCAGAAGCCGAAGCCCGTGTAGATCAAGTGTATGCGCAAGCACGCAAAGCTGTTGATGACGCCAAGTTAGCGGCTAAACAAGCGGCCGATGCTGCTGCCAAAGCTGCTGCCTGGGCTGCCCTGTGGACCTTCGTGACCCTGCTGTGCGGTGCATTCGCGGCAAGCCTGGCTGCACTGGCCGGTGGCCGTCAGCGCGATAACGCTCGCTGGATCGAAGAGCGTCACGCTACCCAGACCACTACTGTGCCTGTTCGTTGATTCGAGCAGTTACTGAACCCAAACTAGGAGAAACATTATGCGCTCCATTCTGCTGTGGTTCCTTGGCATCCCAATCCCGATCATTATCCTGATCGCGCTGTTTGTGCACTGAGTCGCGAAGCTTAAAAAAACGCCGTAGCCCTGAGGTTACGGCGTTTTTTTATGTCTAGCTCCAGCCTATAAGGTAAAGCGCCCTACGACCTTAACCAGAGGCTTTGCCCGCACCCAGCAGGCGATTCGGGCAAAGCCGGAGCATGAACCAAGCTCTTACTTCAGAAATTGCTCGGCATAGTGGCAAGCCACCTGGCGAGTGCCGACCGGGCGGAAGGCGGGCACATCTGTCACGCATTTCTCCGTGGCATACGGGCAGCGCTTGTGGAAAGCGCAGCCGGAGGGCGGATTGAGTGGGTTCGGCAGCTCGCCTGCGATTTTGATGCGAGGCTTGTCCGGGTTGGGCTTGATGGTAGGTGTCGCCGACAGCAAGGCCTGGGTATAGGGGTGCAGCGGGTTATGGTACAGGTCTTCCTTGGGTCCCATTTCTGCAGGCCGGCCCAGGTACATCACCAGCACGTCATCGGCCACATGGCGCACGACCGCCAGGTTGTGGGAAATGAACACATAGGCGGTCTGGTACTGCTGCTGCAGGTCCATGAACAGGTTGAGCACCTGGGCCTGGATAGACACGTCCAACGCTGAGGTAGGTTCGTCTGCCACCAATACCTTGGGCTGAAGCATCATCGCCCGCGCCAAGGCGATCCGCTGGCGCTGACCACCAGAGAACATGTGGGGGTAGCGCTGGTAATGCTCCGGGCGAAGGCCCACCTGCTGCATCATCGCCTGCACTTTTTCACGGCGCTCGGCCTTGGACAGGCTGGTGTTGATCAGCAGCGGCTCACCCAACTGGTCACCGATTTTCTGGCGGGGGTTCAAGGAGGCATAAGGGCTCTGGAACACCATCTGCACGTCACGGCGCAGTTGCTTGCGCTGCTCTTTGGTCGCGCCTGCCACTTCCTGGCCGGCAATTTTCAACGAGCCGGAGCTAGGCTCCTCGATCAGGGTGAGCTGGCGCGCCAAGGTGGACTTGCCGCAGCCGGATTCACCCACCACCGCAAGGGTTTTCCCGGCTTCAAGTTCGAATGACACGCCATTGAGGGCACGTACGGTGGCATGGGGTTTGAACACCCCCTGGGAGACGTCATAGTGGCGAGTAAGCTCGCGAGCGGTAAGGACGACGCTCATTACGCCACCTCCTGGTTACGCGGATAGAAGCAACGGGCCAGGCTCTGAGCCTTGGGGTCCAGAGCAGGGCGTTGTACCCGGCAGTTCTCTTGAACATAGGGGCAGCGGGGGGACAGCAGGCAACCCTGCGGGCGGTCGTAACGGCCTGGCACGATGCCAGGGAGTGTCGACAGCCGTTCGGCCCCTTCGCTGTGCTCCGGGATCGCCGCCAACAGCGCTTCACTGTAGGGGTGAGCCGGCGCGTCGAACAACTGGGGTACATGCCCCACTTCTACGGCTTGCCCGGCGTACATCACACACACGCGCTGGGCGGTTTCAGCGACCACGGCCAAGTCATGGGTGATCAGAATAAGGCCCATGTCCTGGTCCTTCTGCAACGCCAGCAACAGCTCCATGATCTGCGCCTGAATGGTCACGTCCAAGGCGGTAGTAGGTTCGTCGGCAATCAGCAACTTGGGTTCGGCTGCGATGGCCATGGCGATTGCCACGCGCTGGCTCATGCCGCCAGACAATTGGTGCGGGTAGGCATCCAGGCGGCTGGCCGCAGCAGGAATCTCCACCTTTTGCAGCAGCTCTAGTGCCCGAGCACGGGCCGCCCGGCCCGAGAGGCCCAAGTGGGCGCGCAGCACTTCTTCAATCTGAAACCCTACGGTGTAGCTGGGGTTCAAGGCGGTCATCGGGTCCTGGAAAATCATGGCCAGGTCCTTGCCCACGACTTGGCGGCGCTGGCGCTTGCTCAACTGGAGCATGTCGTGGCCGTCGAAGCGCAGGGCGTCGGCGCTTACGATGCCAGGGGCTTCCACCAGGCCCATCAGGGCCATCATGGTGACGGATTTACCCGAGCCGGACTCGCCTACGATGGCCAATACCTGCCCACGGTCCACGGTCAGGTCCAGGCCGTCTACCACAGGCACTGCACTGGCGTCGCCGAAGCGTACGCTCAGGTTCTTGATTTCGAGCAATGACATGGAGGCTTCCTCAAATCGCGTTCTTGAGTTTCGGGTCCAGCGCATCGCGCAGGCCGTCGCCCATCAGGTTGATTGCCAGCACACTGAGCAGAATGGTCAAGCCAGGAAGGCTCACCACCCACCAGGCGCGCTCGATGTAGTCCCGTGCCGAAGCGAGCATGGTGCCCCATTCAGGCGTAGGCGGTTGCACGCCCAGGCCCAGGAAGCCCAGCGCGGCGGCATCGAGAATGGCTGAGGAGAAGCTTAAGGTGGCCTGCACGATCAAGGGCGCCAGGCAGTTGGGTAGCACGGTCACGAACATCAGGCGTGGCAGGCTGGCACCGGCCAGCTTGGCGGCGGTGACGTAGTCGCGGTTCAACTCGCCCATGACTGCAGCGCGAGT
>Ga0268349_1000054_pt1 | contig 23970 bp, 27 predicted proteins | sample G5R2_MAIN_18SEP2_FD_190164 | JGI IMG/M metagenome (GOLD analysis project Ga0268349, IMG submission 190164) | Phyllosphere microbial comminities from switchgrass, GLBRC, Michigan, United States - G5R2_MAIN_18SEP2017_LD1 | ecosystem: Host-associated > Plants > Phyllosphere > Phylloplane/Leaf...
ATGCGTTTCACGGGTGCGGTGTTGCCGAAATGCACCAGGACTTCATCCACCAGCAGCTGGCCTTCGTCGTCCGGGTCACCCGCGTGGACGATTTCAGAGGCACGCCCGATCAGCTGCTGGACAATGCTCAGCTGGTCCTTGGTGCGTGCGATGGGCTGGTACTTGGCCGGGCGCAGCTTCAAGGGTAGATCAGCCTGAACCCAGTTCTTGTATTCGGGGTTGTGAGCCTCGGGCGGGGCCAGTTCGAGCAGGTGGCCAACGCACCAAGTCACGATATTGTTGCTGCCACATTCGAAATACCCGTCCTTGCGTATGACGGTGCCTAGCGCTTCGGCAATGACCTGGCCCAGCGCAGGTTTTTCAGCGATGAATACTCGCATGGTTGTCTCCTTCAGCCTCGGACGGTGCCGAACTTGGCGTTGATTTGTTGGGTGTAGCTGCGGTCGGCGCCGTTACAGCTGTTGAGGTAGTCCAGGCGGGCCGTGGCGGTCTTGCTCCATTTGATGTTCCCGTGCTTCTTCACCAGGATGCTGAAGTAGTCCCGCTCGGCGCTGCTGCAGGCGCTGCCACCACTGTTGCCAGTGAGCTTGCCGAACATGCACAGCACGGATTTGCATGAGTCACCGGCATAGGCTGAACCGCTGGCCGACAGGCACAACGCGAACAGCGCGCAGACCAGTTTTTTAGTGCGATCGGGCACGGCGTTGCCCTCGGCCTGGCCCTGTGGGGCCGCCGTGTTGCGAAGGTTTTTCATGTTTTGCTCCTGCAGGCGCCTGGGTGCGCCGGTGGGGGTGCTACAGCGTTTCGCGGTTGTCAGTTACTGGCTGGGCACTGCTTGGCTGGGCCGGGATGACTTGCGCAGCAGTGTCCTTGGGACTCCAACGCTGCTTCTGCTCGGCCTGCAGTTGCTGGGCGTCTGACAGGGCCACCTTGGCTTCTACGACGCGCACGGGCACGGTCAGAGCATCGATCTTGGTAGCGTCTCCAACCGGCAGTGGTGGTGGTGTCATGTTGGCCCGCGACCTGAACACTTCTTCTTCGTAGAAGAAGATTTTGCGAGCCAGGATCTTCATTGGCTCGGTCTGCTTGGTGCCCTGGACGAAGATAATTTGTTTGTCGTAGGGCAACTCGTTCACATCCTGAGGCAACATCAAGGCTCGCGCCTGCTCGCTGTAGTTGTCTGTGGGTCCGCTGTTGAAATCGCGCCTTTTGATCGATTGGTTCTGCACACCCACGGTGGTATTGCCCAAACGCTTGCTGTATTCCTCGGCCAGCTTGATGTCGCCAGGGGCGAACACGATTTCGTTGTGAATCGCCTTCATGATGCCGTTGGCTGCTTCTTCCCCGTAAACGGCTCGAATTTGGTCCTTGCCCTGAAAAATCAGGAAATACCGCAATCCTGCGCCTCGTGTCAGTGCCGGTGCGGTTTCCATGATTTCCATGCGGCCCATGATGGCGAATTCGTCCATCAGCAAGGCCAGTTGGTACTTGTATCGGAGCGTGCCGTCAGCGCAGTGTCCGCCTTGCTCGGGCAGTACCTTGGAATTGAGCCGTATGGCCTGCGTGAAGAACAGGTTCATCAACGGGCCGTACTTCTTCAGCGCACCCTCCGTCACGCTGAAATAGATGGTGGTCTTTTCCTCGCGTGCTTTGGCAAAGTCGATGTCGTCACCCGACACGGCCCACGCCACGGTCTTTTCGGCATACACCGACAGCACGTCTCGAAGGATGTCTGCCGTGGTGGACCAACCGCTGCTCTTGTTCTTTGAAGCCTCCAGCACGCCGTTCAGCTCGCGCAGGGTTTCGACACTCAGCGCATCAGGGCCGCTGCTGCGCTGCTCGATGATCTGCTGTGCCCATCCCCCAACGCCGGTACCCAATGAGCCGATTTCGTAAGCCTGGGGCAATGTGCAGGGCATTGCCGGTGTTTCCATCAGGTACAGCAAAATGGCGGTGAAGACGTTACCAGCCTTGTTGTACCACTCCTGGTTCTTGGGGTTGTCGGACACGTACAACACCCTGGCGATGGTGCGAATCTCCCCTAGCCGGTACAGCGGGTCACGATTGATCGCGCTCAAGGGGTTCCAGCGGTGCGTCTCCAGGCGCTCAGGGGAAAAACGGAACACCTTGTGCCCCGCTGATGCTCGGAACCCAGAGGTGATGTCCCAGTTTTCGAACTTGGGGTCGTTGACGACCATTGAATCGGGATAGCTGAGCAAGTTGGGGATCACGGCCCCGACGCCTTTACCGGTGCCGGGTGGCGCGGCCAGCATCACAAACTGTTGCCCGTAGCTGGCCAGGAAAGAATCCTTGGTGGGGTGCTTGCCCAGCAGGAACGCGGGATATTCCTCGATCCGCTTCTGAGGGTTGGTCGGGCTTATCGGTTGGGCTTTGGCCATCAGTGGCTCCCCGCTTGCCGTTGCAGGGCCTGGGCATTGCCTTGCACCTGGAGGGCTACCTGGTTTTGCTGCAGGGCAATGGCCACCTGCTGAGCCACCTGGATCTGCTTGAGCGTGTTGTTTACCTCGATCAGCTGCCGGGTCTGTTGATCGACTTGGAATCGGGTGGCACAGCCAGACAAAGACAGCATGAACACAGCGGGCAGGGTAAGTGCGGTACGAACGTTCATCGTCATATTCCTTCAAGTAAGGGCTAGGCGCAGCTCAACGCTAGGCGGCGTTAACCGACTGCATAGTAGTGCGTAGGAATGGTTGTAAGTGCGGGATATCAGGGGCGATGCAGATGCAATTGGCATTTGCTAATTGCTTGGTATCTAACCAAAATGGAAAAGATTAAATTTCAGTACAAGCGTAAATACCTATACTGAAATTCAAGAAAACCATCACGATTGAATTTGCTGCCAATTTTTCAGTAGCATTCCGATAGGATCTTGTTTTACACGTGAGTCCGAATGATTTCCGTAAAGTACGCTAATAACGTTATCCAAACCTCTTGTATCAATGCCAGCATGTTTTGCCCGCGGCTTTATCTCCCGATTTAACATCATGCCTAGCTCTACGGCTTCATCCTTTTTTTGTGCCGGACTAGCAGGCCTCGCACTTCCAAAGTCTCCTATAGCAGTACGACTACTATTGGCATCGTGAAAAAAATTACCTATATCAATATCACCATGCTTAAAGTCTTTATCATGAAGCGCCTTTAAGCAATCTAGATAACCGTGAACTGCCTCAAGCATTTTCTTATTTTTTTCATCAGTGCTTAGCTTTCGGTTGGAAAAAATGCTGTCCAAGTGTGCCTTAGCATCACCCCCACTCATACGCTCCATGAATACATAGGAGCGTCCATCTTGAGCTACATGTGACACGTCAAGCCCTTGGACGAAACGTGGGTCGTTACCTAACGCCTGGTGAGTTGCAAACTCGCGCTCAGCTTGTTCATGACTAACCATCGTTTTCATAGCCACATATGCCTGCGGATGATCATCTGGTACTTGACGATCGCGAGCCAGGGAAATACCGACTGAGTTAGTGCCACTACCCAAAATAAATTTCCCATGCCGATCATATTTAGGTGAAATATTTAGATTTTCAAGAAGATGACTGGATGGTCGATCTTGTGTAATATACGAACGACCACTTTCAGCATTTATCTTGCTTCCTGAAATCCCCGCCGCACCCAGATCATCCCGAGACCCTAAATAGTCTTTTCGGACTGTACTTTGCGTTACATTCGATTTTCCTTCTTCAATAGGATTTCCCACACCAAAATTACTTCTTAATGAGTTTATTACATTATTAAACATAATTTAATTCTCGAAATTAATAACAGATAACTGAGTGGCAAGAAATATTATTTTAGTTCCAAATGTAATTATTTAAACTATATGCATATTATGGACATATACTCAGATTCAACTATAAGCCAAATAAAATTCCAGGTAAATATCCACTAACAATTAGACAGAAAATTTACTTACTAGTGTTCTTGTATTCCCCGGTGTACTCGAAGTGGCGCAGCTCGCGGTCGTTGGCAAAACGGGCATCACCGTGCAGCGAGGTCTTGGGCCTGAGCTTGAAAAAAACGGTCATGAGGGCAAAGCCTGCTGGCATGAACGTCAGCCCTACCGTGACGCACCAGGACCAGGGCAGGTACAGCAGACGCCGGTCGTTCCAGGGCAAGTGCCTGGCTTCCCACAACGTGTTCCAGGACACGTCAGCTACCGGGCTGTGGGTCAGGTACAAAAACAGCGTGCCGCCTGCATACAGCCCGATTACGAAGCACACGGCCATAAGGCTCAGGATTGATAACGTGACTCTCCACCACATAGCTGCCTCCTAGGCCGCTGCCATTTGCCGATTGAGCAAGGCCAGTTTGTGTTCAGGTTCGTAATGCACTTCAAGAATGTGCGTCCCTTCCATGTACACAACGACATCGAAGGAGGACCGTACCAGCCGCTCGATGTATGAGTAGTCCAGGCCCTTGCCGACCTCTGATTGCTTCACCAGGCCACATACGCGGGCATAGCCTGCCTCGCTGTCGTTGGCGTGCGCCGTGGTCACAGTACCCTTGGTGCCGGTGTTCAGAATCTCGATGAAGTGCCACACCTCATCGCCGGTTAGCTCGGCCAGGAACAGATGGTCGGGCTTCATCCGCAAGGCGCTGGCCACCAGCTGTTTAGGCGTCACCACATGCCCGTAGAACAGATGGACATTGTTAGGGTGATAAGGCAACCCAAGCTCATACACCTCCTGGATGGTCAGCATCCGGCGATTCGTCGGGTACAGGTCCATCAGCATTTTGCCGAAGGTGGTTTTGCCTGAGCCTGGCCCACCAAAGATGATGATGTTCTGGCGGTAGGACACAGCCTGTGGGAAGAACCTTCCCCAGTCCCGGTCCTTGTGTGCCTTCTTCATCTGAGCCTGCCAGGGGGCCAAGCCAACGCGGGGCGCTGCAACGGCCTGGGCACGTTCGAAACGACCGCTTTTGATGTAATCGTCCAGCGTGAAACGCTCAAGCGACGGCTTACGGAAGGTCATGGACAACGTACCCTTCTCGCACGCCGGGGCCATAACCAGCTGGCCCCGCTCGCCGCCTGGCAATTCAACCGTGTGGATGGGCGTATGTGGTGCCAGCACGCGGTGGTTCAGCGCGCTCAAGCTGTTGGCCACCCTCCAGCACAGGCCGTAGTCCAGGTGAGGGGCGTCCTCGCGCATCCAGCCTTTGGGCGTGTCGGTCCAGATTTCGAAAGGCCGGTTGATCGCAACGTCTGTAGTACCAGGACGGTTCAAGCGCTCCGTGATACCGGCTTGCTGCAGGTAGTCCAAAACCAGCGTGTCTTCATTGAGACCTTGTTCATCGTTCATATGCACTCCTTAGCGGTTTTCAAAGACCGGCGAAAAATCAACGTCGCGGGCGAAAATGACGGTAATCACGGTGCCCGGCAGCACGTGCGCGGTGTCGGGTATGTTGATCGTGCTGTCCAGGGCCTTGTTGGCCATGCTTTCCACGTTCTCTTCGCTGTTGTTCACCGTGTAGCCACTAGAGCCTGAGCTTTTCTGCGTCGTGTTAGCTGCGGCCTTGAGCGCATCCTGGATGAACGACAACACGACTGCCCCGCCGTAGCGCTGAAGATAGTGGTGGTCAATCCAGGCTTCAGTGCCACTGGCCCCCATCGGGCCAGCACCTAAGCTGTTGATATTGGCCCGTACCCCAGCCTGCGTTTCAAGCTCGGTCCAGGCCGTGAATACGCTGCTTTCACCTGGGCTGACCTGAACGCGCTGTTCTCCGGTCAGCTTGTCCCCAGCGGCGGCAATTACCGTTGACCCATCGGCGGAATACAGCGGATCGGTTAGGCGGCAGTCCACCAGGCCGGGATGGGTACTGATGACTTCGGTGTACAGCGCGCAGCGTGTGTAGGTGTTGTGAGCCACCAGATACTTGCGGTTCGGAGCCAGATACGCCTTGGCCGGTGCAAACCCGGTGCCGCCAAGATTGCTCAAACTGCTGCGTTCCCTGGCCCCACCGCCAAGGTCGCCGCTCGATCCGCCTTGAGCGTCATTCAGATACGAAGGCCTGGATGGCTGAGTATTGGACTGTGCTTGGTCGCCTCCTCCTGCACCAAGGGATGGCTCCAGGGACGTAACAAACAGCGATGCGCTCAGCTTGCGTTGCCGTGGAGTCAGGACAACGGGTTGATTCGAACTGGTTGAGCCTCCTGTAGCCGGGGCACCTGCGTTACTGCTTGGGTCGGTTGTTCCAGGACTGGGCGCCTGTTTCTCTTTGTCCTCCCTCGCTTTGCGCTCCCGTTCCTCTCGGGCGCGCTGTTCTTCAGCTTGTCTGTCGGCGGCCAGCTTGGCCTCCCGCGCCTTTTTCATGCCATCGTCGCTACCCTGGTCAACGTCCAGCGTCGCATCCTTCTTGACCTTGGTTTCATCAACCTCGGCACTGCCGCTTTTCATATGGGAGATAACCAGATACCAACCCCCGCCTACGAGAAGCACGAACCCCAAAATCATTGCTGCGATAGTGAAGTAGAGCGTCTGCTTGCCCTGGGTGCCCGGTGTACGTTTGGCCCGTATATCGAAGGCCCCACGGGCTTGGCTGGGGGAGGCTGGCGCGGCTTGGTCAGCTGCCTGTTCAGGTGGCCCGATACTGTCCGGCCCTGGGGTGTTCTCCGGGGCCTGGTCGTTGTCATTGGTCTGCATGTTTGACCTCCCGAATCTCGCCAGTCGTGGTCCCGTTGAAGTTGTACCCGGTGTTCACCTGGTGGGTAGGCCGGGCCTCCACAAGCAAGGCGTTCATGCGAAAGCGGAACAACTGGCCAACGCCATGCACGACAACCACGTTCTGGTCGTTGTGCATGTCAGCCACTGTTTCGGTGCCATCTGGCAGCACTTGGTACACCACAGGACGCGGGCCGTTGCCGGTGAAACGGAAGCAGGTCAGCATTCCATTGTCCCAGCCCTCATACGGCCCTATGGACCGGCTCTCTGAGTTCGAGCGCTTCTGGTAAGGCCCGTTTTGCACAGGACCGTCGCAGGGGTTGCTCGGGTCACGACGAACAGCGACGGGCTTTTTCGGCGGTTCGGGGTAGGTCCAGCGCAATAGGTAGGTGGAATCTTCCGTGCGCTTGACCAGCTTTAGCTCGATCAAATAAGTACGCAGGTTGGTACTGATGGTGAGGTTGGTATCTGGCTCTTGGTCGGTGATCGGCTTGAGCGAAACCATGTTGCCAGCTTTGTTTGGCCCAATAGACCAGGCTCCAGGATCACCCGCGATCATGAGGCCAGTGTCCTGCATGATGGTCTCGTTCGGCTGAAGTTGGACTAGCGTTCCCCGGCCCACCGATGCTTGAACCCGGTACACCTCATCAGGGGAATACACGGCCGTCTGTACGCGGCGATCAAGTGCTGACCCGGTGCCCATGCTTTCTGCAAGCGCTGGCAGGGCTGAAGTGACCAGCAAGAACGCCGTAAGGCTTGAGGCTGCTTTATTTGCCACGGGAACCTCCTACTTCCTGCGTCATGGTGTACCCCTTAACCCCGAAACCACGCGGGTTAAGCCATTGATCGCCTAGCCTTTTGGCGGGGTTTTTGTAGTCGTAGGTGACTGTGGCAATCCACGTCACGGGGTCCAGCTGGGGATCAGGCTCGCCATTGCGGTCCAACACCGTTTTGGTAATTCGCACCTGGGCGGTGCCGTGTCCGTCTTTGCGCTCAAGGAAGTTGATGTTGTGCTGTTCAACGCGCATTTGCCGGTTGGTGCCCAGCACCTCCAGATAGCCTTTGGAGGACAATTGGAAATTGCGGTACTCGCCAAAGGTGTCGTCGTAGGACAACAGCTTGACCATGCTGAACTGGGCGTCATTGCTCGAAAAGCTGTAGCTCTCCCGGAAACGCACGTAGGTGGTAAGCCAGTATTCGTCGTCGATCTGCTCGGGCGTCTTGGCCTGGCTGACAGGCTTCACCACGTCGGTGTAACCGGAGTTGTTGTCTACCCGTACCAGGTAGGTTTCGACGGTCTTAAGCGGCGTCAGACCCAGTACGGCACCCACTGCCATGAATGCCAATGCCCCAAACACGTAGTTCAGGCGGGTAGCCCGTTTGGTTTTGGCTTTCTCATCCGCTGCGATGTTCTTCTCGAAATACCGTGCTGCGTGAATCCAGGCCTGCTCTGCCAGGCTGATTTCCTGGGCAGCGGCAGCGTCGATACTGGTACGGGCGGCCAGCTCCCGCTCCTGGTCAATCACATCCTGTTTTGACTTGCGTAGCTTCTTCATAAAATCACCTCAATCCTGGGCGCATGCCCGCAATGGTCCGGGTCAGTTCGCGGAGCATTTGTATTCATCAACCTTGGCATCCGGCGCTTCGGCAGCCTTGGCCGGTGAAGCAGCAACTGGGCGCGGCTTGCGCTTGGCAACGGGCTTAGGTTTCTGCAGGGGCGGCGCCTCGGGCGCTGGACTGGTCACCGGCTGCACCAGGTCAGCTACCGGAGGCGGGGCCATCAGCACGGCAGCTGGTCTAGGCGCAGGTGTATGGGTAAAGGGCATGTCTTCCCACTGCCCTTCTGGTTTGGAAAGTTTGGGTGCCGAACCACACCCTGCCAGCAAGGCAGCCGAAAGCAGCCCGCTCAAAGCAAGTTTGAAATTCATAATGGAGTACCTGATAGAAGCGAGGGTGTAGCGAGTAAGGAAGGGCGTAGCGGAGTTAAGCGGCTTTTTAGGAAATGTTGTTTTTACCCTTCCCTTTAATGTTTTGAATAAGTTTCATAGCGCCTCGTGACCCTTGCAGTGCCGCATTAAAACCAGTCCCCCTGCTAATCATTCCTCCAACCCCACCAGTAGAGACAGGTGAGCCACCCATGACAGCTGTTGCATGCATCGGTAGCTCAGTAGCAAGAACTGTAAAGCACGCAAAATATATCAGCATAGATATATTTCCTTTTAGAGAAACGTCTATTTCACCATTTTTAATTACTACGGTATTAATGAACGCCAGCTCAAGCCCCATCACTACTGAAAACAAAACTTGAGTCAGCATAAAACCAGCCAGAAGTGCAACCCACCCGAAGAACCAATGCCGCGTTTTGTCATACAAAGAAAAAGCAATGAACAACGGACCTAACACAAGGAAAACTGTCGTCATTACCTTTAGTGTAAGCATGCTCCCTACTGCTACTAGAATGAATGGGATACCTGCAAAAAGGTAGAGAATTACAGCTTGTATGCCAAGATAAACTTTGGAAAACCCAGCAGTGAAAATGTTGAATTTCATAGCCTTTATAAGCTTGACCAGTGAATCTGCGTAATCACCTATCAAAGCATCTATTTGGTTTATCTGATTGCCTTCATGCCCACCCAGTAGCCCGCCCATCCAGGGCGGCAGACCTGTGACGAATGGAACAACGGTTTGTGCATACCAAACTAGATTCCATGCCAAGCCTGCGATTATAGCCACCTTGGCGATTTCAAGAACGACTTCTCTAAACGCTACCGTCATACCTTGGTAGAGCCAGAAAATGCTCTTTACGGTCAACTGAAGAAGCCAGAAGGTTCCAAAAATAGCAGAGACTCCAAGCATGACCTTGGCCATATTCACGGTCAAGGTACTCTGCAAACTGGAATCAATATATGAATACAACTGGCCCGCTATATTGAATTCCATTATTCAGTCCTTTATTTTGACTTTATGAATTCCTCATCATCGAAGAATATATGATTGTTCTCCAACCGAAGATTGGCAGTACCCATACTCCCTTGGATAGTTAAAACACTATCTGATACCACGGTAGCCTCAAGCTTTTTACTCTCATACTCCTGAAGCCAAGGGTTATTGCTTGTATAGTCAACGTGATAGATGTTTCCCTCACGTTTTATAAGGAGGGAGGAAGGCGTTTTTTCAGCATTTTGCTTCCATTCACCTTCGAACCCAGACCCTTTTGGCGCACCGCATCCAGACAAAGCTAACAGAGCAAATAAAGGTACAATTTTTTTTAAGTTCATAAGTATCCGCTGTAATTTATTATCTACTGATTAGGTAGAACGCTAGTTTTTCCAAGCATGTAATCTTCAAAGTCTTGTGCTCGCTTTGTATCCTCTATCTTTTCCTGTTGATCCTGAAGCATTTTCATATTTTCCAGCCGCATCTGCTGGTTCTGCTGCTCGATCAATTCCTGCTGATAGCGCAACTGAAGGTCTTCCTTCTGCTGCGGCGTCTCCACCAGGTCCAACCTGGCCCGTAGCTGCTCGGCATTGCTGATTCGCTGTGTGCTCGCGTTGTAATTGCGCTCCAGTGCATCCGCTGCTGCCAGCATCTGGTCGAATCTAGCCTGGACGCTGGGGTTATCCGAAATCAGGCCGTATCGCTGCCTCAACCCCGCAATGTCCTGCACTGTGCTGTAAACATCGGACCAACCACCCAAAGGCAATACCTTGTTCAACGCTGGGTCGTTCAAAAAGCCGCCCAGTCTATCATTACCCGTCACGATGCTTTTGTAGTGGCTGTACTGCTGCTCAGCCGTGCGGATGGCATCCTTGGCTGTGTTCAGTGCCGTCAGGGCCTGCTTGGCCTGGGCCACTGCGTTGCTTTCAAGAATGTATGCCGTAGCGGCATCTAGGGTAGGTATACCCGTCGCCAAGACCGGAGTAGCGACGGCTACTAGAGCAACGCTGAGCGTATAAGCCAGTGCGTGCTTTTTCATGATGCAATCTCCATTTCGTTGTGTTCCTGGGCGGCTCGCCACTTCTCTGCAAAGCCTGGGAGCCAGCGCTGCGCATCACGCGTGTTCATGGCATCGCACAGGCTCTGTGCATACTCATAAGCGGGCAGCCACACGGCGGGGTCTTCAGTTTTCAACGCTTGTCGCACAGCCTCAGCGACCAGGAACGCGTCTACCCATACCAGGGGATCGGTAGTGCCTAGGTGTTGCCGAATGCGCTCTGCCACGGCAAGGTTCTTCTGAGTGGCCGAGAGCAGTGGCAACCAATACTTGAGCGGCCCTTCCAGCTCCATCTTCAGCTTCACCGTCTGGTGCCCCTGCTGAACGACCATTTCACGGCTCAGCGTGCCCATATCACGCACCGCCTCGAACACCTTGCCCGTGACGCCGAACTTCGCGTAGCTCTCCGGCTGTGCCCGCTTGTTGGCCAGCCACACGGGCGTAATGATTTGCTGGATGATGGCAGGCGCATAAGGCGTCTTCAGGGCTTGCTCCGGGTACTGGGTGTCCATGATTAGGATTTCCCCGCGCATACGGCCACTCTGCAAAACTTCCTGGATGGCCTCGGCCGTGCTCTTGAACGACAGCGGTGCCCAGTATTCAGCCACCACGTTCAGCAACAGGTTGCCGGGGCGCGCTTGGTGCATTTCGCGCTTCATGTAGAACAGGGTGTTCAGAAACGCTTCCATCACCTCGGGATGCTTCTCGGCGTAGTCGGCCTTGAGCAACTGCGTGCAGTCGAAGGCCAGGCGCCGGTAGCTCTGTGCATCGAACTGATTGACTGGGGAATCCAGTACCCACGCATATTGGCCTTCGGTATGTGTGGTCCCATCCAGGCGGCACCATTTTGAAAGCCGGGTGCGAAGGCAATTGCCTCCCCGGTTGGGTATGTTCTGCAACAGCAATGACATACCCCGATGGCGCACGTTGCTGTTCTTCATCACGGACTCAATCGAATCCTTGATTTCCCTTTCCTCGGCTTCAGAACTCTTGCCCGCGCAGCACAGCACCAGGTCAAACAACATCTGCCGCAAACCGGGGCTGTCCTGGAACTGGAACGGGTTCACCCCGGTATATTGGCCAGGATGCACGGTGTAATAGGACGTGCCCAAAGCACCTAGCAGGTGTTTCAGCGACTCGTTGTAATCGATGCAGAAAACCAGCGGATCAAAGCGGCTAAGGAATGTCAGCACGCTTGCCACCGCCGTGGTTTTGCCCACTCCCGTTTGCCCTGTAAACGAGGCATGACCTGGCAGCATTTCACCGAGGTTGTTTTGGCCCGGTGGACTGTCATGCAGGTTGAGTACGTACAAGGCTTTGTTGACGGTCAGCAGAGGCATCAAGCCTGTGCCATCGCCAATAGGGTTGCCCTTGGCCTTGCCTGTGGGAGTGGCATGCAGTGAGAAGCCACATGCCAGGTTTTCGGTCGATTTCATCATCGGGTACATGGCTTCAGTTGCACCAGGGAACTGGGTGTACCAGGTATCGACGTTGCTGATGGTTGAACGCACAAAGGTGGAATCATGCACCGTGAAGACCGATTGCATGGTGGTGCCGTTCTCGATGGCTTCGTCCGGGGTTTTGCCGTAGACGATCAGGGAAGCGTGATAACGGCCAAAGGCTTTGTCACCCAAGGTGATGGCCTCGATACCCTTCTCAAGCTCCAGGGTCTGTCTGGAGTCTTTCTCGACAGAACCCAAGTCCGAAATGTGCTTTTTGAATTTGTCCTTGGCCTTGTTGCGGTCCTCGAACAGAAACGTTTGCACCAGGGTGAATTCGAATTGCTGCTCGATGGCCTCATCCCACATGCCAGGGTAGGAGCCACCACTGGGATAGTCGCGCAGGTCATAGGTCGTTGCGAAACGCTGGCCACCGCGATTGGGTCGGTTCTCGACAAAATCGTAGTTATCGAAATTGGTGACGCTATCAATGATCGCATCACCCAGCCGCGTGTCGCTGACCAGCACGTCTTTCTCATGGCCGTTGAGCAACAAGCTGTAATAGCGTCCGATCTGCGAAAGCACCGCGCCGTGTTCGTTTTCCTCCAGCCCCATCACGGCAGGGTCATACTCGGCCAGCAGGGTTCGAGAAAGCGACAGCAAGTCGCTCATGGCCTTGATGCCCTCGTCCAGCTCGCGGTACTTCAGAACCAGCGCAATGCTGTAGCCGACCTGGTAGAACGTGCCGTCCCGAAAGGGGGCGGTGTAGGCGTCTACGAAGTCCTGCAGAGCAGGCAGCGGCAACGTGTACTGCGTGTCCAGCTCAATGCCTGTCTTGGTCACGTAGGTTTGCAGCATCAGGCGCTTGCCTTCCTTCTTGCCCATGGCCAGGAAGTAGCGGTTGAGGTTGTAGAACAATCGAATCAGTTCGTCGTCACTGCGGGTTTCGCTGGGCACTCCCTTGAGCTGGATCAGGCTGACCAGGCAATTGCCTTCCAGCGTCACCATGTTTTCATGGACCGGATAGCGCATCGGCGGCGCTTTCACGTTCGAGGGCATAACGCTTTTGTGAAAATCGCGCGCCATAGAATTTACTCCATTGCGGATTGAAGGAAGTCAGCAACAACGGCTTGCCGTACTTGCGGTTCATTTTGAAACGCCGCAGCGCAAAGCGAATACGGCGCAGGTACTGGGGATCAATCAAGCCCACGACCCTCAAGGCGATGAGGACAACCAGGAACGGTGCGGCAGCACACAGGCCCCACACCCAAGACAGCAGGGTGGTAGCGGCAATGCCGAATACCAAACCCCCCATCAGCAATCCCACCATTGGCATGATGGGTATGTTCCAGAACATCGCGGGCCGGCTCATTGCGTTGTAGCTCTCGCAAATCACCTGTTTAAGGGCTTCATTACCGGCCATGGATGACTCCTGGTTAAGCCGGGGCGCTGGTGCCGAACACCTGCCAGGCCGCTGCGCCAAGAATCATCGTGCTGCCCACGACGACGAGAACGCCTAACTGTTGTAGGTAGTCCATGAACGTGTGCGAGCGGTCACCCGTAGAACGCGCAATCTGCCAGTTAACGCCTGACCACATGAGGCAGCAGAGACCTATAGTCCCGCCCAAGGCGTACATACCGAGACGAATGTTGGTGCCCCACCCTTGAAGCGTGGCGAGCCAGTCAGCGGAGGCAATGCCAGGCATCAAGGCTACGGCAATCAGCAGGATGCCGATTTCGGCCTTGGTAGGCGCAAGGGTACGTTTGATCATTGTTGATCTTCCTTAAGAGTGGTTGAGGGGTCTTGCGGGGTTGCAGCTGGTGGAGCTGGTGGAGCTGGTGGAGCGGTGACCGGTTGTGGTGCCGGTGAGAGGTAACGCGGGTACTGGCGCAACACGTCCCAGCTTTCGAAAGTAGGTTGTACGGCGGTAGCGGGGGCCTGGGCGCGTTGCAGCTGAGCGCTGCTGGATGAGTCGGCCTCAAGTGCAGGCACTGTCACTGAGGTGGCGTATGCGTTGGCCAGCACGCGTTGAACATGGCTGCTACCGCCTGCATCGGCTTCAGCTTCAAAGCCGCGTGTGAGGTTGCCGCTGTAGTAGCAGGAGATTGCTTTGCGCAAGGCACCTTGCGGGTCGGGATCAGCTTCAGCGGCAGCGGTATAGCACTGCTGGAGCACTTGCGCGGTCATGCGCAGGTTGGTGCAGGGTTCGAAGACGGTTTCGGGATGGCTGACATCGAAATGCTGCCGGTTGATCTGGCCAAGGCCAATGCTGAAATTGGCGCCCTCCCCTACCAACTTTTTCACCGCCAACAGTGCTTCGTTCCGGTTCTGCGGTTGTCGCGGCAACACTTTGCCGACGACACCGATAGCCCAGGGATTGAAGGAGGATTCTGTCTTGACGATGGGGGAAAGCGTGACGGGGTGTATCGAGGGAGCGCATTGCATAGCCAGGGCCAGGAAGGCACTGGTGGTGAGCATTGCTGGTTCCTTTTGGTTTTTGGAAGGTTTCCCGAATGGTCTTGCAGCAAGGCCATTTGGTGAAACCACTCGACCCCACCACATCGGGGATCGAGAGGCATAAAACCGTAGTTCTGACCGCGACCTTGTCCGTCAGAAAACTTGTTCGGGGCTTTACGCTGCGCACCCTGGGCCAGTTGCCAACCCTCTGAGCCGTTGCGGCCGACTCATCGCTGCCTTGGAAAAGCCGGTATCTATCCAGCAGTATTCTGCGTTAATCGCAGAACTAAGGCTGCATTATGCGCAGGATCCTTTCTGCGTCAAGTGCAAATTTAGGACAAAAAAAAGCCCGCTTAGCGGGCTGGGGATGGAAATGGGTGGTAAAAAGTGACTAGGGGTAGGCTCGGATGCTTATAAACCGGACATTCGTGCGTCCACTACACGTCCCAGAAATCGACAGTTTCCATCGATTTCGATGGTCCTATATTTTTCATTAAGAGGTCGGAGATAGCGATATCCTGCGTCCTCTACATACTGCTTGAAGGTCTTGTCGCCGGAATCAAGCATCTCAACGACATAGTATTTTCCGTTGATTACGTCAGCATCGGGCTTTACGAGAATCAAGGACCCCTCAGGAAAGCTTGGGTTACCAGTACACGTCATTGAATGTCCGTTAACGGTTAGCCAGTACCCGCCATATCCTGCGTTTTCTGTCGACTGTATCATCCTATGATTCTCTCCGATTTTCCCAGGCGACTCAGTCACCTCCCCGGCTTCAACCCAGCTGATTAGGGGAAACTCACGAGGCTCGCGTATAGGCTGACGGGCGCCAGAAACGTTATTGGGATCTGAGTAAAGAACCGTTTCCATTTGCTGCTGAGCAGTGAGCTGGATGTCGAGCGCGGCCATAATGAGCTTCAGCTTTTCAGGGGTTGTACCCTGCAAACCGCGCTCAAAACGTGAAAGGTTTCCTGAATCTGAACCGATTCTGTGGGCGAGCTCCTCTAGAGAAAGCCTTTTCGCCTTACGTGCGTTTCTTATGATTTGACCTATGTCCATAGGACACAGATTTTCCTGGCGTCGTGCGCTCAACGCAAAGTTGTATTCGCAAATTTTGCTTGAATTGGTTATGCGTTAATCGCAGAATTCGTAATATTCACTACGCAGGCCGAACCTATGACACCGCTAAAGAAAGCTCGAATTGCTAAAGGCTGGACCCTGGCAGAGGTTTCCGATCGCCTCGCTGCTACTGGGGCAGATAAGACAGATACGGGAAATCTCTCCCGAGTGGAAAGAGGCGAACAACGTGCGTCCACCGCATTGGCCGAAAACCTCTGCCGCCTCTTTGATGGAGAAATCACCGAGCTGCACATTCTGTACCCTGAGCGCTATCGAGCTGAATCCACTAGCTAATCTTAGGCGCCCATTATCTCTGTATGATGAAATACGCCCAGCTGAAGTTGCTCAATGTGAATCCTTCCGGCCCTGCTGTTCCAGCGCATCAAGGGCCAGATTCACCAAATCTCCAAGCACCCTTATGCCCCTGCTTTCTGCCATTTCATAGAAGCGCTGGTGGCACGACTCTGTGACCTTGATATTCAACTGTTTTTTGGGTTCTCCCGAGTTGAAACGCGTGCGCTTAGGCGTTTTGGACTCGCTCGCTTCCCTTGATGGAAAATTGTTATCTTTAGCTATCTTTTCGATAACCTCAGTATTGGTCGGTCTTTGGCTATCACCTTTGGGTTTGAAATTGCCCAGGTTGGCAAAAGGGTCTACCCGCTTATCCGTGGTCATTCGATTACACACCTGTGCCTAATTTGGATACGAGTTCTGCTGCAAAAGCCTCAGCATTAGCAATAGCTTTGGCTACACCTGGTACTTCTGACGCACTCAACCCTTCAAGGGGACTTTGGAAGGAGAACATCGCACGAAAGGCTTCGCGCTCTGTCATCGCCGTCTCAAACACAGGAATTTCTCTTTCCGCCAAGCTTCGACGAAGGTTAGACATCGTCCTGGTCTGATATGCAGGAGGCGTACGCGTGAGTAGGATTGAGTACGGCAAGCTGTAGCCAGGCAGGTGACGCCTCATTGCCAATTCCTGGTCGTGTATCAGCGAGACAGCTCGCCCCGCTTGTTCGGCATCCAACAAGGAGCCTTGCATTGGCACCACTACGAAATCCGCTTCTTGCAAAGCAAGCACCACAATTTTAGCCGCTGTTCCCTCTAGATCTACGATTACAAAAGGATCTGCGTGTGCAGCTTCCCGAATCTTGCTTGCAATGTTGTTTTCGGTGATACCTGAGACGACGGTCAAATTCGAAGGACAATTACCACCTGCTGCCCACTTTGCTATCGGGTAGTTGGGGTCAGCATCAATGATCGTTACACCAACGCCTCTAGCTGCCAGTTGCGTTGCTACGGCTAGGCAGGATGTGGTTTTACCCACACCGCCCTTTGGACTAATAAAAGGGATGGTAGGCATTATGATACCTCAAGATATCTAAAATTATCTATAGCTATCTTTTGATACTAATAGATAGCTAACGCCGCATCCTACTAGCTATCAAAAAAATATCAAGTGATATCTTTAGATATCGAAGTAAGGATACCTGAAAATACCACAAGATATCTTTAGATATCTTTGTGACTCGCCTGAGCACGTTTGGGTTAAGCGTAGCTATCTTGCCTATTGGGGTGTGGGGCCGGGACGCACTGCTGCCGACAGGTAATGAGGAATGATGTGGACCACTATGAATCACTAAAATAAATGGGCCAAGCCCGCAAGGACTGCTTTATCTGACAGTCGATAACCGCTGGCTGTAGCTCAAGCCAGATCGAAAGGTAGGGGAGGGGAGAGGGGCTTTGCAATGCGATAGGTGGGGCTAGTCCCCGGTCCAGGGCCTGGTTACAAGCTTGTACCAAGCTGCAATAACCATTGTCGGCGCGATTATGTGTGCCCAAGGGGGCGCTATGGGTTGGTAGGTATATGGCGGTGGCGAAAGGCCTCCCTATCGATCCAAGAACATTCTCGGGCCTATGTATGATAAAGGACATTATCATACATAGCTGGAAGACCTTGGCAGTGCGAGAACTATGTAAGCGCCCGATGGACACGCCCTTAGAATCCCTAATCATGGCAAGCTTCTGATTAACGCGCTGTGGCTCGCAATCCACGCTGAGAAAACTCAATAGCTTGTGGCATTGGAGCGCCTCAGACCTTGGCAGATGGTACGGAAAAAATAGAGATTTGGACGTCTAGGATTACTAAACCCATACCCTCCACGTTCTTGCTTCGGTCACCAGCGCCCTTTATCAGACTGAGGAGCTATTAAGCAGGTCGACTCCCTACGTGGAAATGCTCGTCCGGCTACTGCACTTGCGCTGAAGAGGTTGTCATATTTGCCCGGGCCCACGCCTCAGCGGTCGTGACTTGAATCGACTGCTGCTCGTTGAAGGTGCCTGCTTTAGGCCATGACACACCTTTGCCCTGAGCAAACACAGCGCGATACTTCTTGATGTGATGCGTTGGATCTTTCTCCAATTCCTCAAGCAAGTACGGAACAGTCCACACGTTTCGTTTGAACGGGCGACCCAGCACACGTTCAAGGAGGCTGGCGACCTCTCCGTACGTCACAGTGTCTCCCGACAGATAAACAATTTCATTGCGGAAGCGGGGTTCGAAGAAAACGATTTCCGCTGTCAAGGCGCCGATGTCGTCTGGAGTCGTAAGCGTCACGCTGGTTTCGAGACTGCCCAGTGCGTTCACGGTGTCGTTTTCGAAATCAACCACCTCGAATACAGGCTCGAACAGAAAGCTGGTGAACATACCAGTCGAGATGATGACCCATTCAGTTTTATCCTGGGCGCGAAGCAATTCGCGAACATCAAGCTGAGCATCGAACAGATCCTGAGGACTGCCCCGACCGATTACCTCGAAGTCGACACCGAACTGCCAGGGAAAGTATCGCTTCACACCGGACTTGAGGGCAGCAGTAGCCAGCTTCATTGGGGTTTCCCGGCCTGCAACCATGCCTGCACAGCCGATTACGGTATCGAAACGTGCGAATACCTCAGCCAGCTGATCAATCGAGTCATTCACGAGGTCTGCGGCTACCATCTGGATGCCTAGGGCCCGAAGCTCATCGATTTCAACCTTTTTCTCAGGAATTTGAGTGTTGATGGTCGAGTCCCTGAGGAGGACGCTGATTGTGGAACCTGGCGCACGCTTCGCTACCCGCGCTAGGTTACGCAAAACCGGCAGTCCAAGCTCACCGGCGCCTAGAACGAGAATGGATTGGGGGGAAAGCTGGGTCACTTCGGTCATGATTTCTCCTGAGCCCTGTTGCCTGTAAGATGAACAAATGCTTGCACGATTAGGCAACGCTTGTAAGAAGGCACACCGGTGATACCAGACAAAGAAATGTCCAGTCAGGAGGCTCTCAGCCAAGCTGAGACAATCTGCCGAACGCTTAAAGAAGACGATGATGGCGTCAGACGGGAAGTGCTTGCTCACGCAGGCAGCCGCTGGTCATTAGGCATTCTGCATGCCCTAGGGGTGTACGGCACAATGCGCCATGCCGAAATAAAACGGCAGATGACCGGGGTGACTCAGCGGATGTTGACCAAGACGTTGCGCGCCATGGAGCGGGATGGCTTAGTGGCTCGGCGGGAGTTCGGTGAAATTCCACCACGTGTCGAGTATGAGCTCACGCCGCTGGGTATGGAATTGTTGATCCGCATGTCCCCCATCTGGACGTGGGTTGTCGAAAACGTTGAGGATTTCCGCAAGGCGCGGCGTAATTTCGACAGTCAGAATGATAAAAATCCTGTATGGCAAATACCCACGTCGACACCATTAGGCTCAGAAGCGTCCGACTGATTTACTCGCAGCACACTAGAAGCCTGGTGCCGAGTAATAGCGTAGTTATTGATCAATGGCACTGACGCTCTTTATTGGGCCATCAGCATTGAGCATGCTGACCATGCATTGCACATAGTGACACCCGCTCAGGCGACGCCTGCGCTGGCTGCTAATGTGGGGCACCAATGCTACTGCTCAGTCGACACTAAAAGGCCAAAGCATCGAAAAAATCAATAGTCTGATTTATTGCCAATAGATTGACTCGATTAGTCTCAGTAGGGTTATCATCACAGATGAAGCTGTGCCCTACTTCCTCATATACATATAAAAAATTTGGCACACCTGCACGATCAAGCGCGTCCTTCATTTGAACGCTTTGGAGATATGGAACCTTCCGATCCTTTTTTCCGGCTAAAATCAGCATCGGCGAAGTTCGAGATGTGGGGTGAAAAGCGGGACTAGCTGAGCGAAAAAGAGCAGTGCGGTCCTGGCCAGACTCCGCCCCTATAAGCCTCCACTCCGGCGCATTATCGGGAATTTCAATTCCCAACTGTAGCGCTTGATCACCGAGAGTGGTGAAGTCGAAAACTCCATACCAAGCCGCTACGCCGTGAACACTTGCCGTGGCCGGACAATGCTGATCTTGACTACTTACCGATTCAGTTGGATTGCCCAGCGAGGCAGCCAACTGAGCTCCGGCTGACACCCCCCAAGCGTAGACCCTTCGCGGATCTATACCGAATGCATCAGCTTGGTTCAGCAGAAAACTGATAGCAGTTCGAACATCGTCGATTTGCGCTGGCCATTTCGCCTCTGAGCTAAGTCGGTAATTCACCGCTGCGACGACATAACCCCTGCTCGCAATATCGCCCAATAATCTCGGAAAGTCAGTGAAAACACCGCATCGGTGACTGTCGCCACGCCTCCAACCTCCTCCGTGGATATAGATCAGCAGGGGTAACTGCCTTGGGTGTGGCTGCCCTTTCTTCGACGGGGAGTAGAGGTCGAGTGTCAGGGGACGGTAGCCATCAACTCTATGATATTGCAGTCCCCCGAGAAGCGTAACGCCGCTCGCAAGCACTGTCTCCATCACAGGGAAAAGATCTTTATAGACCATTGAAGGCTCAGTCTCGGGGTTCAGCCAAGCTGTTGATCTGAGCAATTGGGTTCATCCTCGGGTAGCGGAGATTGGCAATTCAGACTGCGATAGCGGGAATGTACAAGAACGGCATAGGCTCATGGGCACCTGGAGCATTGCAGCAGGACGAGTCACCAGGACCAGGAACTCATACAGCCGCGTCCAATCCGAAACCGCCTTACTGGTCCACTGCAGTTCCATTAGCGCGGTACCGGTAGCGGCGCTTCAGTATCCAAGCTTTCAGCCCATGCTTGCACAGCCTGGTGATCAATGACTCGGCAGGCATCGACATCACGCAACGCTTCACGGGTGAGGCGGCTCCGCTCTTCTTGCTGGTCAAGCCAGGCGTACAAGGCTTGTTTCACGATCCAGTTTTTTGAACGCTCCAGGCGCTCGGCAATTTTGTCGACGCGTTCTGCCAGCTCGACCGGAACATGGGCGGTGACCGAACGGGTTTTGGAGGGAGTGGCCATGATTGATTTCTCTTCATTTTTAATCGATGTAAATCATTTCTAATCACAATAGCTCGATCTGATTTTATACGATTAAAAATCAATCGTTATTAATCATTTTTGAGCAAAACCCAGGCGTTTTCCATTACTCGTGATAAAATACGTTATCACCAATTATTGCCGTTTATCGGCTTTAGGACCAGAGACGGCATTTGATGTTGTTTTTGTGACTATAGACGTGGCCAATGATCGCAGCCGAGTCAATCATGAGGACGACATGCAAGAACTGACGAAAGCCCAACATAATGATCAGCGTCGGCTCACTGCGGTCGAATTTCAGACGCTGGCCAAGGTTCCAGCCGCGGTCGAGTGGTTTGCCAACCTGGACAACCCTCGAACACGACGTGCTTACCAAAACGACCTGGAAGACTTCTGTAGTTTTATCGGCTTGGCTTCGGCCGATGAATTTCGGGTCGTGACCCGATCGCATGTTTTAGCCTGGCGAGCCCACCTCGAGCATCGCGGTTTGGCCGGAGCCACGATCCGGCGCAAATTGGCCGCGCTGGCCAGCCTCTTTGATCACCTCCTGGAGAACAATGCGATCGCCGGCGGCAATCCAGTGCATGGGGTAAAACGTCCCAGGATAGAAAGCAATGAAGGCAAGACGCCGGCGTTGGGTGACCACCAGGCGAAGGCGCTGCTCGAGGCGCCGGATGAAACAACACTTAAAGGGCAGCGCGACCGGGCGCTATTGGCTGTTCTTCTCTATCACGGACTGCGCCGTGAAGAAGCGGCGCTGCTGCAGGTGAGCGACATTCAGGAGCGCCGCGGTATTCAGCATCTGAAGGTTCACGGCAAGGGCGGCAAGGTGCGATACCTCCCGTTGCACCCGATCGCAGCCGGGCGTATTCATCAGTACCTGGAAAACTCAGAGCATCATCTGGCCGAACGGAAGGTGCCACTGTTCATGCCGCTGCGAGGTAAATTGACCGGCGCCGGTATCACGGCAAACGGCATCTATGCCGTCGTCACGGCCTACGCGAAAAAGGCCGGGATTGAGGTCGACGGCCTTGGGGTTCATGGACTCCGAGCAACGGCAGCCACCAACGCCTTGGAGCATGAAGCCGATATCGCCAAGGTCCAGGCCTGGCTGGGTCATGCCAACATCAGCACGACCAAGATCTACGATCGGCGGGAGAACCGGCCGGAGGATTCACCCACCTATAAAGTGAAGTATTAATTGAAGTGATCGAGGCCTAAGCGGCAGCTCACCCACGCGCACTGCCAAGGATGTGGTGCAACGCTGCCCATGGATGATGACCTTCCACATCGCTGGCTGGACAGGTGTCGGCATGTAGAAAGGGGCTTTCGCAGTCTTCCAGCGCTTGGCTTTCCATGCAGCCAGTGCATACAGCACGTCCGGCAACGATCGACCATCGACCGTTCCGTTCCTCAACACCTCGTTCAGTCTCCACTGTTTCGACTCCTCAGCGTACGTTTGTTAGATGCTGAAGGTAGCGCTGTGCGGGCCGATTTGATACGCCCAAAACCATACCCTTGTTTGAGTTGTAAGCCATGCGCACCAACCAACAAAGCGACGCCTGTTGGTCGGCTTATTAACGGCAGCTTTCGGCCATAAGCAGACCTTCGCCCGCATATTTACGATGCCCTACCGTTCTAATTGGCGTTGCCTCAGAATATCGGTCCACTAGCGGCTGGATGGAACCACCATGCGCATCGTCACAGACTCCCGGCCAAACGAAATCCTCAGGCTGGCGTTACGGGAATACGTCCAAGGTGTACCGTACCTCGGCCCCATTTTTCGTTGAAATGATCCATCAAAGATTTATGAGGCGCGGCGGCTGTATGTTGGCGAAAATATCAGGTGTGTATTCTTCTGGTTTGCGCCACTGACAAAGCCAGTGGCGTAAGCCAGCCTATTAATTATTTGACGTTACGGCTTGGCAACGTGCCAGACTTGGTTGACGCCGTCACCGGTTGTATCCCCTGGCTTGGTATCTTTGACCCAGCTGTAAAGTGGCATGCCTTTGTATGCCCATTGTTTTGTGCCATCGTCTCGAGTGATGACAGAGTAATCATGACCCGCTTTCGCGTCTGCGGATACCGGTAGAGGTGGCCAGTTTGAAGCGCATGGCCCATTGCAGACCGACTTGCCCGAGGTGTCCTTACCGAAGGTATAAAGAGTCATACCTTTTGCGTCTACGAGTACTTTTCCCTTGTCCGTTTCAGCAAGCTTGACTGGCGCATCGGCGAGCGCCAAACCCGACATGCAGCTGGCGGCAACAGCGACGGTGAGAATCATCTTTTTGAACATATGTATTTCCTTTGGTCATTTTTAATTTTTAGAAGACCCACCTGCCTCTGAAACGGCAAGCGATCAGACAATAGACGAGCCACAAACAGGTTAATTCGACTCCATAGAAAAAACGTCCCGATATCATTTTTTGCTGGAATGCTGGGCTCTCCCCCCCCCCCGGACCCTGTGCCTTCCTCAATTGAGCAAAGCGACGCTCACGGTCAAGCATCATTGGCTCATCTCAATGAGCGACGGCGATCCATCATCCAGGACTCATCATTTTCACTCATTATTATTCACTTGGTCGTGGAGTATCAGCAGGCCCCCATGAAGGCCTGCGCTGTTCAATCAGTCGGCCTTGAGCGTCGACACCACCTTGTTGCTGGCGAGATCGACTGTGGAGATACTCAAGTCCTCATTGAGGACATACGCCTTCGACTTGTCTTTGGTGAAGACAATGGCCTGGCGGGGTGCCTTCAAACCGGTCACAGTGGTGGTCACTTTCAGCGTTTTGGTGTCGATCACTGAAAGGCTGTTGTCACCGAGGTTACCCGAGTAGACGTGCAGCCCGTCTGGAGTGAGGGCTGCGCCGTAGGGGTCTTTGCCAACAATGACGGTGGTTGTGATG
>Ga0268349_1000055_pt1 | contig 23923 bp, 21 predicted proteins | sample G5R2_MAIN_18SEP2_FD_190164 | JGI IMG/M metagenome (GOLD analysis project Ga0268349, IMG submission 190164) | Phyllosphere microbial comminities from switchgrass, GLBRC, Michigan, United States - G5R2_MAIN_18SEP2017_LD1 | ecosystem: Host-associated > Plants > Phyllosphere > Phylloplane/Leaf...
AGATGTGCTGTTCGACACAGGCGCAGCGGACCTTAAACCGTCGGCCAACCGAACACTCCTCAAGCTGGCGCAGTTTCTTCAAATGAACCTGCGGCGCACCATACGCATAGAAGGTTACACGGACAGTACCGGGGCAGCTGGTGAAAACCTGAGCCTGTCACGCGACCGTGCGCAATCTGTAGCGGACATGCTGGTAGACCTAGGTGTCGAGGAAAAGCGTATTGCCGTTGAAGGTTACGGCGACCAGTACCCGGTGGAGGCCAATGCCACGGAACGGGGCAGGGCGCTCAACCGCCGTGTTGAAATCGTGATCTCGGACAAGTTAGGTGTATTAGGCGCAAAACGATAGGCACTTGCTGCACAGTGCCCCTCGCACTGAGGGTGCACTGGCGGTATTCTCTCCTCTGGCTGGATAACTGTTCCCGTACAGTTCTCTACTGTTCCGGTGCTTCAGGGTCAGAGACGCTTGCCCATGACGAACCTTCTGCTCTACCAGCGCATTGCTCAGCAATTGGCTGAGGATATTCGCAAAGGCGTCTATCAGCCCGGTGAACGTGTGCCCTCAGTGCGCAAAATGAGCGCACAGCTAAACGTAAGCCATGCCACTGTGCTTCAGGCTTATGCCAACCTGGAGGACCAGGGGCTGATCCGGGCACGTCCGCAGTCGGGCTACTACGTGCATCAAACTCCCGCACTCACCGCCCCTACGCCTGATATTGCTCGCGTGGAACGCCCCGGCCTGGTTACACGCAGCAGCATCATTCAGCAGGTGCTGGATGAGTCCCGGCGCGAGGGCGTGTTTGCACTGGGTACAGCGGTGCCTCACGTGGACTACCTGCCCGTCCGGGCCCTGCACCAGCAGCTCGCCAAAGTGACTCGCTTCCATAGCCCACGTGCGTTCAGCTATATGTTCAGCCCAGGCTACGAGCCGCTGCGCCGGCAGATTGCGATTCGCATGCGTGATGCCGGTGTAGTGGTAGACCCTTCCGAAGTCGTAATCACCCACGGCTGCGTCGATGCGCTGCAAATGGCGTTGAGGGTACTCACTCGGCCGGGGGACCTGATCGCTGCCGAATCCCCCACGTACTACGGCTTGTTGCAGTTGGCAGACCTGCTGGGCTTGAAGGTCATCGAGATTCCCAGCGATCCCACGGCAGGCATCAGCCTGGAAGCGCTACAGCTGGCAGCCAATCAATGGTCGATCAAGGTTGTGCTGATGACGTCTCGTCTAAGCAACCCCCTGGGCGGGGTAGTGCCCGAGGAACGGCAGAAGCAGCTTTTGAGGCTGGCGGCGGAATTCAACATGCAGATTGTCGAGGACGATATTCACGGCGAATTGATGTTCGAGCCGGGCCGTTACAAAGCCCTGAAAGCTTATGACCGTCAGGGCCATGTGGTGTACTGCTCAAGCTTTTCCAAAACACTGTCGCCTGGTGTGCGTATCGGCTGGATGCTGGCGGGCCGGCACCAGGAAGAGATTCAGCGGCTGCAAACCTTCAGCACTCATTCGGCCTGCAGCGTGACCCAGATGGCGATTGCCAGCTACCTGGAAAACGCAGGCTATGATCGCCACCTGCGGCACGTTCGGCAGGAGTACCGCAAGAACCTCACGGCCTGCCAACTGGCCGTGCAACAGCACTTTCCCGCAGGCACTCAAATGACTCGGCCCTTGGGCGGTTTCATCCTCTGGGTCAGCCTGCCTGGCCGTGTGAATACCCAGGAGTTGCATGTGCGTGCGCTGGAACAGGGCATCAGCATTGCGCCTGGGCTTATTTTCAGTAATACCGAGCAGTTCAACCACTGCATCCGCCTCAATTGCGGGATCCCGTGGAACCGTGAGGCCGAGCGGGCGCTGATGACGTTAGGGGTGCTGGCCACGCAGCTCTGCGAGGATACGGGGAACGGTACGTGGTACTGAACGGTCGCAGTTACGGGTTGCTCGCCTATTGCCAACTACCTGGGCAGGGGTGAGCATAAAGGTATACGAAGGTAGCTGGTCGTACGCATGAATCACTTTAAGTGTTTGCTTGGCTTGGGTTGTATGCTGTTGACCTCGCTAGCCGCGGGGCCTGCCCCTGCTGCCACGCCAGAACCCTTTGTGCTAGGGGCGCCCGTGCCCTTGCCCGCGGCGATTCCTGCGGCTCCGACACCAGATGCCAAAGGCCCCGGCGCGAAGGGAAAAACCGCTGCCAAGGCGTCGCCCAAAAAAGCGAGCAAAACTGCCGCCAAAGCACCCAAACGCACTAACCGAGTCGCTACCAAAAGCCGGTCGCGCAAGTCTTCCGACGTGATTGCTTCCAACATCCCTCCTGCAAAAATCGACCTCACCCTGCCCAAGGACATGGTCAATCAACTCCAGCCGCCTGGAAAACCTGCTGCTGTGAAGCCTGTACAACCGTCCACAGACGGCAAGCCCTTGTTGCCTTCTATGTTCAATGACAAAGGCAGCGCCGAGCCCTTTGAGCTTAACGGCAGGCTACTGACCAATGAAATGGACCTTCAGCTGCGCAACGAGCGTCGCGATGTGGAGGGTGCGGCGCTGGATTTCAAATTCAAGCAGTGACAAGGCAGCGTTGAACAGAGGTTTCAAACGCTCGTTTAGGCGGTTACTATCGCTGAGTCTGTAGCCTTTGCCTAAGCCCGGAGTCGCTTGCCCATGTTGTGCCGTGTCGGCTGTGGAGCCTGCTGCATCGCTCCTTCCATTTCCTCCCCCATACCCGGCATGCCAGAAGGCAAGCCTGCAGGTAAGCGTTGCATCCAGCTGGGTGCAGACAACCTGTGTCGTATCTTTGGCCTGCCCGAGCGTCCCAAGGTCTGCGCCGCATTCCAGGCGGATGCGGCCTTCTGCGGTGTCGACAGCGACGATGCCATACGGATTCTGGGGTGGTTGGAAGGCGCAACGGCCCAGGTAAGGGTAGTGAACCGCATCTCGTGAACAAAAAGGAGAAGAACGATGAGCGCAATGTATCGATTGGCAGCCCTATGTGTACTACCGTGGATGAGCATGCAGGCCCATGCCGAAGCATGGCAGGTGGCCAAGGACGAAGGTGGCATTACCGTGTCTTTAAGTAGCGTTCCAGGGTCGGACTACAAGGCCTATAAAGGCACCGCTATTATCCACGCGAGCATTGCCCGGTTACGTGCCTTGCAAGAGGATGCCAGCGGTGCTTGTGCCTGGATTCACGAGTGCAAATCCCAGAAGCTGCTCAAGCATGACGGTGGCCAGACCTGGACCTACACCCAATTCAATACACCATGGCCTGTCACGCCACGCGACTCGGTGTTGCTGGTAACAACGACGGAAGGTGCAGACGGTAGCCTCACGCGCACACTCAAAGGCTTGCCCAATTACCTTCCCGAAGAAAAGGGCTATGTTCGCGTTGCCCAAGTGGAGGGGTTCTGGAAGATGGAGCCTAAGGGGCCTGATACCTTGGTGACTTACCAGGTCCACACGGAGCCGGGCGGAAGTGTTCCGTCTATGGTTGCCAACAAGTTCGTGGTCGATGCACCCTTCAATACACTGAAAAACCTGAAGGCTCGGGCTGAACAGCCCTGAGTGTTGAAGCCTGAAGCCTGGCGCTGCAGTAACGGCGTCGGGTGCCAATGACGTCACCAGGCAATTTTCGAAGTGTGATTTAGGCGGTGCAGGAAGGAGGAACAACTTCGCCAGCAGAAGAGGGCTGGCGAAGTCGGGCTATAACTTATTTGCGGTCTTCGAGCTTTTGCAGATCGCGCTGTGTTTCGCCGGTATACAACTGGCGTGGGCGGCCGATCTTGTACGGGCTGGAGAGCATTTCCTTCCAGTGTGAAATCCAGCCAACGGTGCGCGCCAGGGCGAAGATCACCGTGAACATGCTGGTAGGAATACCAATGGCTTTCAGAATGATCCCCGAGTAGAAGTCCACGTTCGGGTATAGGTTGCGCTCCTTGAAGTAAGGGTCGTTGCGCGCGATCTCGTCCAGGCGCATGGCCAGTTCCAGCTGCGGGTCGTTCTTGATGCCCAGCTCGGCCAGCACTTCATCGCAGGTCTGTTTCATGACCTTGGCGCGCGGATCGAAGTTTTTGTACACCCGGTGACCGAAGCCCATGAGCTTGAACGGATCGTTCTTGTCCTTGGCCTTGGCGATGTAGGTGTCGATGTTGGAGACATCCCCAATTTCGTCCAGCATGGCCAGCACGGCTTCGTTGGCGCCCCCGTGTGCGGGGCCCCAGAGCGCTGCGATACCCGCGGCGATACAGGCGAACGGGTTGGCGCCGGACGAACCGGCGAGGCGCACGGTGGACGTGGACGCATTCTGCTCATGGTCAGCGTGCAGAATGAAAATCCGGTCCATGGCGCGGGCCAGCACCGGGCTGATCGGTTTGATCTCGCACGGGGTGTTGAACATCATGTGCAGGAAGTTTTCGGCATACGACAGGTCGTTGCGCGGGTACATCATGGGCTGACCCATGGAGTACTTGTATACCATCGCGGCCAGGGTCGGCATTTTCGCCACCAGGCGAATGGCCGAGATTTCTCGGTGCTGGGGATTATTGATGTCCAGGGAGTCGTGGTAGAACGCCGACAGGGCACCTACGACGCCGCACATGATCGCCATGGGGTGTGCATCACGACGGAAGCCGTTGAAGAAGGTCTTCAACTGCTCGTGCACCATGGTGTGGTTCTTCACATTGCTGACGAAACTCGCCTTTTGCTCGGCGTTTGGCAGTTCGCCGTTGAGCAGCAGGTAGCAGGTTTCCAGGTAATCGGAGTGTTCGGCCAACTGCTCGATGGGGTAGCCGCGGTGCAGCAGGATGCCTTGGTCACCGTCAATGTAGGTGATTTTCGACTCGCACGAAGCGGTGGACATGAAGCCTGGGTCGAACGTGAAGTGACCTGAGGCGGTCAGGGTTCGCACGTCTATGACTTCGGGACCAACGGTGCCGGTTAAAATCGGCAGGTCAACGGGGGCGGCGCCCTCGATGATCAACTGCGCTTTCTTGTCAGCCATGTGGCCTCCTGTTAATGCTTCGAATCATCTGACAGACCCCCCACGCAGGGCCCGCACCACTATAGTGGGATAAATACTAAAGTCAATTTGCCGCACCCCCCCGCCCTGCAAGCCCCGTGGCAGCAGCGTTGGAGGGTCCCTTCACATTTATTTACGCCTTTTGTAGTGCCGCCGCAACGCGGTTTCAGGAACAGTCCTTTACGTTGTCATTAGTATCCTAACTGTCTATACTCGGCGTCCGACCGTCAGGGGCTTTTGGCCCGTTTCCGCTGGCGTCGTCACTCCCCGGGTGGTGGGTACCTGACCAGTACACTTCCCTACAACTTTGCCCTGCTTGCTGGGGGCTCTTCAGTGTGAAAAAAGCCGTGAATAGCCAACGACCTGTAAACCTAGACTTAAGGACCATCAAACTCCCCGTCACTGCTTACACGTCCATTCTCCATCGCGTTTCCGGAGTCATCCTCTTTGTCGGCATTGCCATCGCGCTCTACGCGCTGGGCAAATCGCTGGGCTCCGAGGAAGGCTTTGGCGAGGTGAAGGCGTATCTGACCAGTCCGCTGGCCAAGCTCGTGATGTGGGGCCTGCTCTCCGCTCTGCTTTACCATCTGGTGGCCGGCGTTCGCCACCTGATCATGGATACCGGGGTGGGCGAGACGCTCGAGGGCGGCAAGCGCGGCTCCAAGATCGTCATCGTCGTTTCTGTAGTGCTGATCGTTCTGGCAGGAGTCTGGATATGGTAACCAACGTCACTAACCTGTCCCGTTCGGGCCTTTACGACTGGATGGCGCAGCGGGTTTCGGCTGTCGTTCTCGCGGTGTACTTCATTTTTCTGATCGGCTACCTGGTCGTGCACCCCGGCCTGGACTTTGCCCAGTGGCATGCCTTGTTCTCCAACAACTGGATGCGCATCTTCAGCCTGTTGGCCCTGGTGGCCCTCAGTGCCCATGCGTGGGTCGGCATGTGGACCATCTCCACCGACTACCTCACGCCCATGGCGCTTGGCAAGTCGGCCACTGTCGTGCGGTTCCTGTTCCAGGCGGTATGTGGCGTAGCAATGTTCGCCTACTTCGTCTGGGGTGTGCAGATTCTCTGGGGTATTTGATCCATGTCCAACATCCGTACGCTCAATTATGACGCCATCATCATCGGTGGTGGCGGTGCCGGCATGCGTGCCGCGCTGCAGCTGGCTCAAGGCGGCCACAAGACTGCCGTAGTCACCAAGGTGTTCCCAACCCGCTCTCACACCGTTTCGGCGCAGGGTGGCATTACCTGTGCAATCGCCTCGGCGGACCCGAACGATGACTGGCGCTGGCACATGTACGACACCGTAAAAGGGTCGGACTACATCGGTGACCAGGATGCGATCGAATATATGTGTCAGGAAGGCCCTGCGGCAGTGTTCGAGCTGGACCACATGGGCCTGCCGTTCTCCCGTACCGAAACCGGCCGCATCTATCAGCGCCCGTTCGGTGGTCAGTCCAAGGACTTCGGCAAGGGTGGCCAAGCTGCGCGTACCTGCGCTGCTTCGGACCGTACCGGTCACGCTCTCCTGCACACCCTGTACCAGGGCAACCTGAAAGCGGGTACCACCTTCCTGAACGAGTGGTACGCCGTGGATCTGGTCAAGAACCAGGACGGTGCCTTTGTTGGCGTGATCGCTATCTGCATCGAAACCGGCGAAACGGTTTACATCCGCGCTAAGGCCACGGTATTGGCCACCGGTGGGGCAGGTCGCATCTATGCGTCCACCACCAACGCGCTGATCAATACCGGTGACGGCGTGGGCATGGCCCTGCGTGCGGGTGTGCCTGTGCAAGACATCGAAATGTGGCAGTTCCACCCCACCGGCATTGCCGGGGCAGGTGTACTGGTTACCGAAGGCTGCCGTGGTGAAGGGGGTTACCTCATCAACAAGCACGGCGAGCGTTTCATGGAGCGTTATGCGCCCAACGCCAAGGACCTCGCGGGCCGTGACGTGGTGGCCCGCTCCATGGTCAAGGAAATCATTGCCGGTAATGGCTGTGGCCCCAACGGCGACCATGTGATGCTCAAGCTCGACCACCTGGGCGAGGAAGTGCTGCACAGCCGCTTGCCAGGCATCTGCGAGCTGTCCAAGACCTTCGCGCACGTTGACCCTGTAGTAGCGCCTGTGCCGGTTGTTCCTACCTGTCACTACATGATGGGCGGCGTTGCCACCAACATCCACGGCCAGGCCATGACCCTGGATGCCGAAGGCAAGGACGTCATCATTCCAGGCCTGTTTGCAGTGGGTGAAGTGGCGTGCGTGTCGGTTCACGGCGCCAACCGCTTGGGTGGCAACTCCTTGCTGGACCTGGTCGTATTCGGCCGCGCTGCTGGCCTGCACCTGGAGAAGGCTCTGAGCGAAGGTATCGAGTACCGCGATGCCAGCGCGACCGACGTGGACGTGGCTTTGGCCCGCTTGAGTGGCCTGAACGAGCGCAGCACGGGTGAAGACGTTGCCACGCTGCGCCGCGAGCTGCAAAGCTGCATGCAGAACTTCTTTGGTGTGTTCCGTACCGGCGAATACATGCAGCAGGGCATTGCCCAGCTGGCCACGCTGCGTGAACGAATCGCCAATGTGAAGATCAACGACAAGAGTCAGGGGTTCAACACCGCCCGTATCGAGGCACTTGAACTGCAGAACCTTCTGGAAGTCGCCGAGGCCACCGCTATTGCGGCCGAGGAGCGCAAGGAGTCGCGCGGTGCACATGCACGCGAAGACTACGAAGACCGTGACGATGAGAACTGGCTGTGCCACACCCTGTACTTCCCGGGTGAGAAGCGAGTCGCCAAGCGTGCCGTGAACTTCGCGCCGAAAACCGTGCCGGCTTTCGAACCTAAAATCCGGACCTACTAAGGGTGATGACCGCTATGTTGCAAGTCAGTGTTTATCGTTACAACCCGGACCAGGACGCCGCGCCGAAAATGGTCGACTTCCAAGTCGACACCGGCGGCAAGGACTTGATGGTGCTGGACGTACTGGCCCTTATCAAGGAACAGGACGAAGGCTTTTCGTACCGTCGCTCGTGCCGTGAGGGCGTGTGCGGTTCCGATGGCATGAACATCAACGGCAAGAATGGCCTGGCTTGCATTACGCCGCTCTCGGCGGTGGTCAAGGGCAACAAGCTGGTCTTGCGGCCGCTGCCGGGGTTGCCAGTCATTCGTGACCTGGTCGTTGACATGAGCATCTTCTACAAGCAGTACGAGAAGGTGAAGCCGTACCTGCAGAACGATACGCCCGCGCCGGCCATCGAGCGCCTTCAGTCCCCTGAAGACCGTGAGAAGCTGGATGGGCTGTACGAGTGCATTCTGTGCGCCTGTTGCTCGACCTCGTGCCCATCGTTCTGGTGGAACCCGGACAAGTTCCTGGGCCCCGCTGCACTGCTTCAGGCCTACCGTTTTCTGGCTGACAGCCGTGATACCCGTACCGATGAGCGCCTGGCTGCCATGGACGACCCGTTCAGTGTGTTCCGCTGCCGTGGGATCATGAACTGTGTGAACGTGTGCCCCAAGGGTCTGAACCCTACCAAAGCCATCGGCCACGTGCGGAACATGTTGCTGCAAAGCGGTATCTGATACACCCGTTGCACCCGAAAATGCCATGCCCGGGCTTGTAAGCCCGGCTACGGCTACGACTTGAGCGGTGGGCTTGTACCGCTGCTCTTACTTGAAGAAATAGACCAGCAGGGGCATCCGGGCTGGTACCCGGACTATCTGCGAGACCTTGGTGGCCGTGTTCGAGTCGCTGCACCAGACTTGTTCAGGCACGCCCTGTTCGCGCCGATGGTGGCCCCTAACCGAGGGTGACCAAGCATGCAAGAAAGCGTGATGCAGCGCATGTGGGATAGCGCCCACCTTTCAGGTGGTAACGCTGCCTATGTGGAAGAGCTCTATGAGCTTTACCTGCACGACCCTAACGCTGTGCCAGAAGAGTGGCGCACCTACTTTCAGAAGTTGCCCGCCGAAGGCAGCACCGCCCCCGATGTTTCGCACTCCACCATTCGCGACCATTTCGTGCTCCTGGCCAAGAACCAGCGTCGCGCTCAGCCGGTTTCCGCCGGGAGCGTGAGCAGTGAGCATGAGAAAAAGCAGGTGGAAGTGCTGCGCATGATTCATGCGTACCGGATGCAGGGCCACCAAGCCGCCCAGCTGGACCCGCTGGGTTTGTGGCAACGGCCCGCTCCGGCAGACCTTTCAATCAATCATTACGGCTTGACCAATGCCGATCTTGACACGACCTTCCGTACCGGCGACCTGTTCATCGGTAAGGAGGAGGCGAGCCTACGCGAGATCCAAGAAGCGTTACAGCTGACATATTGCCGCACCATCGGCGCCGAATTCACTCACATCGTCGATTCCGAACAGCGCGCCTGGTTCCAGCAGCGCCTGGAAAGCGTCCGTGGCCGGCCTCAATACTCGCCTGAAGTGCAAACCCACATACTGGAGCGGGTGACCGCTGCCGAGGGCCTGGAAAAGTACCTGGGCACCAAATACCCGGGCACCAAGCGCTTTGGGCTGGAGGGGGGTGAAAGCCTTATTCCCATGCTGGACGAGATCATTCAGCGGTCCGGCTCCTATGGCACCAAGGAACTCGTCATCGGTATGGCCCACCGGGGCCGGCTCAACGTGCTGGTCAATACGTTCGGCAAGAACCCGCGCGACCTGTTCGATGAGTTCGAAGGCAAGAAGAAGGTTGAGCTGGGTTCCGGTGACGTGAAATATCACCAGGGCTTCTCGTCCAACGTGATGACGTCTGGCGGCGAAGTGCACCTGGCGCTTGCGTTCAACCCGTCTCATCTTGAAATCGTTTCTCCTGTGGTCGAAGGGTCTGTACGCGCCCGTCAGGATCGCCGCAACGATGCGGTCGGTGACAAGGTAGTGCCCGTCTCGATTCACGGTGATGCGGCCTTTGCTGGCCAGGGGGTTGTGCTCGAAACCTTCCAGATGTCACAGACCCGTGGTTTCAAGACCGGCGGCACTGTGCATATCGTGATCAACAACCAGGTTGGCTTCACCATCAGCAACCCGCACGATTCTCGCTCCACCGAGTATTGCACCGACGTTGCCAAGATGATCCAGGCTCCGATCCTGCACGTGAACGGCGATGACCCGGAAGCTGTGCTGTTCGTGACCCAGCTCGCCATCGACTACCGCATGCAGTACAAGCGCGATGTGGTGATCGACCTGGTGTGCTACCGCCGTCGTGGCCATAACGAGGCCGACGAACCTAGCGGCACCCAGCCACTGATGTACCAGCAGATCGCCAAGCAGCGCACCACCCGTGAGCTGTATGCCGAGCGTCTGGTCCAGAGTAATGCCTTGACCGCTGACGTGGCACAGTCCCAGGTGGACGAGTACCGCAGCGCCCTGGACAACGGCCTTCATGTGGTGAAAAGCCTGGTCAAGGAGCCCAACAAGGAACTGTTCGTGGACTGGCGTCCTTACCTGGGCCATGCCTGGACCGCACGCCATGACACCAGCTTCGACCTCAAGACGTTGCAACAGCTGTCTTCCAAGTTGCTGGAAGTGCCGGACGGCCTGGTTGTTCAGCGCCAGGTGGCAAAAATCTATGAAGACCGCCAGAAGATGCAGGCCGGTGGCTTGCCTATCAACTGGGGTTACGCCGAAACCATGGCGTACGCTACCCTGCTGTTCGAAGGCCATCCGGTCCGGATCACCGGCCAGGACGTAGGCCGTGGTACCTTCTCGCACCGGCATGCCGTGCTGCACAACCAGAAGGATGGCAGCGCCTACACCCCTATGCGTCACCTGTTCGCAGGCCAGCCGAGTTTCGAACTGTACGACTCATTGTTGTCCGAGGAAGCCGTACTGGGCTTCGAATACGGCTATGCAACCACGTCGCCCAACTCGCTGGTGATCTGGGAAGCGCAGTTCGGTGACTTTGCCAACGGCGCTCAAGTGGTCATCGACCAGTTCATCACCAGTGGCGAGAACAAGTGGGGCCGGCTGTGTGGCCTGACCATGCTGCTGCCGCACGGTTATGAAGGCCAAGGCCCTGAGCACTCTTCTGCGCGCCTTGAGCGTTACCTGCAGCTATGCGCCGAGCACAATATCCAGGTGTGCGTGCCGACCACTCCGGCTCAGATCTACCACCTGTTGCGTCGTCAGGTGATCCGCCCGCTGCGCAAGCCGTTGATCGTGCTCACGCCCAAGTCGCTGCTGCGTCACAAGCTGGCGGTATCGACCCTGGAAGATCTGGCTCAGGGTTCCTTCCAGACCGTCATTCCGGAAGTCGACACCCTGGACCCGGCGAAGGTGACGCGGCTGGTGCTGTGCAGTGGCAAGGTGTACTACGACTTGCTAGAAAAACGCCGTGCCGATGGGCGTGAAGACACCATCATTCTGCGCCTGGAACAGCTCTATCCGTTCCCGGACAACGACCTGGCGGACATCCTCGCACCCTATACCAACCTGCAGAACGTCGTATGGTGCCAGGAAGAGCCTATGAATCAGGGCGCCTGGTACAGCAGCCAGCACCACATGCGACGTATCATCGGCAACCATAACAAGGCGCTGGTGCTTGAATACGCAGGCCGTGATGCTTCGGCGGCGCCTGCGGTTGGTTACGCCTCGATGCACGTAGAGCAGCAGGAAAAACTGCTCAACGATGCTTTCTCCGTCTAACGCCACGCGCACTGAAACCGAATTAAGGAACCACTGATAATGGCTATCGAGATCAAAGCCCCTACTTTCCCGGAATCGGTCGCCGACGGTACCGTAGCCACTTGGCACAAGAAGCCAGGGGACGCCGTCAAGCGTGACGAGTTGATCGTCGACATCGAAACCGACAAGGTTGTGCTTGAGGTGCTTGCAACGGCCGATGGCGTGCTGGGTGCTATCGTCAAGAACGAAGGCGATACCGTGCTTTCGGATGAGCTGCTGGGCTCGATTGAGGCAGGCGGTGCTGCCGCAGCGCCTGCTGCTGCTCCGGCCTCTGCATCGGCAGAGGCCACCGTGGCTGCTGCAGCTGCAGCGCCTGCAAGCGCTGACGACGACGCCATGGGTGGCCCGGCCGCTCGTAAGCTGGCTGAAGAAAACGGCCTCTCCTTGAGCAGTATCAAGGGCACTGGCAAAGACGGCCGTATCACCAAGGAAGACGTTGTCGCTGCGGTTGAAGCGAAGAAGAACGCGCCGGCCCAGGCCCCAGCCGTCAAGCCAGCCGCTGCTGCTGCCCCGATCACGGCTGCTGCTGGTGACCGTACCGAAAAACGTGTGCCTATGACCCGCCTGCGTGCCAAGGTGGCGGAACGCCTGGTCGAAGCACAATCGAACATGGCTATGCTCACTACGTTCAACGAAGTGGACATGACCGAAGTCATGGCACTGCGTTCCAAGTACAAGGACCTGTTCGAGAAGTCCCATAATGGCGTGCGCCTGGGCTTCATGTCCTTCTTCGTGAAAGCCGCTACCGAGGCCCTCAAGCGCTTCCCGGCTGTCAACGCTTCCATCGACGGTTCAGACATTGTCTACCATGGCTATGCAGACGTCGGCGTTGCCGTTTCCAGCGACCGTGGTTTGGTCGTACCCGTGCTGCGCAATGCCGAGCAGATGAGCCTGGCTGAAATTGAAAACGGCATCGCCACCTTTGGCAAGAAGGCCCGTGATGGCAAGCTGTCCATCGAAGAGATGACCGGCGGTACCTTCACCATCACCAACGGCGGAACCTTCGGTTCGATGATGTCCACGCCTATCGTGAACCCACCTCAGGCGGCGATCCTGGGCATGCACAACATCCTGCAGCGCCCCATGGCCATCAATGGCCAAGTGGTCATCCGGCCGATGATGTATCTGGCCCTGTCGTACGATCACCGTTTGATTGATGGCAAGGAAGCGGTAACCTTCCTCGTTACCATCAAGAACCTGCTGGAAGACCCAGCTCGTCTGCTGCTCGATATCTAAATCGCAGCTGCAAGCTGCGAGCGGCAAGTTGCAAGCGGCAAGTAGATAGCGGTGGTGCGACTTGCCTCGTTGCATGCTCCACACGCTTTGACTTGTCGCTTGAAGCTTTAGGCTTGTAGCTCGAAACCTGTAGCGCTAAGGAATTCATATGACCCAGAAATTCGACGTCGTTGTGATTGGTGCCGGCCCTGGTGGCTATGTAGCGGCCATCAAGGCGGCCCAGCTTGGCCTGAAAACAGCCTGCATCGAGAAGTATCAGGACAAGGAAGGCAAAACCGCACTAGGCGGTACCTGCCTGAACGTCGGCTGCATTCCCTCCAAGGCGCTCCTGGACAGCTCCTGGAAGTTCCATGAGGCCGAGCATGGTTTCAAGGCCCATGGCATCAACCATGCGGGCATGAGCATGGACGTGCCGGCAATGGTCGGGCGCAAGTCCCAGATCGTGAAGAACCTCACCGGCGGCGTGGCGACCTTGTTCAAAGCCAACGGCGTGACCCTGCTAGAAGGCCACGGCAAGCTGATCGCTGGCAAGAAGGTTGAAGTCACTGGCAAGGACGGCAACGTTGAGGTAGTGGAAGCGGACAACGTGATCCTGGCGTCCGGCTCCCGCCCCATCGACATTCCACCCGCCCCGGTAGACCAGAACGTTATCGTGGACTCCACGGGTGCCTTGGAATTCCAGACCGTTCCCAAGCGCTTGGGCGTAATCGGTGCAGGCGTCATCGGCCTTGAACTGGGTTCCGTATGGGCTCGCCTGGGTGCTGAAGTCACCGTGCTCGAGGCCTTGGAGAAGTTCCTGCCAGCCGCTGACGAAGCGGTGTCCAAGGAAGCCTTCAAGACGTTCACCAAGCAAGGCCTGAACATCAAGTTGGGCGCGCGCGTCACCGGTTCCAAGGTCACGGGCGAAGAAGTTGAAGTGACCTATACCGATGCCAACGGCGAACAGAAAATCGTCTTCGACAAGCTGATCGTTGCTGTAGGCCGTCGCCCGGTGACCACCGACCTGTTGGCTTCGGACAGCGGCGTGGACATCGATGAGCGCGGTTTCATCTTTGTCGATGATTACTGCGCTACCAGCGTGCCTGGCGTATATGCCATCGGTGACGTGGTACGCGGCCTGATGCTGGCGCACAAGGCGTCGGAAGAGGGCATCATGGTGGTAGAACGTATCAAGGGCCACAAAGCCACGATGAGCTACGACCTGATCCCATCGGTTATCTACACCCACCCAGAGGTGGCGTGGGTAGGCAAGACCGAGCAAACCTTGAAAGCCGAAGGCGTGGAAGTCAACGTCGGGACCTTCCCATTCGCGGCCAGTGGCCGTGCCATGGCGGCCAATGACACCGGTGGTTTCGTCAAGGTGATCGCCGACGCGAAAACCGACCGTGTGCTGGGCGTTCACGTGATTGGCCCAAGCGCCGCCGAGCTGGTACAGCAAGGGGCTATCGGGATGGAGTTCGGCACCAGTGCAGAAGACCTCGGCATGATGGTGTTCTCGCACCCAACGCTGTCCGAAGCGTTGCATGAAGCAGCCCTGGCCGTGAATGGCGGTGCCATTCACATCGCCAACCGCAAGAAGCGTTAAACAACAAGAAACCACAGTGTGCTGCCCGTCGTACGCCACCATGGCGCACCGCGGAACGCACGCTGGACTCACCCCGCGACAGCCAGGGGCGCAAAGCCTGCTTTGCATTCCAGGCAATGGTCGCGGGCAGTAGTCACAGGTGGTGCGGCACTCCCATGAGTGCAGCGCCGAAAGTGCAGTACCTAACGAAGACGGTAATAAGCATGAACCTTCACGAGTATCAGGGTAAGCAGCTGTTCGCTGAATACGGCCTGCCAGTATCCACAGGTTTCGCAGTAGACACCCCGGAAGCGGCAGCCGAAGCGTGCGACAAGATTGGCGGCACCGAGTGGGTCGTCAAGGCACAGGTCCACGCCGGTGGCCGTGGCAAGGCCGGCGGCGTCAAGCTGGTCAAAAGCCGCGAAGACGCCAAGGCGTTCGCAGCACAGTGGTTGGGCAAGCGTCTGGTCACTTATCAAACTGATGCCAACGGCCAGCCAGTGACCAAGATTCTGGTCGAGTCGTGCACCGACATCGCCAAGGAACTGTACCTGGGCGCTGTGGTTGACCGTGCAAGCCGTCGCATTGTGTTCATGGCTTCCACCGAAGGTGGTGTGGACATCGAGAAGATCGCCCACGACACGCCGGAAAAAATCCTCAAGGCTACGGTTGATCCATTGGTAGGCGCTCAGCCGTTCCAGGGCCGTGACCTGGCGTTCCAGCTGGGCCTGGAAGGCAAGCAAGTGGCTCAGTTCGCCAAGATCTTCACTGGCCTGGCCAAGCTGTTCAAGGACCACGACCTGGCCCTGCTGGAAGTGAACCCGCTGGTGATCAAGGCTGACGGCGACTTGCATTGCCTGGATGCCAAGATCAACATCGACGCCAACGCCATGTACCGTCAGCCCAAGCTCAAGACGTTCCATGACCCGTCCCAGGACGACCCGCGCGAAGCCCACGCTGCCAAGTTCGAACTGAACTACGTTGCCCTGGAAGGCAACATCGGCTGCATGGTCAACGGCGCTGGCCTGGCCATGGGCACCATGGACATCGTCAACCTGCATGGCGGCAAGCCAGCCAACTTCCTCGACGTAGGCGGTGGTGCCACCAAGGAACGTGTGACCGAAGCGTTCAAGATCATTCTGTCTGACGCCAACGTGGCTGCAGTACTGGTTAACATCTTCGGCGGTATCGTTCGTTGCGACATGATTGCAGAAGGCATCATCGGCGCGGTGAAAGAAGTCGGCGTGAAAATCCCGGTAGTGGTTCGCCTTGAAGGCAACAACGCTGAACTGGGTGCCAAGGTGCTCGCAGAAAGTGGTTTGAACATTATCGCGGCTACCAGCCTGACCGACGCTGCTCAACAAGTCGTCAAAGCCGCGGAGGGCAAGTAATGAGCGTCCTGATCAATAAAGACACCAAAGTCATCTGCCAGGGCTTCACCGGCTCGCAGGGTACCTTCCACTCCGAACAAGCCATCGCCTACGGCACCAAGATGGTTGGCGGCGTGACCCCAGGCAAGGGGGGCACTACCCACCTTAACCTGCCCGTGTTCAACACAGTCAAGGAAGCGGTAGAAGCCACCGGCGCTGAGGCTTCGGTCATCTACGTACCGGCTCCGTTTTGCAAGGATTCCATCCTTGAAGCGGCGTTCGGCGGCATCAAGCTGATCGTCTGCATTACCGAAGGCATTCCTACCCTGGACATGCTGGACGCCAAGGTTAAGTGCGACGAGCTGGGCGTACGCCTGATCGGCCCGAACTGCCCAGGTGTCATCACCCCAGGCGAATGCAAGATCGGCATCATGCCAGGTCACATTCACTTGCCAGGCAAAGTGGGTATCGTTTCCCGCTCCGGCACCCTGACCTACGAAGCGGTCAAGCAGACCACTGACGCCGGTTTCGGTCAGTCCACCTGCGTAGGTATCGGTGGCGACCCGATCCCAGGCTCTACCTTCATCGACATCTTGAAGCTGTTCCAGGAAGACCCGAAAACCGAGGCGATCGTGATGATCGGCGAAATCGGTGGTTCGGCTGAAGAAGAAGCCGCTGCCTTCATCAAGGCTAACGTAACCAAGCCTGTTGTTTCGTACATTGCCGGTGTTACTGCACCGCCTGGCAAGCGTATGGGCCACGCTGGCGCAATCATCTCCGGCGGTAAAGGCACTGCAGACGAGAAGTTTGCTGCCTTGCAGGACGCTGGCGTTAAAACCGTGCGTTCGCTGGCGGACATCGGTAAGGCCTTGGCCGAACTGACCGGCTGGGCTGTGAAGTAATTCACCGCTCGCTGCAAGCAGAGGCCACCTTCGGGTGGCCTTTGTTTTTTCCAGGCTGCGCAATCGTATAGACTGACGACCCCCGGCATTGGCTACTCAGGCCAGTACCTGAAACACGAACAAAGAGATGAGCCATGGGCGCACAGTGGAAAGCAAAACACAGAGAAGCAGCAGCCAACGCCAAAGGGCGTATTTTTGGCAAGCTGGCCAAGGAAATCCAGATTGCTGCGCGTGCTGGTGCAGACCCTGACATGAACCCGCGCCTGCGCTTGGCAGTGGAGCAGGCTAAAAAAGCTTCCATGCCCCGTGACACCCTTGAGCGTGCCATCAATAAAGGGGCAGGCCTCAGTGGCGAAGCCGTTCAGTACACCTTGGTGAAATACGAAGGGTTTGCCCCTCACCAGGTGCCTGTGATCGTGGAATGCCTGACTGACAACGTAAAGCGTACTGTGGCGGAAATCCGTGTACTGTTCCGCAAAGGCCAGCTGGGCGCTGAAGGCTCCGTCTCTTGGGATTTCAGCCACCTAGGCATGATCGAGGCGGCGCCTGACACAGCCGACACTGATCCGGAACTGGCCGCAATCGAGGCCGGTGCCCAGGATTTCGAGCCAGCCGAAGAGGGCGCTACCTTGTTCCTGACTGAAGCCACGGATGTGGATGCGGTCCAGAAGGCCCTGCCGGAGCAAGGCTTTACGGTGCTGTCTGCCAAGATCGGCTACGTTGCCAAGAACCCGGTCGCGCTGTCGGATGAAGCTCAATTGGCCGATGTCGAGGCGTTCCTGGACGCGATCGATGGCCACGACGACGTCCAGAACGTTTACGTAGGCTTGGCCGGTTAACAAGTGCATTCGCAGGCAAGCGCTCGCTGTTGGGCGCTTGATACCTGGCACTGTCAGCGGCTTACAACCTTTAGCCTGCGAGCAACCGGTGCTCCACGTCGTTAAATAGCGGCCGGGCTGTAGGGTCTGGTTGCTGGCAGGCAAGGCTCAACGCTGCCCAGCCGGCCGGTGCCTCCGCGCATCGCATGGCCACTTCCTCCAGCAGTATCCCGAATGCTCGTACTTCCAAAGCCTCCAGGCCCCGTGCGAACGGGCCTGCGTCGGGTACATACCGGCAAGCAGCACCGAAGTCCCCCAGCAGCGCGTGACCATCCTCTCTATACAGCACGTTGTGCCCGTACAGGTCGCCATGCATCACGCCCCGTGCATGGAGATGGCGTGCAGCGCCTGCGATGCTGGTGAGCAGGGCGTGGGCAGTGGCGGCTTCAAGGTGCAGGCCAGGTGTGTAGTTATCGCGGGTACAGCTGCTTAGGCTGGGCGGCCCTGCCAGCACCTGGTAGGCCGGGTCAATCAGGTCCATCACAAGCCCAGGTAACCCGGTAGGCTGTCCTTCCAGTTGGCCACGCAAAGGCACCAGGCTGGGATGGCTGCCCGCGTGCAGGCAAGCTGCGATCTCATCTTCGGGTGAGCCGTCACTGGTGCGGTGCCCCTTGAAACACTTCACGGCTACCGGCGCCCCTGTAGGCAGCAAAGCACGGTACACCGTTCCTGACGCGCCTTCGCCAAGGGTATGTTGCAGCGTTAACGTGTTCCACAGCACCGGAGCGCCATCACGCTCGACCGCCGGCACATTGGAAAAACGGTTACCCGCACACGCTAGCCACGCCAACCGTGGCAGCGTGAGCAGTTCGGCCGGCAGGCGCTCGAATTGATTGCAGGCGATGCGCAACAATTCCAGTTGGCTGCAGGTTTCCAGCGTGGGGGCCAGCGCGGTTAGCCGGTTACCGGCCAGCATCAGTTTTTGCAGGCCAGGGAAACGATCAAACACGTCGGGCAAATGAGCAATATGGTTGTCCGTCAGGATCAGCCAACGGAGCGTGCCAGGTAGCGAGGCTGCGGGTATGTCGACCAGCTCGCACCCTTTGAACCCAATCATCTCCAAGGCCGGGCACAAGCCCAGCACTTCGGGCAGCTGCTTGAAAGGGTTGCCCGAACAGAAGATCACCTTCAACCGCTTCAGCTGAGGCAGCCACGCAGGCAAGGTCGTCAAGCGATTACCGCTGAGGTTGAGTATTTCCAGCGTATCGGCCAGGCCCAGCACGTCGTTGGGTACTTCTGCCAACCCCAGTTGGAGGTCCAGCCGGGTGGCGCCAACCAGCTCGCCAGCGCGCAAGCGTTCGAGTACGTTCATGCCGTTACAGGCCTGCGAGGCCCCTGGCCCAGAGAGCTGCGGCTCGCTATGTGGCCCTTGTACTGAGGGTGGATCGTGAAGAGGTGGATGGCCAGGGCTGTCATCGGTGCCGTCTCGGGATAGCATTCAAGGCGCCGATTATAAGCTAGATGCCTTCACCCATGGCCTGTTCGAGTGCCTGACGGGTCGATAGCCCTACGCTGCTGACCATGGCGTAATTGTAGGTGCGGTCTGACCAATAATCGGCCTGCAGTTCACCATCCCTGCGCGTGCCCCGTGGCAACCTGTGATAACCCGGCCCCGGGGGCCTGACATAGAAGCTGGCATGCTCGCCGCGGGCGTTGGTATAGACCACCATCACAGCAGGCCCCTGGTCGGTGTTGAGAAGGCGTGCGCTTCCAGGCTCGAACCCGGCCGCTGACAGGTCCGGCAGGCGCTGCGCGTGGTTGAAATAACGGTCAAGCCAGGCCTGGAGGTCGTGACGCTGCTGTGTGGTGTAATCGGCGGGCAACACGCCTTGCACTGCAAACAGGCGGTAGGCTTGAAGAGCATCGGTCATGGGCGCGGCAGTCAGCCGCGTGCTGTCAGGGCCACGTGCTTGCCAGCCGCCTACAGCGCCGGCGCCTATAGCGATCACCAGCGCGGCGGCCTGTGCCAGTTCACGGGAGCGTCGCTGCCATACCCGGTGCCTGAGCATCGCAGGGGCCAGAGGGCTGTCTATCATGCTTTGAAGGGGGCCGCTCCACGCAGCCCGCAGGCGGTTGGCATCACGTTGCCACGCTTGCACCTCCCTGGCTGTTTCGGGGTGTTTGGCCAGCCAAGCCTCCAGCCGCTGGCGGTCCGCTGCACTTAAGTGCTGATCAACGTAGGCATGAAGGTCATGTTCGCTAGGGGGCAGGGCGATCATTTGTAAATCCGCAGGGCAGGTGAGGTGATATCACCGTCAGTGAGTTTGTGTAGCGCTTTGCGGGCCCGGGACAGCCGCGACATGACGGTGCCCAGGGGCACTTCCAGCATCACAGCGGCCTGCTGGTAACTAAGCCCTTCTACCGTAATGGCGAACAGCAGTGCTCGCTGTTCTGGTTTCAACTGATTGAAAGCGCCTAGTGCTGCCTGGGCCACTACGGCGCGTTCAGCGGATGGCAGGGCATCATCGCGCTGGCTAAACAGCGCCAGCATGCGGGCATAGCGCTTGGCGCTCCGGTGGTTGTCTACAAACCGACGGTAGAGAATCGAAAAGAGCCAGGCCCGAAGGTCACCCTCTGCGCGCTTGCCTTTCCACCGGGTGAACGCGCGTTCCAGGGTAGCCTGCACCAGGTCCTCAGCGTCGTGGCTGTTGCGGGTTAGCGACAGTGCGAAGCGCCGCAGCCGAGGCAACAGCTCACGGAGTGAATCCTCAAGGTCGTTCATGGCATCACGCATAACGGGGCGAGTCAGCTAGACGCCCCTTTGGCCGGTTTATTCCCGCCTGCGCTGTGGATCAGTCGCGAAGCAGAGGGGCGAGGGTGCTTATGACCTTGAGCATGTCTTGCGCCAATTGCGCCGAGCGTGCACCTGACCAACCCGTCCGGGTATTGGGTGCGTCCAAGTGGTCCTTGAAAGGCATTTCCAGGGTCATCGACAGGCAATCAAAACGTTGGCCTATGGCATTGCAGGCCAGTGTCATGTTGGCCTGGCCGGGCTCATCGCGTGTATAGCCATGGGCCTGCTGGAAATCGGGTGTCTGCTCGCACAGCGCTTGGCGAAACCGGGCTTCCAGGCGGGCGATACGCGGGGTATACCCAGGGTTGCCTTCACAGGCGGCGGTAAACACATGGGGAATCTCTTCGTCGCCGTGAGCGTCGATGAACAAATCCACCCCATAGTGCACCATGTGCTCCAACGCAAAGTGGACTTCAGGCGTTTCCCCAGGCGTTGCGCTCTGCCAGGCACGGTTGAGGTCCTTCCCAGCGGCGTTGGTGCGCAAGTGGCCGTGGAACGCCCCATCCGGGTTCATGTTCAGGATCAGGTACAGCTCCACCTGCTGCTGCAGTGCCTGCGTCCAGGGTTCGGCATGTTCGAGCGCGCTGACGATGCCTTCCATGAACCATTCGGCCATGTGCTCGCCAGGGTGCTGCTGTGCGATCAACCAGACCTTGCGTTTGTGTGCGGCCCCGTTCCCCATGCGGAACAGGGGTAAGGCGCGGCCTTCGAGTGAGTGGCCAACCGCTAGCTGCTGCATGCCCGCCACATGACGGGCACGCTCCAGCAAGGCCAGGTGACGCGCTTCCCGGTAGGGCTCGAAGTAGGCGAACGACATGGCCATGCCCTGTGCTTCGGTGCTGAACCGCAGGGATTGCCCATCGTAGTGGGTCGGCACCCTGAACCACCGCTCGCCGTCGACCGAGGCAACAGCTTGGTAGCCTGACCAGGCATTGGGGTAGGAGGACTGGCTGGCGTTGCCAAGCACGAAGGTATATTGCTGGCCGAGGGTAAGCCCCTCGGCACGGAAGTGAAACCATTGCAGATGCGCGCTTTGGCTGTCCGGGCGGATTGCCAGGCGGAGGTTGGCCGGGTCGGTAGTATCCAGTACCTGGATGTTTCCAGTGTCAAAATTCGCGTGAATATCGATACGGGTAGCCGTGGCATGCATGGGGATTTTCGCTCGAGAACAAAATCGAAGTGTACACCCGCTACCTGCCTTGGCTCACCCCCATACCCTTCACTCGCTGCCCGGGGTGGGTGGTGCATCCTCCCCATCGGCAGGTTGTTCGAGGCTGCGCACTACGAGTGCCCTGGCCATGTCTACCAAATGCACCACACTCAGCGCCAGATGCCGGGATTGCCCATGTCGCTGGTCGGCACTTTCGTAGGCCACGGCAGAGGCACAGTGTAACAAAGCGTCAGCGTGGGCAAGCACCTCGGACAGTGGCAGCGAGGCAGCGAGGGCTGAAGGCTCGAAAGTTGAATGTGTAGGCATGGCCGGCATAGAGGCTCCATAGGCAGTAGGCGAAACAGGCAGGTCGCAGTATAAATTACGGACAGTAGTGATCGAGTCGATAATCTATTACAGAGGATGTATGGCTCTTGGCATTTCGGCCAGTAAGGTACGCGCCATGGACACTTGGATCGATATAGTCAAAGACAGAATGCGCCAGCGGCGCCTGACACAGGAACAACTGGCAGAACGTGTCAATTGTTCGCAAGGCGCGATCAATCACTGGCTCAGTGGCAGGCGCAAGCCAGACCTAAATACCATGAACCGCATTCTCAAAGAGCTGGGTGAGAAAGACCTGGAAGTCGTTCAGGTGCTGCGCGTGAATGAACAGTCCGGTCGCTATGACCTTGGAGCTTCCGGGAGCATGGCACCAGGGGGCTTCACTCAGCCAGGGTTTCGCTATCCCTTACTGAAGTGGGCGGCAGCTGCAGACGACAAACCCTCTATTGCGGCCTACAGTACTGGCCTGAGCTACCTGTCGGACTACCAGGCGGCCGGGCCGGCATTCTGGCTGGAAGTCACTGGAGAGAGTATGAGCGCAGCCCATGGCAGAAGCGTACCTGCAGGCTCGCTGATTCTGGTTGACCCTTTCGCGAGCCCTGAAGTCGGCCAACTGGTGCTGGTAAGCGTACCGAACCAGCAGCAAGCTGTTTTTCGTGAGCTCCAGGAAGAGGGTGGGCGCCGTTACCTGCGCGCGCTGAACCCAACCTGGCCAGTGCTAAGCTGGGAAGACGGCTGGCAGCTGAAGGGCACAGTGGTAAGAGCGATGCTGGTACTGGCCTGACGAATGCAGAGAGGGGAGCCGAAGCTCCCCTCAAGGTATGTCGCGATCGCTGTTCTTATTGTTTTCAGGCCACCTGTTATTGTTTTTGAGCGGCGAGCCCGTGCAGGTATCACAGGCCCTAGTCAGGCCTAATAGCAAACGTATTTTTTTGAGCGCTGATCCGCCTTCACCTCAAGTCCAACTTCGCACCGGCTGCCTCAGGGCAGTTTTATTCTTGTGTGGTCAGTCGTGGGCAAAGCCCTGGAAAACACATCCTCCTCAAAAAAATCTGCTGGCTTCGTCTCTGCCGTGGTTGTTCTTGTTATGTCAGAGCCGTTCGTGTTGTTTTTATTATGGGGTACGGGGTTTTTCTTGTTGTTGTGCCAGAGATATAGCAGGCGGCGTGCCAACTTGCCCAAAGCCAATAAATTCAACAGGTTGACTAAAGCCCCGTATTGCGGTTTGGGCCTGCGTAGGCGCTAGGTGTTTCCAGGTTACCCGTTCAACCCACGTTGGCGGACCACAGGTAACACTTGTTTCACCCACGCACCGGGGCAGGGCTGGAGGGCTTCTGTTCCGGCGCTATGATGCCGGCGCACAGCTCAATGATCTGCTCGCGCATCCACCGGTTGGCAGGGTCCTGGTCGGTGCTTTCATGCCAGTACAAGTGGGTTTCTATGGTGTTTACGCTTGGCAGAGGCAATGGGGTGAATGGCAAGTCATGCCGCCTGGCAAAACGTTCGGGCACCGTAATGACCATGTCCGTCTGCTGCAGCACCTGGGCCGCCATCATGTAGTGCTGGGAGCGCAAAGTGATCTTGCGCTGCCGGCCCATCTTCCCTAATGCCAGGTCTACCTCGCCTAGCCCGTTTCGGCGACTGGAGATATGAATGTGCCCTTGGGCCAGGTACCCCTCGAGCGTAAGCGGTTTGCCCTCCAGAGGGTGGCCCCGGCGCATTGCACAGACATAGCGGTCTTCTGTCAGCTTCACGTGCCTGACCTGCGGGTCGGTATTCAACGGCGCATCTACAGCAAAGTCCAACCGGCCTGCGGCCAGCTCCTTGGTGGTGTCTCGCCGCTTGCACAGGAAGCTTTCAATCACCAGCGCCGGCGCGTGGCGGCGAAGCCGGCGCATCAGGGGCGGTAACACCACGGCTTCTATGAGGTCAGCCATGCTGATGCGAAAGGTCTTGCCAGCATCGGCCGGGTTGAATACCCGGCTCTC
>Ga0268349_1000056_pt1 | contig 23881 bp, 18 predicted proteins | sample G5R2_MAIN_18SEP2_FD_190164 | JGI IMG/M metagenome (GOLD analysis project Ga0268349, IMG submission 190164) | Phyllosphere microbial comminities from switchgrass, GLBRC, Michigan, United States - G5R2_MAIN_18SEP2017_LD1 | ecosystem: Host-associated > Plants > Phyllosphere > Phylloplane/Leaf...
CCCAGCCGCCGCTTTCAAGCGAAAGTTGATCCAGATGAATAACTCGGGCAGGCGCTGAGGGGCCGAATGTCTGTACCCCGCGCTCGGTTCGATAGGCCAGGGCGTAGTCCTGGGGCCAGCCAGGCAGGGTACGCAAGCTCTCGACCAAAGCCGTAGGGAGCCCAGCGAGGCGGCGCGTGGTGCGCAGTGCCTGAACCGCACTCGCCAGTTGTTGTTCTGCTAGGCGTTGATCCAGTAACCAAGCCAAAGGCGCAGGCATGGCCTTGCCATCCAGGTGTGCTGCTCGCAGTTGCCCCTCGGTTATGCCGGTCAGGCGCTGGGCCTCCACCACTGCGTGTGCAGGCAAAGCCTCATACCGGTGGGAAAACCGTCTGATGAGGCGCAAACGCCGCCAAGTCGCGGGGGTTTCGTGCATGGCGCGCCAGTTGCCGTCGCCATTACTAAAGAGGGTGGGTCGATAGTTTCGCTCCTCCGGATGAAGCAATTGCGCGCGCATCGACGTCGCGTCCTGTGCCACTTCATGGAGCTGACCTTCCAGACGAACCCATGCACGGCCCTGATGGCGGTAAACACCGGATGAGTCCGGTGCGACAGTCCTGGGCGGCAGGTCACGGGCAGCGAAGTCATCCAGGTCCGGCCGCCAGAGGCGTACCTGGCCGTCATCCCCCGTGACAGGAATCAGCTTGTCGGCAAAGGCCGCGGTGGAAGATGAAAGTCCTGGTCGTTTGCCCAGGCCGACATAGCCAACGTTTTCGGCAGCGCCGAATAGGCATTCCAATGCAGCCTGCCTGTCGCCCTGGCGCCAGGCCTGAACCCCTTCGTACATGTTGTATACCGATTGGGCGAGTATGATACCGTCCACGATGACATTGATGCCCGGAATGCTGGACCCCACCATGAGCGCCAGATTAATGCCCAACTGCTCACCCATCTGCACCCATCGAGCGTAACGCTCCATGGCATCCGCGTGGTCGATTGAGGCAGTAGGCGTGGCTAATACGACCGCGTCAGCCAGGGTCTGCTGAGCCCATATGCGGTAGTGTTCCACAAAGGGGTCATTTGCCAACGGGATTGGCGTCCAGGTCAGGTGGGAAGGCCACCAACCTTTTGGCGCTAGCGCCTGCTTCAAGGCCGCCATAAATTCCAGCCGCCTGGAGAGCGGTACGAAACCGCTGAGAAACTTTTGGAAAGCCGGTGCCTCAAGCCTTTGCCGCCAGGCAGAGACCATGGCCTGAGCGCTGGCATACTCCCTTACCGAGCCTTGCGTATCCCCTGGCAAGTAGGCAACTACGGCCTGGTGAGCCAACGACGGCGTCCGCGCCTTGAAAACGAACACCTGAGACAATGGAAACCCTAGTAGCTCCAAGCGATAGGCCTGAGCAGGCATTTTTAGCGTTCCTGGCCTAACTAGGTTCCAGTTCGCCAGCAAGGCCTGGCCCGCAGGGCCGAGCTCGTTTTTGAGGTTGGCGATCCAGGCATCGGCTTTGAACAGCTTGCGTTGGGCGTCGAATACTTGCCATGACAGGGGCACCTTTGAGGTTACCGAGGAACGATTTGGCAAACTGGCGGGCACCTGCTCCGCCAAGGCGCGCTGAAAGTGCCCCCCGATATCCAGAAATCGACAACGGGTCGCAAATTGCTCAGGTGTCATTGGCAAGGCATGCGCCGAGTGGGGTTTGCCGTTTGGCGGAAGGTCGGCAAACAGCCCAGAACCTGGGCCGAACGCAGTCGCAACGGCTTCCTGCCGATGGAAGTTGGTCAGCGCCGCTTCCAGCAGCGTACGTTGCAGCGCAGGCCGCTGGCCTTTGGGATCCACCCAGTAAAGAACGGCCCGGGTCGGGTCGATGGAGGTGCCCAGGGCCTGGTGGAGGTCTTCGCGCAACCGGGCAGTCGCAAATACCTGCAGGCTTGGAAGCGCATCTATGGCTGTTTTAAGCGCAGCGCGCGCTTGTTCGGCAGCCATCGACAAGGTCTCAAGCTGTGCACGGGCCTCGGGTGTTGCCTGGCGCAACCAGTCGGGAAGGCGCGCGGCAATAAAAGGCTCATAAGGCAGTACATCGGTGGTAGAGGTAGGTGTCATGGAGGCCTCCTGTTGTAAGAGGCCTGATGCTAGAGAAGGCTGGCGAGCCGCCGTGGTAGATATGGCTTACCAGAAACGAGCGCTGCTAACCTTGCTCCACAACCTGACAACTGCCTGCTCGGCTGAATGGCTGGCGGCCATGCCCACGCGTTCGGAAAAGCTTTTGCGCTCTGAATAGTGGAGGTGGAACAACGCTGCAGTCCGTGCCTTCTCAGCCAGGTATTCATCACTGGTCTTGATTTCATCCACCAACTTGCGCTCCACTGCTGCTACACCCAGCCAGACCTCACCGGTAGCCACCTCATCGATGGACAATTGAGGCCGGTAGTGCGCTACAAAATTCTTGAACAGCCGATGTGTGACGTCCAGCTCTTCCTGGAACTTCTCTCGCCCCTTTTCGGTATTTTCACCAAACACGGTCAATGTACGCTTGTACTGGCCAGCGGTATGCAGCTCTACGTCGATGTCGTGCTTGCGCAGCAGTCGGTGGACGTTAGGCAACTGTGCTACTACCCCTATGGAGCCCAGCACAGCAAAAGGCGCGCTGATAATCTTTTCTCCGATACAGGCCATCATGTAGCCGCCGCTGGCAGCCACTTTGTCCACGCACACCGTTAGCGGAACCCCAGCCTGGCGGATGCGTGCCAGTTGGGAGCTGGCCAGGCCGTAGCTGTGTACCATGCCGCCTCCGCTTTCCAGCCGAAGTACCACTTCATCCTTTGGTGTAGCAAGGGTGAGGATCGCTGTAATTTCGTGGCGCAAGCTTTCAGTGGCCGACGCTTTTATATCGCCGTCGAAGTCCAGCACAAACACGCGGCCGGTATTGTCCTTCGTTTTTGCCTTAGCCTTGCGGCGGGCCTTGTCATCGCGTGCCTGTTGTTTACGTAGCTGCTTGAGGCCGTCTTTGTCCACAATAGCCGCTTCAAGGCGTTCCCGCAGGCCCTTGTACAGGTCGTTAAGCCGGGTGACCTGCAAATGACCGCCCCCTTTGCGGCGGTGCTTGCCGCGCACTGAAGCGATGCCGGCCACCAGTACCAGCACGGCAATGACAAGAGTGGCAGTACGGGCCAGAAAACCCAGGTATTCGGAGAGAAACTCCACGGTAACTCCTGCAGCAGATTAAAAACGTGCCCAAGCATACCGGCGAGCGTGGCGGGGCGGTAGCTGTGCTGCAGTGTCGGGCGAGCAACGGCAGGCAAAACCTCGCGGATAAATAAAACATCCTTTTGAAACGATCGTATGAATTTCGTTGACAGCGCTTCCCTGGGCTTCTAACCTGCCCTCACGCTGCCTGTCCCTGAGCATCAATCGGGAGCGAAGTGCAAGCGCATTGGTGCTGCCCCTTGGCGTGAAGACCTACCTCTACCTGACCGAACAGGATTGCTTATGAGCGACGCAAACAAAGCCATCGAAATCATGAAATCGAAATTCAATCCGCCCGCCGCAGCCGGGCTGGACCTGGTGTTTGGCTTTCGCATCGACGAAGCGAAGCATTTCAACCTGGTGGTCAAGGACGGTACCTGTGACATTCAGCAGGGTGAGAATGCCGATGCCAGCGTCACGCTGGTAATGGACAGCGAAACCCTTGAGGGCATTGTCAGCGGCGACACCGATGGCATGCAGGCCTTTATGCAAGGCAAGCTGCGTGCAGAGGGCGACATGATGCTCGCCATGAAACTGAGCGAGCTATTTCCGGTATAAGCGTTCGATCACCTTGGGCGTGCCTTGCACAGGAGCATCATGCAAGGCACGCGCCTGATCAACTGATCAGACCACGCGTCAATTGTAATATCTGCGTCCGTACCGCCTGGTTGCACCTGTCTCGCAGGCGGTTGCTCAACGTGCGCGCTTGTTGCTCATTGAGTTGCGGCTGGGCAGTCCAGTTCACTGTCGGGTCGATAGCCTCCAGTACTGACAGGGATTGAGGCGTAGGCGGCTCGGTAGGTTGCTGCCCGGCAGCCAACGTGAGCACGTGCTCAAGGGCATCATGGTAAGGGGCCCTGACCTCATCCAGCGCCAGCTCATAACGGCTTTCAATGGCGGCATACCAAGTATTCTGATGGTCTACCAACCAGTCAGCGAAGCCCTCATCCGTATCCAATGCGTGTACACGCTCTGCAATACGCGATTGGGTGGCTTCACTCACCAAGGCTTCGTACAGGCGCTCGCTGACCGGGGGCAGATCGAGCCGGGTCCTGAGCTGCTGCCGCAGCACCAACCGTAGCTCGACTTCATCTATACCCATATCCAACTGGGTGTTGGGCAGGTCGTCACCCAGGTCAGTGGCTGGGTCTGCAGGTACGTTGCCCGCCAGGCGGGCTACCCTTGCCCTTACCAGCCTTTGAGCCTGGCCATCGAGCAAGGCCTGACGATATATCCTGCGGGCGCTCAGCGCCGCGTCGCGCAAAGGCCCCTCTTCGCTGGCGGACATGGAGTGTGTGATGGCTCGCCAGACCATTACTTCGCTGTCGAACTGGTCGATGGTCAACACGATACCGTCACCACACGTGGCCTGCGCTTCAGTAGCCATGTTGTACAAGCGGTCTCGGAGTTGAGCAAGGCCAGGCATCGGCTGTTCTCCCGGCATCAATAGCAAGCGGGCAAGATCCCATGCGCGGCTCAGCACCTCAGTGCGCTCTGCCGCTCGTATCGCCCGAACATAGGGCGCGGTTTGCACAATGCGGCTTAATACCTCATAGAACGGCCCGGCAGCCCGTTCTTGTCGGGCACTGCGAATCTCGTGCTCCAGAAGCGCCGGGCAACCTACCAACCATTGGTCCTCAAAGGCACCTTGCGGATCAGGCTGCACAAGCTGCGGGACTGGATCAAAATCGATTCCAGCCTCATCCAGTTGCGCGACAGCTGCCTCGTCCAATGGGTTGCCATCCAGGATGAGCTCAACGGAGGAGATGCCGTAGGGTTCCGGCTGAGCCGCTTGGCGCACAAATGCGGTGTTGCGCAGGTCTGGCAATTGCCTTATGCGATTGTCTCCCAGGTTTATGTAGCTCAGGCGCAATGGAGACGCGACCATGAGTTGCTCCAGACCAGGGGGCAGGGCTTCAAGGTCTGTGTTGGCTAACGAGAGCCAGTTCAAGCGGTGCAAACTATCGACACGCGGCGGCAGTGCCAGAGGATTGTCGTTCAAGGACAGGGATACAAGGTTCGTAAGTGTATTGAACACGCCTGCACGTTCCGGCGTAATGACCAGGCCCACGTCGTTGAGTTCCAGGTCTGTCAACGCAGTGAATTGGCCAAGGTGCTGCATTAATGCATCCATGGGAAGCGCAGGGTTCTGCGACAGGCTCAGGCGTCGCAGGGTACCCGCCGAAGGTAATAGCCAGTTTACCACCTGCCGGCTACCGCCGGGGCCGATCTCCCTCAACTCTACTTCGTGCAGGCGATGCAGCCATTGAGGCCCTTGAGGCAGCTCTGTAAGGGGATTGTTCTCCAGCGACAGCATGCGTGCATTAGGGAAACACTCTAGAAAGGCAGGGTCTATCCGGGTAAGTCGCAGGCCTGCCAGCCATACCTCGGTTACGTGGGGGAACGATGCAGGCAATATAGGCAGTTCTCCGCCGAGTGTAAGGTAGGATAGGTTGAGCACGTAACGAGGAGCGCCGTTTGCATGTATTCCGTGGGTAATAAAACTGCGTTGCCAACTGCGCATAATGGTTGTAGCGGCCTCATACCGGGCTTCGCGTACCTCCATACTGTGCGCTATACTGTGCGCTGGCCCTTGTGGCATAGCGTCTCGCCATTGGTTCAACGCCTCCCGCAGGTCAGTGAGCTCTCGCTCCCGACGACTAATGGCTTCAAGCGCCGCTGCACCTTCACCGACCTCGGCCCGGAGCGCCTGCAAAGCCGGCGCATTGGCCTCGGGATAGAGCTGGCGTAGCAATAAGGTGATAGCGTCGATAGGTGAAACCATGGTCGACCGGGCTGAACCTCGCCCACTGAGCAGATAGCCCAAGCGACCGTCTTGCAACCGTGCAGGCAGGCGGAAAAAACGGCGACTATCGACGGCCATGCCTAGCAGGCGGCGCACTGTATCCCTTTGGGCCAAGGCCGCTTCGGCTAACTGTGGCAACGGCCCTGGGGCGGGGCCAGCCGGTGGCAATGACGAAAACCCCTGGCCCAGCGCCTCAGGAAGCCGCTGCAACAATATCTGGGCATCCGGCGTAGAGTAACCGTCGTAGAGCGCTTCGCAGGCCAGGCTAACGCGTAGCTGGCGCTGAAATTCAGCGGCCAGCTCAGCAACAGGCAGTGGTACCCTGCCCGCTTCCAGGCCTGCACGTTGCTGGCTGTTGCTATGGGCCACGAGCTCGGTGGCCACTTGCTCAGGCAGCGACGTGAACTGCCGCATTACCGTGGCCACCGGCCCCTGGGGGACAGGGTCCTGGCTTAACTGATGGGCCAGCTCCAGGCAATTGCGCTCGAGCACATCCGCCCATTGTTGACTCATGCGTTGCCTGAACGCTTCTGCAAACACGCCTTTCCCTACCAACGGTGCCAGGTCTTCAGAGCGCATCTGCTTGATCAGTTCAGTCGCCCAGGTGCCTTGAGCAAACTCGTTTGCGCTGACTCTAACCAGCCTATCGGCGTTGGGATGAAGGCTTGAAAGGCTACCATCGGGCTGCCTCCACTCCAAGCCAACGCTCTGGGGCCAACTGGGAACGTCCACCAGTGTCCTCACTATCTCTGGGGCGGCGTGCGGAAGTTGACCCTGGCTGCGCAGACTGGCAACGCCTTGTAACAGTCGCTGGCGGTGGACTCGCCGCCGAAGGTGATAACGAAGCATTCCAGGCAACGGCTCCGTTCGCCAGGCTCGGCCCTGGAGCTGCGAATCATCAACCCCGGCCAATTCCTGTGCCAATGCCACTTCGCTGTCGTTCAGCCCAATGGCCTCAGTAGTGCAGCGGCGGATCAAGTGCACGCCTTGCCACTGCCCGGGGTTTTCATACTCGCTACGCCACCCCCCGTGACCATTGCTTAGCAGGCGAGGGGCTAGCCCGTCGTGATCAACAGGCAGCCGCAGTTGTGCCTGCCTGTCAGTGGCGCCTCGTTCGACTTCCACGTAGCGCCCGGCCATACGTACCCATTGGCGCTCACCCCGTGTTACCAGCCCGGCGGGTGTCAGGGGCGTTGCACCCGCAGGCGGATGATCGCTGCCCGACAAATGGGTGTCCGGAATCCACAGGCGCTGTTCTCCGGCAGCATTGGTAACCAGCCTTAGTCGTTCTGCCAGCAGAGCGCCCTGTGCATCAGCAGGAGGTCGGGGCGACAGCCTCAGCCCAATCACGTTATCGACTGCGCCTAACAGTAATATTCTGGCCTGTCGCTCATCTCCCTTGCTCCAGGCCTTGGATGCCTCGAACACCGAGCGCAGGCTTTGAACCATAGAGTAGACGCCTGTGATCTCGCCTACTCCAGGGATAAAGGAAAGCACAAACAACCCTAACGACTCGCCCAGTGCGGTCCATTTGGCATGCCGAGCCTGCGCGGCCAGACGATCCTGCCGCTCGGTCGGTACAGCGAGCAGGGTGGCATCTGCCAGCGTCTTCTCGCGCCATTGGGTATACCGGTCAGGGAATACCTCTGATAGGTTCGCCAGGTTGAGCGTGATACTCGGGGGCTCAAAAAGTCGTTGGTGACTTACCGCTCTGATCACGAGAGTAAGGGCCGCGATGGGGTTGACTACTGTGGCGAACAGGCGGTCGAAGTCGTCCAATGGCGGCCCTTCGACAGCACGAATAAAGGCGGCCTGGTTTTTCAAACCCACGTAGCCTGCCAGGAAGCGCAGATAAGCGGGGTGGTGAACCCGCCGCTGAAGGTCTGCCATCAATGCGTCGAGGTTGGGGAACTGTGTGAGCGGCGCATTGGGATCATTGGGAATGTACAGCACGCAAGGTCGGCCGGCCGGTGAATTGTCATCGCCGATAACAAGCATGACGGCATTCAAGTCGAAACCCGCCAGCTTCAAGCGTTTGGCCTGGGCCGGCAGCTTCGGCCAGGCGCCTGCATCAATGACGCCTGCGCTGGCCAACAGGGAAAGCCCGACGGTGTCCACCTTGCCAGTGAGCTTTGCGATCAAGGCTTCGGCTGCAAGCGTGGTACGGTCCGCCTCCTCATACACGGTGGGCAAAGCGTCGGCAGGTGGCGCTCCCTCTGCGCGGACAGGTAGTTGGCGGGTCAGAAGGCCAGCAAACCCACTACCAATGTCTGCTGTGCGGCATGCTTGAGCAAAAGCCCATGGCGTAATGCTTAAGGGCCGGGTGGTATCCCTTTCCAATGGGCCGTCCCCCGCGATGCAATGAAATAGGCCTGAGCCTGGCCCATACGCCTCGGCGTGAGTATCTTCCTCGGTAAAGTTACGCAAGGCTGCCTGAATCAGCGTGCACGTTAGAGGAGCTGTTTCATCATTAGGGCTTGGCCAATACAACATCACCCGCCCTGCGTCCACACCAGCCTCACCGAGTGAGGCAAGCAACGGAGCAAGCCTTTGTCGTGCATAGGCCTCGTAATCGTCCAAGGCTTGGGCGCAGGCTTTCAAGCGGTCGCGGGCTTCGTGAGCATGTTCGCACAGGCTGTATAGGGCTTGGACATCATCCGGTGAGGCCTTGGCCAGCCAAGTGGGAAGACGGCGAGAAATCAGAAGCTGCAGGTCAGGTAGGGCAATCGAGGCGTCGAGGGGCATGGAGCGCTCCAAATATGAAGGAGCGCCCAGGCTATGCGACAGGCCCAGCTGCCTTGCACTACATAACGCTAGGTCAGCGGTCAGGCAAGCCTATGAAAAGCGGCATGCGCGGCATCAGGCAACCTGCCCATGCTGCGAACTGGTGCGGCTAACTGGCCTCGCAATTCAGCAATCAAATCGCTGATAGCTCGGCTGCTTGCCATCCGCGCTATCGGAATGTCCGTGGCGACTACATACAGTTTGCCAGCGTGGGGATCTTCTATACGCACACTGAATGACTCGTCCAGGCCTTGTTCACAGGTACAGGCCAGAGGAAGAAAAGCGCGCTCAATGATGCTTCTGATTTCAAGAGGACAAAGGCCCATGGTGTGCATGATATAACTCCTAAGGCGTCGCCTGCGTAGCGAGCGCCAGGAAACGGCACGACAGGAACATTCCCAAGTGTGCTCTAACGGTATAGACGTCCCTTCAGGCATGGGCAAATAGCCTTTATCCACGGTATCGCCAACGGCGGCCGAGGCCTTTGAGCACAGGGGCTTGAGGCGTTTGAAGAAGCCTTTCAGCGCGGTGATCATCCATACAACAGGCACGCCACCGTTCGTCCGCGATATGTTTATGGTGATAACGGGTCGGTTCCCCAGCGTGTAAAAAACCTCACAACCCTTTGACTCCAGCAAGCTTTTCTACCCGTGAAATCGGACCAGTGGCCTCCCGCATAGGGCGGCATCAGGAACTCTTTGCGGAGCCGGCGGCCAGTAATAACACTTTCTGCTGAGCGAACCCATGATGTCAGCGCCCTATGAGCTGCAACGTTTCATTGATGCCCAAGGCTCTACCTACGCCAGTGCCTTGGCGGAGTTGCAGGCAGGCCATAAACGTGGTCACTGGATGTGGTTTATCTTCCCTCAGCTGCGTGGCCTGGGCAGAAGCGATACCTCGCACTTCTACGGCATCACCGGTGCAGCTGAAGCCAAGGCCTATCTCGACCACCCCATATTGGGTACTCGGTTGAGGGCATCATGTCACGCGCTCTTGCCTCACAAGGCAAAGAGTGCCATCGCCATTTTTGGCGAAACTGACGCGCTTAAGCTTCACTCAAGCCTGACGCTGTTTGCTCACGCCTCCAGTAGCGAAGCCATTTTCTGCACATTGCTTGACGCCTACTTCAATAGCGCACCAGACCTTAAAACGCTGGAAGGGCTGATGGCCTGACGGCTGCCAGCGTCACCCACGCTTCCTATCGTCACCCTCGACGGAGCCGTCGGACACCTATGAATACCGTTGCCAATGCCCTAGCCCCTACCTGCTCGCTGTCGGCCGCTGATCTGCAGGTCCGCTACCAGCAGGTGCGCCTGCACAGCGAACGCCTGGCGGTCCCCCTCAGCGCTGAAGACATGGGCGCGCAGTCCATGCCCGATGCGAGCCCTACCAAATGGCACCTGGGCCATACAGCCTGGTTCTTCGAAACCTTTTTACTCGTGCCAGGCTTGCCCGGCTATGTCTGCTTCGATCCTGTATTCAGCTACCTTTTCAACTCCTATTACGAAGCAGTGGGCCCTCGCCAGCCTCGCCCCCTGCGCGGCATGTTGACCCGGCCGGCGGTGGAGCAGGTGTTGGCGTATCGTAAGCACGTGGACCTTCATATGGACCGCCTGCTCCGAGGGCCGTTGTCTGAAGAGCAGCGCGCTTTGGCGGTGCTAGGGCTTCAACATGAGCAACAGCATCAGGAACTGATCCTGATGGACATCTTGCACCTGTTCAGCCTGTCGCCTCTTGCGCCTGCCTACGACAGTCAATGGCCACGGGAGGCGGTAGGTCGGCCTGGGCGTTTCCGTGCGCATGCCGGCGGGCTGGTTACCATCGGTCATGAGGGAGAGGGGTTCGCCTTCGACAACGAAGGGCCGCGTAACAAGCAGTGGCTCGAACCCTTCGAAATCAGCGACCGGCTGGTGACCAATGGGCAATGGCTGGCGTTTATGACCGATGGCGGCTATCAACGGGCGTCGCTCTGGCTATCCGAAGGCTGGGCCACTGTGCGTGCCCAAGGCTGGGACGCTCCTTTCTACTGGCGCCGCCAGGCAGACCAGCGTGCCGACATCGCCGCCGGCTGGCAGGTGATGGGTTTGCGTGGGCTACAGCCTCTGGACCCCAACGCTCCCGTGTGCAACCTGAGCTATTTCGAAGCTTCCGCATTCGCGGAATGGGCAGGCGCGCGACTGCCCAGCGAGGCTGAATGGGAGGTAGCGGCCCAAGCAGGCTTGCTAGAGCAAGTCGATACGGTGGCCTGGCAATGGACCCGCTCTCCTTACACCGCTTACCCAGGGTTCCGGGCCGCCAACGGCGCGGTGGGTGAATACAATGGGAAGTTCATGGTGAACCAGCAGGTACTGCGCGGCGGTGCCAGCATTACCCCTACCGGGCATACCCGGCTGACGTACCGCAATTTCTTCCCGGCCAGCGCACGCTGGGCGTTCAGTAGCCTGCGCTTGGCCAGGGATGTGGACAGCACCCCTGGCAGCAAGGGCCGCGACACCCCTACAGAGCCAGCTAGATCCATACCTGCTGCTGACGCGAATACCTCGTTCACTGCAGATGTGCTGGCAGGGCTACGCGCGCATCCTCGCGCGCTTTCGCCGAAATATTTTTATGACGAGGCCGGCTCGCGGCTCTTCGAAGCTATCTGTCAGACAGCGGAGTACTACCCTACCCGTGCGGAAATGGCGCTGTTGAGGCAGTGCGCAGGTGAGTTGGCCGCCCTGATGCCCGAAGGAACTGCCTTGGTCGAGTTCGGCAGTGGTGCCAGCGATAAGGTGAGGCTGTTGCTGGATGCAGCTCCTCATATTCAGGCTTACGTTCCTATCGATATCTGCGCGGACGCGTTGCAACGGGCTGGCCAGGCTTTGGGCAATGCCTATCCACAGGTGCAGATCATTCCACTGGTCGACGATTTCACCCAAGCCATGCACCTGCCTTCAGCAGTAGCCCGCGCACCAAAGGTTGGCTTTTTCCCCGGCTCGACCCTGGGCAATTTCACTGCTGACGACGCTGTGACCTTCCTGCGTAACGCACGTCGCCTGCTGGGGGGCGGCGCTCGCTTTATTGTAGGTGTGGACTTGGTCAAAGACCCGGCGGTACTGCGGGCAGCCTATGATGACGCTGCCCAAGCCACCGCAGGTTTCAACAAGAACCTGCTCACGCGGATGAACCGGGAACTGGGCGGTACGTTTGACCTGGACCGTTTCATCCATGAGGCACGTTGGAATGCCGATGCCAAACGTATTGAAATGCACTTGGTTAGTACCGTGCAACAACAGGTAACCGTCGCAGGCGAGGCCTTTACCTTCCTGCCGGGCGAGTCTATTCATACCGAGAATTGCCACAAGTTCACGCCGGCTTCCTTGATCGGCCTTGCAGCACAGGCCGGGTGGAAAGTGAGTCACCAATGGATCAGCACGTCGCCGGAGGTGGCGCTGTTCTGCCTCGCATAAGGCACTGGGGCTGGCCAACCAGGAGCGCAGGTCCCGTTTTATGTCAGCCGTCCGACAAACCAACTGAATTATTTGCCTAGCTGGCTTTCTGTTGGTCTTAGCGAAGGAGAAAATGACCATGAATGCCAAGCTCTTTGTGATTGATTACACCCAGCACGGGACCGCCAAATCTTTTATCATCCGCGCTAATGCAATGGACAACGCCGAAGCGTGGCACTGGGCAAGTTGTGATGCCGGCGTTGGCCGCATTGGCCGTTTTGGCCGTGAGAAAGTGCGTAAAACCAGTAAGCCAATGGCAGAGAAGTTCGGTATTGCACAAGTGGCCTGGCGTCAGGCTTAAAGGCAATAGTTGGGCTGCGCAAGTAGATGGAAACCCGACCACTACTCAGATCAGATACGGGTGGTAGTCCGGCACCTCACCGGTTTCCAAGGCGATGACTAGCTGCTGCGGTTGCAGTACCCAGGCCCGCCGGTCAAACGCCTGTTGCAATTCTCGCCAGCGCGCTTTGGGGCCGTAGCAGCAGAACTCCAGGCAAGGCATCAGCGCAGGTAGCACGTGCATGCCTTTTTCAGCAGCCAGAAGTTCCAGGTGGTAACGCTCCGTATTGCTGAAACCCTGGAAGTAAATACGTGGGCTGGTACCCCCATGGCACCGGCCTAGGGGGTCTGGTGCCGGGGGTGCCTCGCGGTGCTTTAGCCCTTCTGCCCCTGATACGAACGCTACAATCCTGGCCTTGCTGAAACTGGCAAACACCCCTGTAACTTCCCTGCCTTGAACGGCGGCAGCGTTTTCCTGCCAGTACAGCAAGGTGTGTTGGCTGATCGCGTCGCGATGGTTGCGGTACGTGAAGGTAATAGGCGGCGCCTGACGGCGATTCTGGTAGCGCATGTCCATGCTATAAGGCTTTAAATAGGGGCCAGGCTTCAAGGTATAGAAGGGGAACCTGATTCCGCAAAGCCCATGAGGCTTAAAGATGTGTAGGAAAATTTACCGCGCTGGGTGAATGCAGCCACCTCGCCTTTGTGCACCAGGCCCGCTCGTCGCAGCCTGCCCACCCCACCTTGTCTGCCCTGCCCCTGTAACGTGCTTGTGCGTTGCAGCCCAGTGAAGTCCCGGCCAGAATAAAGCCCTTCATCTTTCTGCTGTAGGCGTTGGCAATATCGGCACAAGCCGTTGCTGCTTCACGTCGCCTACACACCCTCATGCCACTGGGGCCAGCATGTTCGAAGTTACTGAAGTTTCCATTGCCCAACTGCGCGCTGCGCTCCACGCTGGGCACACCACGGCTGTCGAGTTGGTACACGCCTACCAGGCGCGCATAGCAACCTACGATGCCCTGGGCACACCTACCGCCTTGAATGCGGTCGTGGTGCACAACCCTGAGGCGCTGGCTGAAGCACAAGCGTCAGATGCCCGCCGGGCCTCGGGAACAACCCTTGGCCCGCTGGACGGCATTCCCTACACCGCCAAGGACAGTTACCTGGTCAAGGGGCTGACAGCGGCGTCAGGCAGCCCTGCCTTTGCTCATCTGATCGCCTACCGTGATGCGTTCACTATCGAGCGGTTGCGGGCCGCAGGGGCCATTTGCCTGGGCAAGACCAATATGCCCCCGATGGCCAACGGCGGCATGCAGCGTGGGGTCTATGGGCGCGCTGAAAGCCCTTACAACGGGCAGTACCTCACCGCACCGTTCGCCTCCGGGTCCTCCAATGGCGCGGGTACCGCCACCGCTGCCAGCTTTGCAGCCTTCGGGCTGGCCGAGGAAACTTGGTCCAGCGGTCGAGGGCCGGCGTCCAACAATGGCTTGTGTGCCTACACGCCTTCCCGAGGTGTGATTTCGGTCAGGGGCAACTGGCCCTTGACGCCTACCATGGACGTGGTTGTGCCCTTCGCCCGCACCATGGCTGACCTGCTCGATGTACTGGATGTAATCGTGGCAGAAGACCCTGACACCCGCGGCGACCTATGGCGCCTGCAACCCTGGGTGCCGATTCCAGCCGTACAAGATGTACGCCCCCTCTCCTACCCGGCCCTGGCCACCGGGCCCAAAGCGCTTGAGGGTAAGCGGCTGGGCGTGCCGCGCCTGTACATCAATGCGGACCCGGCAGCGGGGACCAGCGCCAACCCAGGTATCGGTGGGCCAACCGGCCAACGCATTCAGACCCGTGCATCAGTGATGGCGCTATGGGAACAGGCACGCCGAGCGCTTGAAGCCGCTGGGGCACAGGTCGTTGAGGTCGACTTTCCGCTGGTGTCCAACTGCGAAGGTGACCGGCCGGGTGCGCCGACGGTGTACAACCGCGGCCTGGTGTCCAAGGACTTTCTGCACCATGAACTTTGGGACCTGACCGCTTGGGCCTTCGACGATTTTCTCCAGGCTAATGGCGACCCGGCACTCAACCGCCTCAAGGACGTTGACGGCCCGCTGATCTTCCCCCACGACCCTGGCACCCTGCCCAACCGCGAAGGCGAGCTGGCAGCCGGCATGGATGAGTATGTGCGCATGGCCGAGCGTGGGATCACCGCTTGGGACCAGATCCCGACTGTACCGGATGGCTTGCGCGGCCTGGAAGCCACACGCCGCATAGACCTGGAGAACTGGATGACACAGCAGGGCCTGGATGCCGTGATTTTCCCCACCGTCGCAGATGTGGCCCCGGCCGATGCGGACGTCAACCCTGCGTCGGCAGACATCGCCTGGAGCAACGGGGTATGGGTGGCCAATGGAAACCTCGCCATTCGCCACTTGGGCGTACCCACGGTCACTGTGCCCATGGGCGTGATGGCGGACATCCATATGCCGGTCGGGCTCACGTTCGCCGGGCGTGCCTATGATGATTCGGGCTTGCTGACGCTTGCGGCAGCATTCGAGGCCACCGGCCAGCGCCGCCAGGTGCCTGGCCGTACACCGCCACTGGCCTCTTGAATCCGGTATCTTTATGACAGCCATGGAAAGCCTCGTCGCCTTTACACTCGCCGCTTCGCTGCTTACGGTCACACCTGGCCTGGACACCGCATTGATACTGCGCACCGCCGCTGTCGAGGGGCCCCGCCAAGCGCTTCGGGCGGCATTGGGAATCAACGTGGGTTGCCTACTCTGGGGCGCAGCGGTGGCGTTTGGCTTAGGTGCTGTGCTGTGCTGCAGGTATCTGAATGGACCTACAACTTGGTCAGGTACAGCGGTGCGGCCTACTTGTGCTGGCTGGGGATCACACTGCTTCTACGGCCTCGCACCACGTTGGGGTCGCTCCCGGCACCCGGCCAGCCAAGCACTAATGGGTTCATACGGGGAGTGGTTGGCAACCTGCTCAACCCCAAGGTCGGCATCTTCTATGTTTGGTTTCTGCCACAGTTCATTCCCCAAGGGGCGGCCTTGGTTAGCTGGACCTTTGGGCTAGTGGCAATCCACGTTGCGCTGGGCGTGGCGTGGTCCGGGGTACTAATAGCACTTACACGGCCCTTGGGCACACTGCTGCAACGCTCGGTCGTCATTCGCTGGATGGACCGGGCCATGGGCGGGTTATTCCTCTGCTTTGCTGCAAAACTGGCCTTGAGCCGACGTTGATTCTCGGGTGCAGGGACGTGAAAGGTTTCGCCTGAGCTAATACCCAAATGGTATTTCCATGAGGGTAGCTAGATCATTTAGTTTTCAGAACAGCGCCGCTTCGTTACCTTCCTCCCTGCCCTGATATGGGTGTCGATCATGCCTGCCTTGTCACGTTCCCGTATGTTGTCTCATATCGCACATGCCGTTGCAGGGCTGGCCCTTGCCATGGGCCTTGGCGCTGCCACACAGGCAGACACAACGCCGCCTGAAGTCCGGCTCGAATACGCCTATTACTCACCGGTAAGCCTGGTACTCAAACATCTGGATCTGGTAGAAAAAGCCTTTCCGGCAGCCAAGGTAAGCTGGGTGTTCAGCCAAGGCAGCAACCGCTCACTGGAATACTTGAATACCGGCGGTGTGGATTTCGCGTCCTCTGCCAGCCTGGCGGCGCAGCTGGCGTAGCCGGGCGAAACGTTGGGCAGTGCCTGCCGCGATTCTTTTGTTGCTGGAGACCGTGGCGCGAGTAGCGGCAGGCTTTGCCTTGGGTGCCAGCCTTGCGCTGGCGCTCAATGCCTAGGTAGGCCTGAGCCGAGAAGCTGAGGCCTATCTTGAGCCCATGCTGTCCGCCCTACGGGCCATCCCCAGCCTGGGCTGGGTCCCTTTGCTACTGCTGTGGCTTGGCATCGGAGAAACGTCCAAGGTGGTGCTGATCGCCATAGGTGCCTTTTTCCCGGTGTACCTCAACGGGGTGGCGGCCCTGCGCAACATTGATCGCAAACTGATAGAGGTCGGGCAACAATACGGTTTCAGCCGTGGGCGATTGCTTCGCCGCATTCTGCTGCCGGCTGCGCTGCCTGGCCTGGTCAAGGGGCTGCGTGGCGGCCTGAGCCTGGCCTGGAGGTTTCTGGTAGCCGCAGAGTTGATTGCCGCCAGCAAAGGCCTGGGTTACCTGCTCAGTGGTGGCCGGGAAACGTCGCGCCCTGACATTGTGCTGGCCGCCATTATCGTACTGGCACTGCTGGGGAAACTCAGCGATGGCCTGCTGGCGAAAGCCGAACACCACTGGTTGAGCTGGCGCGACACCTTCACTGGGGAGGGCTCTGAGCCATGAGCACACCGTCTACGTTGCTGGATCTGAAACTGGTCGGCAAAGGGTTCTCAAGCGGGCCTGTGTTGGGCCGCCTGCACCTGCAACTGGCCGAGGGGGAAACCGTAAGCCTGCTGGGCCAGAGCGGCTGTGGTAAAAGCACGTTGCTAAGGATTGCCGCAGGGCTGGACACCGACTATGAGGGCACCCTGCAACGAGCGCCAGGCCCCTTGGGCTTTGTGTTCCAGGAACCTCGCCTCATGCCCTGGCTGAGCGTGGAAGCCAACATAGGGTTTGCCGACGACAAGGCCTATGACCGCGTACGCGTGCGGCAACTGATCGCCGAAATGGGGCTGGCGGGCTTCGAGCAGGCGCTGCCCAAGGCCTTGTCGGGCGGCATGGCCCAGCGTGTCGCCATTGCCCGAAGCCTGTATGGCCAGCCTCACGTATTGCTGCTGGACGAGCCTTTCAGCGCAGTAGACCCCTTTACCCGGTTCAAACTTCAGGACCTGCTACGGCAATTGGCCCATCGCCACGGGATCACTGTGCTGCTGGTCACCCATGACATCGATGAAGCGCTTTACTTGAGCGACCGCGTGCTGATCATTGGCAACCGCCCCGGTACCCTTCGCCATACTCTGGCAATAGGCTTACCGCACCCTCGTGAGCGGGGAAGCGAAACGCTGACACCACTTAAAGCCCAGGCATTGGCTGAGCTGGAGATAGGCCAGGCCCATGCGCGCTCGCCTGTGGTCACGGCGCACCCTGCTGCAAGTAGCGCCTGATGATCTCGAACAGCGGGCTGCCCAGGCGAGGGACGGTGTCTGGCGCCCCGGCCTCCACAGCCTTCCAGTACGCCCAAGGCACCGGCGCCGTGCCCAACTCGTAGTCCATGCCATCCCAGCTGTCTTCCCGGAACGCATAGAACGCCCAGTGAAGGCCAGCCCGCTCTACCGAGCCCAGCACATCTTCAAGGTAGGCGCCACAGCCTGGCCATCGCCGTAGGCAGCCCAGTTCCCCCACTACCCTGCGGTTGGCCGGGATGCCCAAGGTATCGGCCCACCTGGTGAATGTGGCCACATACGTCGCTACCCGTTCTGCGTCCCATTGCTGGATCTCCCCTCCAAAGGGGGCCGGGCCGGGATAAGCCACCAGTGGCCGTTTGAACATGGCCGGGTCGCTGGTGGCTTGCCAGGGTTCGTACAGGTGAACGCTGTACAGCACCCGTGGATCCGGGGCAGGGGAAGGCCAATAGGCGAAGGCGTCGGCTGCCGCATACCAGCCAGCGTCCAGCATCACTGGGGTGTCAGGGTCCACGCTACGAATGGCGGCCAGCAGTTTGTTGTAGAACGCTGGCAGGTCCCGAGCGCTGCCCCGGTTGGCGGCATACCAGGCCTGAGCCACGGCTGGCGGGGCGTGCTCGGTCAGTTCGCTGTTGCGCTCGGGGGCCGGCTCATTGATCAGGTTGTAGGCCGCAACGGCGGGATGGTCCCGCAAGGCCAGGGCAAGCTCCCGCCAGAAGTCCGCTGGCTCACGCCAGGTGCGGAAGTCTGCCCACAGGCGGTCATCAAACCGCCCTTCGTTGTTCTGCGACCAGCGCATCAGCGGCAGCGACAACGGGACGACCACGACTTTCAGGCCTGCCTGGTGGGCACGGTCCAGGGTACCCACCAGGGTGTCCAGGTCGTCGGCCACAAGGCCGTCATAACCGTCCGCATCGCCCATGAGAAAATCGCGTTCTTCGCTGGGCCATTTGTCATAGGCCAGGCGTACCCAAGTTGCCCCGGTGGCTGCCAGTGCATCGAAATAAGCCTGGCTTGGGGGCAGCCGATTGAAGCTGTTGGCGCCCCGCTGCGGTGTTGACCAGAAGTCCATCAGGTCTGCCGCCCACGTACTGGGCGTCACCAGCCCGCACAGCATGAGCACTAGAATACGTAGTGTGTACATCACAACTGCCTCCCGTTCTATGGGCGCTCACCCTAGCCGGGCGCTAAGCCAGGGGATGCAGGCAGTATCTGAAAGCGTTGTAGGAAAGGTGGAATCTTTCCAACGCCTCGCCAGACCTGCTGGCAGCGACCAGCGGCAGCTTGACGAAAACGCCGTAATGGGGTTTCCTGAAACCGGTTTCAGCTGTCAGATAATCATAAGGAAGACAGGCCCGTGAACAGTCCCTTCCTGGCGCCCCGCGCCACCATGGACGATGTTGCTCGCCACGCCGGGGTCTCAAAGGCCAGCGTGTCCCGCTTCATAGGTGAGGACCGCCACCTGCTGTCTGCAGGTATCGCCCAACGCATTGAAGCCGCCATCACTTCGTTGGGCTACCACCCCAACCAGATGGCCCGAGGGCTCAAGCGCGGGCGCACCCGCCTGATCGGGCTGCTTATGGCGGACATCCGCAACCCCTACTCCATCGCCGTGATGCATGGAATAGAAACCGCCTGCCGGCAGCATGGCTATAGCCTGGTAGTGTGCAATACCGACCGCGATCCGGAACAGGAAGACCGCCAGTTGCAGGCGTTGCTGGCGTATAACATCGAAGGGCTGATCGTGAACACGCTAGGCCGGCACCCCGAGCAACTGCGCGCACTGCATGGCAAGGTCCCTGTTGTGCTGCTGGACCGCAAGGTCGAGGCTTTGGGGATGGACCTTGTGGGCCTGGACAACGCTGCTGCGGTAAGCCTGGCCCTAGAGCACCTTATTGCCCGCGGCTACCAAGACCTGGCCCTAATCACAGAGCCGCCGGAGGGCGCCAGTTCCCGAGGCGAGCGGTGTGCCGCCTTCGAGGCCTGTATCGGCCGGGTGCCCGGCATTCGCGGCCAGGTCATTGGCACCGGCGCTGGTCTGCCCGCTGCACTGGCAACCTTTCTGTCCGAGGAAAAACACGGCCCAAGGGCCTTGTTCTGCGCCAATGGTGTAGCTGCCCTTGCCGCCACTCACGCACTGCGAACTTCGGGCTGCCAGCTGTTCACAGACGTGGGCCTGATTGCCTTGGACGATCTGGATTGGTACCCCCTGGTGGGCAGCGGCATCACGGCCCTGGCCCAACCGACAGACGCCATAGGTCGGATGGCGTTCGACTGCCTGCTTCAGCGCTTGCGGGGCGATCTTAGCCCCAGCCGCCAGATTGATTTGCCGGGCGAACTGGTGGTGCGCGGCTCAACGCCGTCTCGCCAACTCGCCTAACACCCGTTAACCCGTTTGCTGCGCTATCACTGCACCAGGCATCTCACGCCACGCATTGAAATGAAACTGGTTTCAAAGGAGAACAATAATGAAGCAACCCGTTGCCATCAGCCTGTCCAGCTTCGGCGCGGACAACGTCCGCCGCCGCGGGCAAGCGTCTTATTTCGAGCAGGTGGCGCAGGCCGGTGCTACCCACATCGAACTGCGCGAAGAATTGCTGGAGCCCTCACCGGACCTGCAGGCCTACGCAGCCCTGGCCACGCGGCATCAGCTCAAGCTGGTGTATTCCTCTCCCCTTGAACTCTGGAAGGCCGACACCCCCGGCCTCAACCCCTCGCTGCCAAAGGTCTTGGGCCAGGCCCATGCCGCCGGGGCGATCTGGCTCAAGGTGTCGCTGGGGCACTTCACAGTTGAGGCCGACCTTACGGCATTGGCCGCGCAGCTTGCCGAATCCCAAGTACACCTGTTGGTAGAAAACGACCAGACCCTCCAAGGCGGCCGTATCGAGCCCCTGGTGGCATTCTTCGCGGGTGCGCAGGCCCGCGCCGTGCCCGTGGGTATGACGTTCGACATCGGCAACTGGCTGTGGCAAGGGCAGTCTGTACTAGGGGCCGCAGAGCAATTGGGGCACCTCGTGGAATACCTGCACTGCAAGGCCGTTCGGCTCAACGCTGCTGGCAAGCTGATTGCCCTCCCACCGCAGCCCTGTGACCTGGACGCCTGGTCCGACCTGCTTGGCCGCTTTCCCAAGGGTATTACCCGGGCCATCGAGTACCCGCTACAAGGCGATGACCTCAGCACTGAGGTCGGCCGTCGCGTAACAGAGTTGGCCTCTCTGCATACTAAGGAGGCTTGCACCCATGCCTGATTACGACATGCTCGGCTTCGGTGAAACCATGGCCATGTTCGTGGCCGAGGAATACGGCGACCTTGCCAAGGTGGGGCGTTTTCACAAACGCATCGCCGGGGCTGACAACAACGTGGCTATCGGGCTGGCACGCCTGGGCCTGAATGTCGCCTGGCTCAGCCGTGTGGGGGCCGACTCGCTGGGCCGGTTCGTACAGGACAGCCTGATACAAGAAGGGTTGGATTGCCGGTTCGTACGTACTGACCCACAGCGGCCCACCGGCTTTCAGTTGAAGTCCAGCGAAGAGGACGGGCGAGACCCCACGGTGGAATATTTCCGTCGCAACTCCGCCGCCAGCGCCCTGAGCATCAGCGACGTGGACCCTTCCCTGCTCACCGCTCGCCATTTACATGCCACCGGTATTCCGCCGGCGCTATCGGCCAGCGCCAAAGAGGTATCGAGCTACCTGATCGCCCAAATGCGTGCTGCCGGGCACAGTGTGTCCTTCGACCCCAACCTGCGCCCGTCGCTATGGCCCGATTCGCGCACTATGGTTGCCACCGTCAATGAACTCGCGTGCCAGGCCCACTGGGTGCTGCCTGGGCTGGCGGAGGGCCGCCTTCTCACTGGGCAGGAAACACCGGCCGATATTGCGGCCTGGTACCTGGACCATGGCGTGGAAGCGGTCGCCATCAAGTTGGGGCCGGAAGGTGCCTACTTCCGTACTGCCCAGCAAGAGGGCGTGGTCGCAGGCTTTGCGGTCGACCGGGTAGTGGACACCGTGGGCGCCGGTGATGGCTTTGCCGTGGGCGTCATCAGTGCGCTGCTGGAAGGCCAGGGTTTTGCCCAGGCCGTACGCCGAGGCAATTGGGTAGGCAGCCTGGCAGTACAAAGCCAGGGCGACATGGAGGGCTTGCCGCTCAAGGCACAGCTGGATGCCGCCAGGCCCATACTCGAGTTGTAGACACCGAACGACAATAACAAGCGGAGTGTGATCATGAGTACGTTGAAACTGGCCAGCCGTCGCTGGTGGTACCTGATGCCGGTGGTGTTCATCACTTACAGCCTGGCCTACCTGGACCGCGCCAACTACGGCTTTGCCGCTGCTTCCGGCATGGCTGAAGACCTCAGCATCACGCCAGGTATGTCGTCGTTGCTGGGGGCGTTGTTTTTCCTGGGTTACTTCTTTTTCCAGGTGCCTGGTGCGATCTACGCGGAAAAACGCAGCGTCAAAAAGCTGATTTTCGTGAGCCTGATTTTGTGGGGTGGGCTGGCGAGCCTCACCGGCATGGTCACAGACGCCTACTGGCTGGTTGCAATCCGTTTCCTGCTAGGGGTGGTTGAAGCGGTGGTAATGCCTGCCATGCTGGTGTACCTGTGCCACTGGTTCACCCGGGCCGAACGCTCACGGGCCAACACCTTTCTGATTCTAGGCAACCCAGTGACCATGCTGTGGATGTCCGTGGTCTCCGGTTACTTGGTGCAGCACTACTCCTGGCGCTGGATGTTTATCATCGAAGGGCTGCCGGCGGTGATCTGGGCCTTTGTCTGGTGGAAGCTGGCTGACGAGCGGCCGGCCCAGGCGAAGTGGTTGAAAAACGAGGACAGAGCAGCGCTGGAAAGTGCCTTGGCGGCCGAGCAACAAGGCCTCAAGCCCGTGAAAAACTATGCCCAGGCGTTTCGCTCGCCCAAGGTGATCCTGCTGTCGGCACAGTATTTCTGCTGGAGCATCGGGGTGTACGGTTTTGTGATCTGGCTGCCGTCCATTCTGAAAAAAGGCCAGGCCATGGATATGGTGGAGGCAGGTTGGTTGTCTGCCCTGCCCTACCTGGCCGCCGTGGTCGGGATGATCCTGTGCTCATGGGGCTCGGACCGGCTGCAAGTGCGCAAGCACTTCGTATGGCCGCCTCTACTGTTGGCCGCCTTGGCATTTTATGGGTCGTACGCCTTGGGCAACACGCACTTCTGGTGGTCCTACGCCCTGCTTACGCTGGCAGGGGCCTGCATGTACGCACCCTATGGCCCTTTTTTCGCCATCGTGCCGGAAATTCTACCGGGCAATGTAGCGGGTGGCGCCATGGCCCTGATCAACAGCATGGGCGCCCTGGGGTCTTTCGCGGGGTCTTGGATAGTGGGCTATCTCAATGGCAGCACCGGAAGCCCGTCGGCCTCCTACCTGTTCATGAGCGGGGCACTGGCCATCTCGGCGGTGCTTACCCTGTGCCTGCGCACACGCGCCTCCCCCGTGATTGCCGCCCCGGCACCTGCACACACCGCTCACGTTTAAATAAGGTACTGCCATGAAGAAGCACGTTGTGGTCTACAAGGCCCTGTCTGAACCTTTGAAAACGCGCCTGGAAGCGGCTGCCCGAGTAACCTACGTCGATGATGTAAAAGGGGCTGGCCTGGCGGCATTGCGCCAGGCGCTGCCAACGGCCCATGGCCTGTTGGGCGCCAGCCTGCGCATCGACGCAGGCCTGCTAGACCTGGCACCCCAGCTAGAAGTGATTTCCAGCGTATCGGTAGGCATCGACAACTACGATGTACCAGCGCTTACCCAGCGCGGCATCCAGCTGACCCATACACCGAACGTGCTGACCAACACCACGGCAGATACCGGGTTTGCGCTATTGATGGCTACGGCCCGCCGCGTAGTGGAACTGGCGGATTGGGTGAAGGCCGGTGAATGGACCAGTAGCCTGGGACCTGCGCACTTTGGCACCGATGTTCACGGTAAGACCCTAGGCATAGTCGGCATGGGCCGTATCGGGCATGCACTGGCCCAACGGGGCCACTTCGGGTTTGGCATGCCGGTGGTGTATCACAGCCATCGCGCCCGTGCTGACGTGGACGATCGGTTTGGCGCCCGCCACTGCTCGCTGGATGAGCTGCTGGGGATGGCTGACTTCGTATGCCTTACCCTGCCCTTGACCGACGCCACCCGCGGCCTGATC